>Ga0207897_100169_pt1 | contig 29349 bp, 22 predicted proteins | sample LinPmetageLP42_FD_184054 | JGI IMG/M metagenome (GOLD analysis project Ga0207897, IMG submission 184054) | Marine viral communities from the Pacific Ocean - LP-42 (SPAdes) | ecosystem: Environmental > Aquatic > Marine > Oceanic | place: Pacific Ocean | collected 2010-08-27
ATAGTTAAATTAATCGCTTAGCGTTTTTGTGGAAAGCAAAGTGAGACCGAACAAAATTACATAGTAGGAAGCGATATAGGTACTTTTCGTTAAATCTCATTATACCTGAGTTTGTATACATGTAATTTTAGCAGAGATTAATTAGCGAGCCAGTCAACTGAGAGCTTAATTAAATGAGACCTTATGGTGCACAAAAAGCTAAAGTCGAATGTTCGCAGTAGGCACTTTACACGCTGTAGGCACTTTACACGCTGTGGGCACTTAACCCGCTGGGGTTGAATAACGAGCTGATGCCCTAAATATCTATTGGTAGGTCTTGCTAATCGAGCGAACCAGATAAGCTATGTATACAAGCTAGCGATAAAACGTTAATCAAGGAGCCTTTATGACTGACTACAATGATAAAAGTAACCTAGAAGACAGCCCCGCCGTTGCGACTAAAGCGATAAAAACAGCCATCGCCAATGGCGACGAAACGCGCTTAAAAACGCTGCTTACCAATGAAGTATTTGATGAATTAGAAAAACGTCACTTTATCGATTTGGCTAAAGAGCAAGGCAACCCAGCAATCGTAAAGCTAATTGAAGATACGCCAGCAACGCCCTAATTTACGACGCGCCAGCCCCCCGAACGTAAAATGCGCAAGTTCTAAAACTCGAAAAAGTTAGACACTCGCGCTTTGCCACCGCGATTATCGGGAGCATTCAACAGCGAGCCACAAGCCCTGCAGCAATACTAGGCTTCAGGAGTACTTGGCGTCAGGAATACCAGGCTGCAGGCCACATTAATCTAATATCAATGCTTATTGTTGCGACTTGCACTAGCCGTTTCGCCGCTGTGTATGGGGCGAACGCGGTGCTCGGCACGCGGTGCGCACCGCGCGACCGTTCCCGTTCGATAAGTCTTACGTTTTTGTTTAAAACGTTTCTTTCAGTAAATTCAGCATATCGTCTACCGATAGCTTCGCCGAAGCTTCGTTTCCTGCTAACAGATTGTCTGCTAAGTCACGTTTTTGCTTATGCAGCGCAACAATCTTTTCCTCAATTGTGTTTTGGGTAATCAGTCGATAAATCGTTACTGGCCGCAGTTGCCCGATCCGATGGGCTCGGTCTGATGCTTGCTCTTCTACTGCTGGGTTCCACCAAGGGTCCATGTGGATCACGTAGTCTGCGGCGGTTAAATTCAAACCTGATCCACCTGCCTTTAAGCTAATTAAGAATATATCCCCCTGCCCGCGCTGGAAGGCGTTAACGCTTGCTTGCCGCTGTTTTTGCGGCGTTGAACCATCTAAATATTGATATTCAAAACCTTTGTCTTCTAGATGTTGCTTAATCAATTGTAAATGCCCAACAAACTGACTAAATATAAGCGCTTTATGATTGTTCAGTTTCAGCTCTTCTAATAACGCATCGAGGGCGGCTAGCTTGGCACTGGGGATAGTCGTTTCTGCCATGACCAATTTTGGATTACAACACGCTTGGCGCAATTTAACTAATTCGGCAAGCATTCTAATGCGCTGCTCACTTGCATTGGCCTGTTGACCACTTTGGTTAATATTGTCTATGGCGTTTAATCTCAGCGCTTCATAGAAATCACGTTCTTGAGAGCTCATTTCAACCCGAATATTGATTTCAGTTCGTGATGGTAATTCCGTTAACACTTGGTTTTTCATGCGCCGTAAAATAAAGGGCTGAATAAGTGTTTTAAGGGCTTGGCTAGCCTTTCGTGCCGCTAGTGGGTCTTCCTGCGCATTTTCGATTGGCAGCGAGAATCGCTGTGCAAAGCGTTTAATGTTACCCAGCAACCCAGGGTTGATAAAGCGAAATAGACTCCACAACTCGGTCAAATTGTTCTCAATGGGAGTGCCTGTGGTGATCATCTTAAAGTCGCTTTTAAGGGCATACGCGGCTTTGGTTCGTTTGGCCAATGGATTTTTAAGTGCTTGGGCTTCATCGGCGACTATTGAGTGCCATTGCACCTTTTTAAGTATTTCACTTTCTCTTTGCAATAAACCGTAGCTGATGATGACACAATCAAATGGGCCTAATTCACTGAGTAATACTTCACGGGCAATCGTATTAGTTGAGTCAGCGAATACCTTAATGTTCAAAGTAGGCGCAAATTTCAGTGCTTCTTGTTGCCAGTTAAAACACACAGATGTAGGGGCGATAACAAGGCTCGGCCCTTCGTTCGCTCGCGATAACAAAATAGCTAAGGCCTGAAGGGTTTTACCTAACCCCATGTCATCCGCTAAGCACGCTCCCGCCCCCCAATGAGCAAGACGAGATGCCCAGTCAAACCCGACGAGCTGGTAATCACGTAATTGGGCTTGGAACGTTGACGGAATGTTTGGCATAAGCGCATTTGCTTGATGCATTTTTTCAGTTTGCTGCTCCCAGGCGTGAATGGTTTTCATGCGCATACCAGTGGTAGCTTCTTCCATTTGCAAGCTCGCCAAGGGATGAAATTTGCCGTCGTCTGTGACTTGGTTGATTGCCTCAAGCTTATGGCGTAAATCATCAGACAGAGCGAGTATTTGCTCTTCGCCAAGGGCGATAAACCGACCATTGCTAGTTTTTACCAGCTCTAAGAGTTTACGAAGCTCAATAACTTGTTCATTGTCTATTTGTAAGTCGCCGGTAATATCAAACCATTCATTTTTTTGACTCACTGCCAGTTGCAGGTGTTCACTGCTTAGGGTTTTCGACAAGGTCATTTTTTTGCCTTTCGGCCAACGCAGAACCAAGTCAAATTGATTGGCATTATAGGCTGTTTCGAGTTGCTCTAATGTGGTCAGTGCGGTTTGTAAATCCTCTAGCACTAAAACATTATCTGCCATATTCAAAAACATAGGGCATGCTTGGTCGAGCTGATCGAGTAGGGTTTCTTCGCGCAGTAAATCGCGCTGGGTTGCTATTCGTTTGCCGTTTAACTCTGTGGTTAAACTGGCATTACCCACCCCGGGTTTAAATGCCGGGCCTTGTTCTGAAAACGGCATCACCACACAGGTAAAAGTAAGACCTTGTTGATTTGGCTGAATATTTACCACCAAATTTTTGTCGCATTCATGGTTCTCTAACCCAGTATCGAGTTCAGTGATCTCAGATTGAATGTTCAAAAATGGCGCAATGGCCGAAATACCTTCAAGGGCTTTTTGTTTCGCACTGATGGGGATCAGCAAGCCTGCCTCGCCAATGATTTCAGCGACTTTCAAATGATCCGTATCAAAAACGGTGAGCTGATATTGGCTATCAGAAACAGCCTTTAAATTGTAAGCCTGCGGGGCGTCATATTCGCCCATCGCATCGGGTAAATCGGCAATACTCAAACACAATTGGTCACCTATTTGACTGACCAGCAATTCGGGCTCACGCTGGGCTATCTCTATGTGCTGGGTTATGTCGTCGGCTTTATAAAGATTATCTATGCCAACAGCCGCTTGCAGTGCTGGCAACCCTTGCAACAAATACTCGGCCTTTGAGTAGTAGCCCCAATTTTGAAACACCTCAATAGCGTTGCAGAGCTTTTTGTCGCTATCGGTTAGGTAATCGAACGTGTGGGTCTGTTCTTTTAAGCGTTTGAGTGACACAACGCGCCCTTTGCTCCAGCCTGATTTATTCAATTTTTGTTCACGGGCCGTAAGGCTATGACCATAGGTGTCTTCAAATTCCCAGATTAAGCGCACAGGTTTGACTGCTATTTCACGGGTCGCAGAGTCAGCGTTTTCTGCATTTGGATTAAGCGCTATGAGTTTATCAAGGGCGAGGTCCCACTGTGATTTAGTAACGATAAGCTGGGTAATATCGACTAAATGTGACGTTTGTGCTGATTCAGCTGAGCTGCGGGGTTCGGCAACCTGCTTAGGGTCAAAACCGGCCGCCATTTGTGCACATAATTCGGCAAACAAGGGGTAATCAAGCTGCATAAAATGCCCTTGATATTTTAACGCTAAAGAGGCCAATGCAGGGTCTTTACTTTGGTTGCACCAAAGCTGTGCTAAAAAGTAATTGAAATAACACAGCTGATGCGCAAAATAATCTTGTTCATCATCAACACTATTGTATTCAATATTGATGGCATATTTTTGCCCCGAAGAAAGACACATAATAGGCTTAACAATGCCCTGCCCGACATAATAAAAATCGCTGTTAACCTTACGGTCACTTTCTTCATATTCCACTTGTTGCAAGGCGGTGGTGAACGCACTCACATCACCCTGATTTGCCTGTACGATTAATGCCAATTTATAGAAGTAACCCAAAAGCTCATTTAAGTATTGTTTTTTACGTTTTGTGAGCTTGTTTTTTGCCAACATAGCTTGTTCAAAATAATCGATGGCCAGCGCGTTTTGACCAATTAAAAAGCAATGTGTTGCCTGCAATTGTAAGCCATAGCAGCTCGTATCCTGTGGGTCGTGTATGCGCAAAAAATCATCAAACCTTAGTTGATACAAATATTGCTCTGCCAATAGATGATGGCAATCAATATTGTACGTTGGCTGTGTTTTATCCCCATTGGCAGCGCAAACGCGCTCTAATAGTTCAATCGGGTACGCACAACTTTGTCCTTCAATTTGAAAGCACCTTAGCAGAGAAGCAAACGCCTGATATTGCACAGCTTTCGGTTGTTGCAAAAACGTTTCTAAATCAAAAGGTAAGAACAGTATCTCTAGCAATATTTTATTTTTATCATGCTCGATAATTTGTGGATTTTTATGAAATGATATCGCCTCTTCAAGCTGATCTGTTTGCTTTAAATAAAACAAATCTCGAATAACCCGCGCTCTATCAGCTTCTTTGTTTTGCCAGCTATAGCTGTTTACCACAGGCACTACCTGCTCAGCGGCCATGATAATTTCAAGTAACGTTTGCCCAGGTGCTAACGCAACATCTGTGGGCAGTTGGTCGATTATTTTAATTAAACAGTTGCTCAGCAAGGGGTTGAGTTGCAAACCTTCACGGTTGTTGACGAGCAGTCCTTTAGATGTCAGCTGCTGTTTTTGCTCGCTAGTGAACAAATAGTCCTTTTTGGGGGCGCTTAGCAAACCGCGGCTGTGAAGAATGGCCAGCACTTGCGCTAATTTTGTTGCGCCAATCGGCTTGTGTACCACTGCCAAGATGAACAGCGTAACCTGATGAGCTTCATCAAGGGTTGAAAATGCTTGGTACTGGGCGTCAATTTGGTGATGGATTTGAGGCTGGATCAAAGCGGCAAGCTTCATAGTAAATTGATTCTTCATGACTATTCGTTTTCAATGGCGTGAAACTAGCAAAAACGGTCCAGCTAAACAATTACTGCCACTAATAAAGCCCAAGAATAGGATAAACAACAGCGAAATTTTTGCTGATTAATCGCTGATTACTCGCTAGTTAGCTGCAGATTGCTCGCTGATTGGTTACTGGTTGAACACTGGTTAACGAGCAATGGTATAAAGTAGCAAAGCAAGGGCACAATCCGCGTAAAAAGTGCTTAACGTCATGTGCCCAATGCTTGATTCAGCTTTAGCGCCTTAATTTAGCTTTAGTGCCAAGTAACGCACTTCACCACCCGTCGATTGCGGTAAAAAGTAAATATCGCGGTATTGAAAATACTGCTGGCCGCTCACTGTCACCAGTTTCGCACTTGGCGGAAGTGAACCATAAGTTTTACCTAGTACAAAACCACTCGTTTGATTGGCATATTGCTGGCTTTCAACTGAGTGCGCTACGATAGTGCTACCCCCAGCGTTGTAGACATCATCTTGATAGATGAGCGTATCGCTAGGTTCGTTAATGACGCGATAAGCGCCGTCGTCAAACACATAGTAAATTCCTTGGGCGAAATAATATGTTAAACCTCTAGCAACAATGCGTTCATAGCCAGCCGGTAAATAGCGTACGGTTAGCCCAACAGGTGGACGCACCACTTTATAGCCTTGCTTATAGTGGCGGTAATACAGGCCGTCATGAAAAATAAATGACAAACCACCAAAACGTAGCGACACTCCTTTGGCAGGTGCTCGTTGCACGACCGCGCCCGTTTTATACACCACACGTTTATGCGCCTTATGATTTTTCACGCCGGCTTTGTTCACAACCGTTTTATTCACGACTGTTTTATTTACAACAACAGGGGCACTATGTTGTTTATTCTGTTGCTGATTCTGGCGCTTGTTCTGCTGCTGATTCTGACGTTGTTCGTAACGCGGATCCTGACGCTCGTCTCGATGTTGAGCATGACCTAGTAAAGGAGCCACCATTAAGCTGACAGTAAGAGGTAATAACCATTGTATTTTCATCTTGATTCCTTAATAACGCTTTCGTTTTATAGCGATATTAGGCTGGAAAACTGAATATAAACTGACTGGTACTGCCCAGCGTTAATGCTTTACTCAAACTTTATCTTTCTTAACGCATCTTTACATTTTTGCTTCTTTTCACGCCTATATATTCGCTATTTCTCTGACGAGCTATCGCCAGACATAGGCGTACGTTCGCTGCTATTGGCGCTATTTGTTGTTCAATTGCGCATTTTTGGCAGAAGGTGCATACCGCCCATCCATGATTAACGTCAATAACAAGATATGATTACTTTTTTGCGACAAGTTACTTTACTCTAGCTATATCAAAGTAAAAGTAAGGCGCACACATGCAATTAAACGTAAACGGTACTCAGCACGAAGTTGATGTAGACGAAGAGATGCCACTTTTGTGGGTGTTACGTGATGAGCTAAACATAACGGGCCCTAAATTCGGTTGCGGTATTGCAATGTGCGGCGCCTGTACAGTGCATATTAATGGCCAACCCGCTCGCTCGTGCTCTATGCCAGTTGGGCAAGTATCTGGCCTTATTACCACCATCGAGGGGCTTGGCACACCAGATGCTATGCATGAAGTACAAGCAGCTTGGGTAGAGCATCAAGTTGCCCAGTGCGGGTATTGTCAACCTGGGCAAATTATGTCGGCAGCCGCATTATTGCAAATGAACCCCAACCCTGATGATGAAGCCATTGATCGCGCTATGTCAGCGAATTTATGTCGCTGTGGTACCTATCCTAGAATTCGTGCTGCGATAAAAGCAGCTGCGCAAAATATTCGGGAGAAAAGCGCATGAGCACCTTAGGCAAAATCACCCGACGCACCTTTGTTATAGGCTCCGCCGCCATCACGGGCGGTGTGTTATTTGGCGTGTACAAGTACAAGCAGCCCTACCCCAATCCTCTTGAAAAAAACTTGGCGCAAGGTGAGACCGCCCTGACACCTTACGTGTTAATTGATGCAAATGGCGTAACGATTATCGCGCCTCGCGCCGAAATGGGCCAAGGGGTGAAAACCACACTTGCCGCATTAGTAGCAGAAGAATTAGACATAGACATGCAAAACGTCAGGATTGAACACGGCGTACCATCAAATGCCTATTACAACGCTGCTGTTTTAGAAGAAGGGGTGCCCTTTCCTCCCCAAGACACCAGCAGTACAGCCCAAATGGCGCGAGATTTTATGCATGTACCGGCAAAATTCTTCGGTGTACAAGTCACGGGGGGGTCTTCATCGACCGTAGATGCATTTGAAAAAATGCGTATGGCAGGCGCCACGGCCAGAGAAGCCTTGCTGTTAGCGGCAAGTGCCAAGTTAAATGTGGCTAAAAACACCCTAAGTACAGACAACGGCGAAGTGATATCAAAAGACGGCCAACGCATTGCGTATACAGAGCTCGCCAGTTTAGCGGCAAGCGTTGAGTTACCTGATGACGTAAAACTCAAGCCAAAAAGCGAGTGGAAGCAACTCGGCCGCCCAATTCCTAGAGTCGACATGGTGGAAAAATGCACCGGAACCGCCACCTTTGGTATCGATGTACTGCAAAAAGACATGCTCTACGCCACCATAAAAGTGAACCCACATCTGGGGGCAAAGTGTCACGCATTTGATGCAAATAACGCCGCAAATATGAAAGGTGTTAAGGCCATTTTACCCTTGGCAGATGTAGGCGCTGCGGTGGTGGCAACCAATACCTGGTATGCCTTTAAAGCCGCCGAGAAAATTGATTTTGACTGGGCCAGAACAGAGTATGCGCAAACCACAGATGAGCTGTTTGAATCCGCCATTGCTGCGTTTAACGAAGAACACCAAGACAGTCAAAACCGCGATGACGGCGATGTTGATGCCGTAATTGGTGCAGCGGGCGATGCCACAATACATCGCGAATACCGTGCACCGTTATTGGCCCACGCCACTATGGAACCCATGAACGCCACGGCTATCATGAAAGATGGCCAGCTTGATGTGTGGGTCGGTACTCAAATGCCCACTTATGCACTGTCTGAAGCCGCGAGAGTGTCAGGCATTGAGGCACAGAACATTCGTATTCACACCACTTATTTAGGCGGAGGCTTTGGCCGGCGTCTGGAAATGGATTTTATTGTCTATGCGGTTATGGTCGCCAAACAGCTTGAGGGCGCGCCAGTAAAAGTGACCTGGTCGCGAGAAGAAGACATGACCCATGACAGCTACAGGCCATTCGCCGTGGCCCGCTTTAAAGGTGTCACTCAGGGCAAGAATATCAGTGCCTTGGATGTGAAAGTATCCTCGCCTTCTGTGATGGAATCGCAAATGGGTCGCTTAGGAGTGTCGCTCCCGGGGCCAGACAGCACAATCGTGCAGGCCTTATGGGACCAAGCTTACACGATAGAAAACTACCGCGTGACTGGGTATAGAGTGCCAATGGGCATTCCGGTGAGTTCGTGGCGCTCTGTGGGGGCTTCACAAAACGGCTTTTTTAATGAATCCATGATCGACGAATTAGCCATTGAAGCCAACGCCGATCCTATTGAAATGCGCTTGAGCCTAATCACCCATCAACCTACTCGAAACGTGCTTGAAGCGGTTGCCAATATGGCTAATTGGGGACGTGACGTTGCAGAAAATCATGGCTTAGGGGTAGCGCTAGTGACCTCGTTCGGCGTGCCCGTGGCGGAAATTGTAGAGGTGGTCAACACCCCCCGCGGGATCAAAATTTTAAACGTGTATGTTGCCGCCGATGTAGGTATTGCCATTGACTCACGGAATATTGAGGCGCAATTAATCTCAGCCGTTAATTTTGGTTTGGCCGGGGCCATGATGGGCGAAATTACCTTGCTTGACGGTAAAGTACAGCAGACTAATTTTCACAATTATGACGCAATCCGTATGCACCAGGCCCCTGTTATACATACCAAAATACTTGAAAATGGCGAACGTATTCGCGGTATCGGCGAACCAGGAACACCGCCTGCGGCCCCAGCGCTTGCCAACGCAATATTTGCGGCAACAGGCCTGCGCATGCGTGAAATGCCATTTAACAAACACATTCAATTTGTGTAGGAGCAACATCATGAAAATAAAGCTATTTTTGTTAAAAACCGCTGCTCTTATACTCATACCTGCGTTTTTCGCCACGGCTCAAAGTGACCCAGTGCAACCAGACGAGATTAGCCAATCAAGGGCCGCTGAAGCGTGGAGCAAGGTTTATCAAGTGTTCTCTCACCCGCGCTGCGCAAATTGCCATGTACCTGACGACAACCTGCCCCGCTGGTCAGGCCCAAGTTACGGCAAAACCAGCGTGCATGGTATGAATATTTCAGGCGGACAAAGCCGTATTGGCGTTGAGACCGTCATGTGCAGCACTTGTCATGCACACAGTAATTCAGACGAGCCTCACGGCCCGCCAGGCTCACCCGTATGGATGCTTGCCCCAGTGGAAATGCTCTGGTGGCAACAAAGCTCAAAACAGATTTGTGAGCAAATTAAAGATCCTACGCGAAATGGTGGGCGCACCCTTGAAGAAGTGGCTCATCACATACAAGAAGATGAGCTTGTACATTGGGGCTGGGACCCAGGAAAGGGCCGCGAACCAGCGCCCTATTCAGCAAAAGAAACCGCCGACTTTGTTACACTTTGGGCCAATGATGGCGCCCCCTGTCCCGAATAGTCAAAGAATAAACAACGTATGGGCAATACGGCAAAAATCGCTAAGCGTCTATTGCCCATAATGACCCCGGTTGTATCATTGGAGCACAAGAAAAGGTTTTGTGCTTTTATGTTACCCTACCCGCTTGAAATTTTACGCGACACCTTCACATAACGCTGCTAAGAACATCAAAACTCAATCGCAACGATAGGTGCGAACTCACAAAGGTAATGACATGAAAATATTAATAGCTATAGCCATCATTATTGCTATTGGCGCAACTTTTTGGTTCACAAGCCAAAACCAAGAAGAAACGCTCAATGAACCCGTTGCAATGCTGCCAGTCATTACCCGAGAGCAAATCCTCACCGCATCCGATTTAGTTGAAGGTGTAAAGCAAGCCCTAAAACAAGATGATGAAAAAGCAATAGAACAATGGTTAGACCGTGCGTTAGCGCTCGCCAAAGAAGCCGGCATTGCACAAGAAGACATCAACTTCATTCAATCTGACAGCGCACGAGATTATGTTATTTTTCAGGCCAAGCGCAGTCAATTTAACGATGCTGTAGAGCAAGCTTATTATGAATTACAAGGGATTGATGCCATCAAGGCCGCCTATCCACAAGCTGAGGATTTATTTGCTAGCGCCGATAAGTTGATCATTGAACGTGATAAAATCATTGAAGAAATAGCAACTGAATTAGCTAACGGTAACACACCGACAAACGCAGAGCGTCAAGCCGCGCGCCAGCAATGGCTAAAACGTTATAATGAAAAACAAAGCCAATAAAAATCCGTTTACGCCAAGTTGAGCGCACAGTGTAGCACGTCATTAATTGTTAAAAGGGAAACCTCATATGCCAAATTTTGTTATCGAATATAGCGCCTCGCTTAACCAGCAAATCAGTGAAGACAAACTAATGGACAGTGTATTTGCTGGTGCGAAAAACAGTGGTCACTTTCCACCTGAAGCAATCAAGCTTAGAACTGAAAAGCGCAGTGGCTTTCGTTTACATGGTAAACAAAAAGACTTTTTACATGTCTCAGCGCATATTCTAAGTGGCCGCACGGATGAACAAAAAAGCGAAATATCAAATGCGGTGTTAGCTCAGTTAAAAGAACTGGCATTAAACAGTGTTTTCGTATCAGTGGAGGTGGTTGATATTCATCGAGCGAGTTTTGTCGATTTTGAATACGAATAGCCTTTGCATTACCGATTTATATCAAGGTTGCAGTACAAAAAACACCTAAAAAACTATCCCTTACGTTTTGTTCAAAATAGCCGCGAACAGCGGCTACTTTCTATAACCTAAATTGACTTTGCCTCTATAAGCTTCAAGGCATACGTTGAAAAAATGCTCTTCTTCTATCGGTCAATGCAATTAGGTTTGTATTTATGAATCAGAGCGATTGATTCTTTCAATTATCTCAAAGCCGCTGCCTTGTTTAGAATTGCGTTATTAAATTTTCTACCCGAATTTGCCACCTTAACGCGAGAAAGTCAGCATGAAATCCCTAGCTTCAAATAACGCCATTTCCTTGAACAATGCAGCACAGCCAAAGCTTGCGCTGATTGCAGAAGGTGGCGGGCAGCGAGGGATATTCACCGCAGGAGTACTTGATGCCTGGCTTGAAGAAGGCTATGACCCATTCGATATGTTTTTTGGCACCTCGGCTGGCTCACAAAACCTCACAAGCTATCTAGCAAGACAAAAAGGTTACGCCAAACGGTTGATACGTGGCCTATCACGGCATAAACGTTTTTTTCACTTAGGTAGAGGCCTAGTGGGTAAACACATAGTGGATTTAGATTGGTACTTTGATAAGACCACTGAAGCAAACCGTATACTTGATTTTGAAACGGCTAAACGCACCTTAGGCACAAGAGAGCTGTTTATTACCGCCACTAATGCACGAGATCGTAACCCCTACTTTTTAAGCCCAACGGGTGAAAGCCAGCAATGGCGAGAGTTGCTAAAGGCATCTAGCGCACTACCGTTTTTATATAAACATGGGGTTAAACTTACGCCCTGGCTGGGCGCGAGAGCTGCCAATGAGTCAGGTGCGAAAGCAGCGAACGAGTCAACTTTAGACCTAGCAAATGGGCAAAAGTCAGGTACGCCGCAAGCAGACTTTTATCTCGATGGCGGCCTAGCAGCCCCTTTACCTGTGATTGAAGCCTATAAGCGTGGTGCACGTAAAATTGTGGTTATTCGCACTGCGGATGCACAGTTTCAGGCACAATCGGCATGGGTTCACAAACTCAGATCAGTTGTATGTAAAGCGGGCTACTGCCCAAAAACCATTGATTACTTGGTGCAACATGAGCAAGCCTATCAGCAAGAATTAGCCTTTATTGCCAATCCACCAGCAGACGTGGAAATTGTGCAGATTTTTGCTGGTAAAAAGCTACACAGTAAGCTTCTCGGCAGCACCGACAGCGATCTTAGGCATGACCACAAAATCGGCGTAGCCGCTGGCAAAGCGTATTTAGAGCAACAAAATGCGTTTGAGAGCAACGCGCTAAATGCGATTAACCAAGCAGACATAAGCGAATTTAGCGAAGCTGAGTATGCTCACAGTCCACAAACCCAATCTGCCCGTCTGTGGACAGAAGCACAGCTTCAGGCAATAGAACAAGAGGAAGTGGAACAAAAGGAAGTAACACAACAGGAAGAACACCAGCAACTTGCCCCCCGAGAACTGGTTGCACAACGCACACTACCACCCCAGCGCCTGTCTGCTTAACGAGTATGGATATAAGCTCTTGATCTAATCTGAAAGGCAGCTGTGTACGTAAAGCGGACGTAATCAAGTTAACCTCACCTCATCGATTCCGAGCCAACAGCGGAAGTTAGTTTTAACTTATATCTGCGCCAAAGCTTGTCAGCGTCAGTAAGGCTAAAAGTAAACTCAGCTTATGAATTTTTAAAGTGATACGGTAAAGTAGCACTACTCTGTTGCTATAATCCTGACTGTGCCCTTAATAATGATAAATCTAGACTATGTAAAACTATTTATTCGGGTAGCTGCCACTCACAATATATCTAAAGCTGGAGCTGAATTTGGCTTGTCATCGGCTGTGGCTAGCGCTCACCTTAGTAAGTTAGAGGAAAGCCTGGGTATTCGTCTAATACATCGTACCACTCGAAAGGTATCGCTTACCGATGAGGGAGAGGCGTTTCTTCCACATGCTAGAGATGTTCTTGTGTCGGCGGATATAGCAGTATCGTCAGTCAGAGGGGGAGCTAAGACCAGTGGAAAATTACGAATAACAGCGCCGGTTTCTTTTAGTCATATACACTTAATACCTGCATTAAATGAATTTATGGAGATTTTCCCTGATTTATCTGTAGAGCTTCGTCTCAGCGATACAATAGTAGATATTGTTGAAGGTGGATTTGATATTGCGATTCGAAATGCTGAGCTAAAAGACTCTGCCTTGATAGCCAGAAAACTCGCTATAGACAATAGAATTATCTGTGCCTCACCTGACTACCTTAAAAAGCATGGTAGGCCAACAACCCCTGAAGCACTGCAACAACATAATTGTATTAACCTAATTGGTAATGACAATTGGCTGTTTAAAACCTCAAAGGGTCTATTAAATATTAAGACAAGAGGGGCGTTTACCACAGACAACGGCAAAGCTGTTTGCGATGCATGCTTAAACGGGATGGGGATTGTAATGTGCTCTACATGGATTGCTTACGAGCATTTAAGAGCTGGGACCTTAGTACAAATTCTTGAAGACTACCCTTTAGAGGCCGATGCCTCTATATGGGCTGTCTACCCTTCTTCAAAATTGGTTGCCCCTAAGGTTCGTGCGTTTATAGATTACTTTTCTGAGCGTTATGGAAGCCCACCTTACTGGGATAGGATACAGGAAGAGTAGTTTACCAATATAACGGCCAAGATTATCTGACCGTTTATTCATCTGACTGTGATACTGGTGATTATTTAATAGGCACCACTGATATCGTAAAAGGCGCATCAGGTTTAGTATTAACCATAGTTGACGCACCAAATGCAGCGTCAAAATTAGTTACATAGGCAATACCACCACGTACGATAACTTCTCCCGGCGCATCTAACATGTTATTGCTGCCGTCGGTATTTCCGTTTTTGGCTAGCAATTTAGCTTGGCCATTCATATCAATACGGTAAACAGCATTGTCGAATAAATCGGTAATGTAGAGTGTATTAGAGGGAGAATCCCACTGGATGCCATCACTTGCGATTAAACCTTCATTAAACAGTGTGGTTTCTAGTTTAGAACTATCTTTATTGAAAGTGCTTTTGTAGATGGTGCCGTCCTCCATGATACCGGTGTAAAGGTTGCCCTGCCCGTCAACCGCCAAGCCATTCGCCCCAAAACCTAGGCTACCGTTTGATTCAAAGCTCTCAAATAGGTGTGCGTCGTGGTTGTTTTTATTCTGATATTTAGAAATCTGTAATGGATTTTCAGCACTAAGTTCATCTAACCTTAATTTATACACACCACTTGTCGTTGATATTCCTTTCTCAGTCGCAAGTACCGTATCAGAGATAAACACATCGTTACCCCTCCAAGCTACTGCGTTAGGAAATGAGAAACCTTTAGCAACAACGTCTACATCAATGGCTTTACCATCAATAACATTCACTCGAAGCAAACGAGATTCACCGCCAAACCATAATTGCATGTCGGCAATATAAATGTTTCCATCTGGACCTTTAGCAATCCCCATGGGAGTGACAACACCGCTGTTTGGCTCTAAATCCTGTTGCTTAAATGTGTACCACACAGACACTTGATTGTTGTTACCAATAAGCCCAATTGTTGGAGCCGCCGCTTTAGTTATAACACCTTGCTCTACAAGCGTTTGGTTATGTAGGTTAGGTGATGTGAACAGAATATTGTTATCTGAATCAAGCGAAAAGCTTGCTGGAGAGTTAAATTGTGCAGGTAAATCTTGCAGCGAGTATTGTTGCTGGGCTAATACTGTGTGAGAGCATGCTGACAGCGCAACAATAGTCAGCATTAGACGTAATAAATTTGTATATTTGTTTAGAATTTTCATGGCGTACCTTTAAATTGTTAACATATGTGCTAGACGCAACCGATAACGAATAGATTGCTCGTATCGGCTTACTCATAAGATTGACTATTTTGCAAAACCACCAAGCGGTTTCAGTAGTAAAGGTGAAAGTGAAGCGTGCATCTCACGTAGCTCTTGTGGTAAGTCACCTAGGTGTACCATACGGGTGGGTGTTGCTGCTGCAATCCATCGTTCGGCATGATCATTCCAGTTTTCGATATGAATAAAAGAAGCTTCTAAATCTCGAAAACGCTCGTAAACTAATATGTCACCCTCATCAGATAGGTAATATTGATAGTTTAGTGTGCCTTCTTCTGTTTTGGCTCGTGCAACTTGAGAATTCATTACTTCTTTAAATGCTTCGAACTGGCCTTGATTCAGTTTTGCCTCGACAATCCAACCAAAATTTTCGAAGCTAGTATCATTCCCATTTTTAATTAAGCTGCCTTCATACTCTTCTCTTGCAAAACCAGCCAGAGGCTTTAACCAAGTAGGTGCTAGCGAAGCATGACGTTCACGAACATCATCTGGCAAGTCACCAAGATGAAGCATGCGTGTTGGTTCCGCGGCTGAAATCCAGCGCTCAGCATGAGCATCCCAGTTTTCGATATGCTCATGTGATGCATCAGCGTCAGCAAAACGCTCGTAAACTAAAATATCGCCGGCGTCTGATAAGTAATATTGATAGTTGAGCGTACCTTTTTCATTCAAAGCACGGTTCACTTGCGAATTCATTACCGCTTTAAAGTTTTCTAGCTCACCCTCTTTAAGCTTTGCTTCAACAATCCATCCAAAATTCGTAAACATGATTTTCTCCAATTTAGTGGAAGCACTATTTCTTCCGAATTAACAAAAATTTTATATCGAGTCGATAAGTTGACGACGGAAGAAAGATTAACAGAGGGAATTAGCTTTGATAATGAAGGTAATTAATGAACACTTCGTAGATTTTCTTGATAATAAGGTGCGAAAGATGACAACTCACACTAAAATTTGCTGATTAAGAACCGCTGATTTATGCGAGCAGATTATTAATCCCTGAACGTCTATCTTGGCTGTTAAGCCAAAGCGACTATTAAAAGTGCGGAATGGCCGCAATAGGCACGTAGCTGAAGCGGAATACCACCGCGTTTCCCACCAAGAACCGCTTTTCGCTCAAACGCCCCGTTCGCATTTCAAATTAAAGACTATTCGCAGGTTACTAAACTTAGATCTCCATTAACGTAGCGGATTCAAAATCTATCAGTTAGCAATTTATCATCCTAAGAACCTTGGAATAAAAACAAGCTCGTTGGACAAAAACAGCCACTAAAACTTCAACAGATTTTTTTAATATGGGTGACTAGATAAGTTCTTATTCACTAAAGAGGACGTTAGGAATTTAGTGCATCTAATAGGTATTGAGTCTTTTCTAACATTTCAATGAACCTGTCCCCACAGGTTTACTCCTCTTAACCCTAAGATTTGATTCTCAAGCGGTTTAAACTAAGGTTGTATGGCTTAACAATCTATAAGTTTACGATCTATTTTCATTGACAAATCAAAGGAAAGCCACTGCCATGAAAAATATCACTCGGTTAGTTTCTGTTCTTCTTCTTTTCATTCTGAATACGTATGCCTTTGCTGATACACCAAAAATTATTTCCTTAGAAGGCAAACTTAAGTCACTTATACCAGCTAACGAACCGGGTTGTTCGGTCGGTGTTTTTGAAAAGGGAAATGCAATCATCAAAAAAGGTTACGGATTGGCGAACGCCGAATTAAATACCGCTATGTCTGATAATAATGTGCATCGAATGGCATCTGTTTCTAAACAATTCGTTGCAATGGCGGTTCGTTTATTGGCTGATCAGGGAAAAATAGAACTAAAAAATGACATATCAATCTACGTTAGTGACCTACCTGATTATGGCGCTAAGGTTTCGATAAATAGCATTATTGGTCATACCGCAGGCATGGGAGACTACGACTTGATCTCGACATACGGATATCCAAAAGATTTTATAGCAGAAGAAGGGGCCCTTAATTTAAAAGCTGTTTCAGGTCATCCATTTCGGGTTGGAAATGAAGATTACTTAAGCGTATCAGAATTTCATGACGTAGTTAAAACCCTACCTTTAGTAATAAAACCTGATACAGAATGGCGTTACAGCAATATGGGCTACATCGTGTTAGCTATTCTTGTAGAAGAAGTAAGTGGATTAACACTTCGTGAATATACCGATAAATATATATTTAAACCACTTGATATGAATAACACCTTTTTCGCAGATAATGCAGTAGAGCTAATTAAGAACAGAGCTTACGGGTACGCTAAGGATGAAAGCGGTAATTATATAAACGATATGACAAATTTGTTCGTTGTAGGAGATGGGGGACTGCATACCAACATTAGCGATATGCAGAAGTGGAATGCACAGTTTGATGCGCCAAAACTAGGTAAAAATCCAAAAGTATTTATACAAGAGTTCATGCTACCAAATAGCTCACTTCCGGTAAGTCCCGAAATTGGGGCTGATATCCTTTACGCTAATGGACAGTTTATTTCTAAAAATGAAAATGGAAAGTTGGTATCTCACTCTGGAGGTTGGTTAGGTGCAAACATCATGTATCGTCGTTATCCAGATAATCAATTTATGAACTTAGTTATGTGTAGTAACACATCAATTGATGTTAAGAATATTGCCGATACGATAGATAAGTGGTATTTCAGCGAATAGATACCTCAACAGAGCATTAGCGTTTAATTGACTTCTAGAATTTTCAAATTGCCATTCGACATTTTTGTCTTCAATAGCTGTAACTTGGACTTATGCGAAATTTACTTCTTAACGGCCTATGCTTTCTCTGTCGGATCTGCTGTCTTAAGCATTGAGAATGATCATGTCCGCTTTTTCGCTCTTATAGGCTGTCAGGTTAAATGATAGCTATTTCAACTTGGGCTGTTAACACCAAGCGCCTTTGGCTTGAGTTTGGGCGTGGTTCTACGCCAGCTACTGTTTATGCTCCCTTGCTTACACAAGATGCATTTCACTCAACCCTTTTATAATTAAACTTTTCTTCCGTGGTGTTGCCCTCGTGCTCAATGGCAACATAAATATTGATCTCCTTGTCGCTTAGCCGCTCAATGGTTAGGCCGTTGAAGTAGACTTTCTTGTCTGTGACTTTGACTAATTTGAAATCGACCGTTTTGTCTTTCTCTTCCCAGCCTGTTAGGTCTTTATTGAAGTGCTTCAACCTGAATATAAGGGTGTCATTGACCTGTGATATGGTTTCAATTTCGTAGAATTGTACTTGGTCTTCAACCACCAGCTTAAATGCGCCCATCATACTGCCGCCCAGCGGGGGAGACCACACCTCTTCCACTACCCCGCCAAACGCTTCGCCTCGCCAATGGCCTGAAAGCCACTGGATCACGCTCAAATCTGCAGGTGGTGACTGCTGGTTATCGTCTAAAAATAGTAGGTTGCTAAATTTGTTATCTGCTAAAACATCAAAAGAAAATAGCAATAGGAAGTACAAAGCCCCTTTAGTCATCATCTTTGCCTCATCAGTTTGTTGAATAATTTAGGTTGTTGCAACTTGTGTTGCATCTTGTGTTGAACCTTTTTCTGAACCCTGCGGCTAGCTTAGCTAATAACGCTTGGCTTTGCTTAGTATGTGCCGACATCTTGCACGGGTGTAAATCATTATAAAAGCCCAGCGAAAAGCGGCATAACATAGCGGTTCAAAAACTGTATGCCTTGTGCTGTGTGCAGCCAATACAAACCACCTAGGTTTAATACCACAGTGATCCAATAAACATGCTTAAACTCGGTTTTACTGGTTTTATGCCTTAGCTTATTTTGCGCCAGCAATGCCCCAGGCCAACCGCCAAGTAAAGCAAACAGATGCAAGGTGCTTTCTTTGGTGCGCCAACGCCCTTTTTGTGCGGCGTTTTTATCAATCGCGTAGGCGAGAAAAGCAATAACACTCATGGCCACATAAATACCGCCCACCACAGGCGGTAAAGGGCCGACCAAAACAGATAGCGCTAACCCTACACAAAACAGCAAGATAAACGTATTCGCTAAGGTATGACTTTGTGCTTTGCCTTTAGGTCGACGGCTTTGACTGGTTTGGTTATTTTTACCGCTGTTTTTGCTATGTACGTTTTTTGAACTTACGCTTTTGTTTAACGCACCTGTTGCGTCCCGAGAGAACTTTATATTGAGCGCTTTAGCGCGATGATTATCTTCTCGAACAAGCTCATAAATAATGATGTCACCATCAATGGGCCGCCTTGAACGCGGGTTAAAGGCCTTTATATGCACAAACGCCCTTTCGCCACCGCCATTTGGTTCAACAAAACCAAACCCTTTGTCGTCATTCCAATTAAATATCTTTCCTTGAAAGCGCATAATCCCTCATTAACTTAACTTTTTACCGTGCCTACCCGCACGTACTTCACGGCATAAGCAGACTGCGCAGCGATTCCCGCACAAAATTCAGCCTGCATGGCTACTGATTCGACATTGTTCGTCTGAAAGTTCATCGGAAATAGTCTTTTCGAAGTGGCTGATTCTCGCGAGTTTATTTCACTACCGAGGTTTTAATAAACCATCAAAAATCAGTATATTACACCTTTGTACGATAAATAAGAGCGTATAAAAAAAGACTCAGTAACTGGCTAACCTGTACCCATATCGATTTGTTGAAAGACCAACATAACAGTGACAGATCTTACGGTAACAGGTTTGACACCACCCATTTTTGCAACGGATCTTCGTTGTATCTGGGGTGCCATGCGGCAATAACGTCAAACGGATCGGGTGACTCTTCTAGTTCAATTTCTATCAGATTCAATTCTGTGATGGCTCTGGAGGGCAGAAACGCGATTGAATCTGTGACTTCTAAATACATAGGCACAATCGAGAAACACGGTGCAGACACCACAACGTTACGGCTGAGCCCAAAGCTTTTAAACCAATCATCAATCGAGCCTTTAAAATTTGGCCGTGAAGGTGAAGCAATAATGCTTGGGTAGTCGGCTATTTCAGCCAGTGAAGGCGATAGTTTTGAGATGGATGAATTAAGTGATGTTACGCAAACATGGTGCTCTTCAAACAGGGTAAGAATAGGGTAGCTGTCAGGTATATAGTCCGGAAAGGCGATAGCAAGATTCACTTTTCCGCTTTCCATTAAGTCGTGTAATTTGTCGAGCTCAAAGTCTCGAACAATGATTTTTAAATTGGGAGACTCAAGGCGTAACCGTGCAATGACACTGGGCAAAACGACCTGCTGAGCATAGTCGGTTGCGGCAATAACATAGGTACCACTGACCGTTTTGGGATCAAACACTTTTGGCGATAAGAGTGCCTGAAAGTCATTCAGCAATTTGTCGATATCAAGGGAGAGTTGCTCAGCAAAGGGCGTTGGAATAAAGCCGCTGGTTTTTCTTAAAAATAACCTGTCATCAAACACATCACGCAGTTTTTTTAATTGCTCGCTGACAGCCTGCTGGGTTAACCCTAATTGGCTGGCAGCTTTAGACGCATTTTTTTCGCGTATCAGCGCCTGAAAAATTCTGAGCTGTTTTATATCTAGCCTGTCTAGTTTGCTCATAGCTTACCCCTACCCTGTTCAACGCTATTTGCGTAACGTTAACACGAAACCAGAAAATCTTGTATCACTTACAAAAAATCATTGTTTCTACTTGTTAAAAGGAACCCGTAATATCCCCTCATCAACTGACGTAATATAACTGGAGAGACACATGAAAACGGTAATTTTAATTGGTGCATTAGGTAAGATGGGGCAAGCGGCGTTAACAGGGTTGGGTAAACATAAGGTTATCACGGCTGGCCGTTCTGGTGACGTTGATCACCTGGTCGATATTACGAGCGAGCAATCGATTCGAGACCTGTATGAAAAAGTCGGCCATTTCGACGCGGTGGTCAATACCGTAGGCGTCTGTGAATACGCTCATTTTAGCGAAATGACAGAGGCCCAATGGATGACCACCGTCATGAGCAAAATGATGGGGCAAATACACCTAGTACGCATCGGCCAAGAATACATTGCGGACAAAGGTTCGTTCACCTTAATCAGCGGTATATTGAACATCAAACCTATTCCGTTTGCGATCGCAGATGCCACCACCAGCGGCGCAATTGATACATTTGCGAAAATCGTGGCTCTGGAAATGCCACGAAACACCCGCATCAACGTGGTAAACCCCACAGTACTGGCAGAAGCATGGGATGTGTACGGTGAAATGATGCCAGGTTTTCAACCCGTATCAAGCGAGCTGGTAGGCAAAGCATTTGAACGCTCAGTAGACGGCTTTATTACAGGCGAAGTGATAGTAGTCGACGCATAACAGATAACAAACAATAGGCGTTAACCAAATATTTTTAAGATGGATAGCGCCTTGATTCAGTCCTTATAAATTTTCGCTCAGTGGTTATTTATTTATTGGAATTGACATTACAAACGAAAACGCGCTTATCCCAGCAAACTGAGGTTAGTCCTGAGTTTCTCGCTTAACAGTTCTCACTTAGCATTTTTTTGTTTGCGACTGTTGAGGGATCTCAGTTTCGTGTTTCCGCAAGCACACAATTTGAAATCCAACTTACCTCATTCTCATGCAATCAATGTGAAGCACACAACCGAGTACTTGTGCTGGCAGCCTACAATTTAGTTCAAAATTGCGCTTTGTTTTCAGATAGAATCGCGTCATGTTTTTTCTTGTGTAAATAACAACGCGCTGAGTCGTTTTTATTCTCAATGTATAGCGAACGACGCCTTTCTTTTCTTCTCAATAAATGACTCAAATTAATGACTGATAAAATTGTAGTAACTCACAGTGGTAGTTTTCATGCTGACGATGTGTTCAGTGTGGCGGCTCTTAAGCAAATACTTCCTTCTTTTACCCTCATTCGCACGCGTGATAAAGACACTATCGCCAAGGCGGATGTGGTAATTGATGTAGGCGGCGAACACGACCCAGCAACAGACCGCTTTGACCATCACCAACGCGGCGGCGCGGGCGAGCGTGACAATGGCATTCCCTACTCCTCTTTCGGCTTGATTTGGCAAAAATATGGCCTCGCTATTTGCGAAAATGATCAAGGCGTAGCGAATGCACTTGATGCCGGCTTAGTTTCTACCATTGATGCCATCGACTGTGGGCATGTAAAAGGGGTGTCTGAAGGTATTAGCCTTAGCCAAACCATTTCAATGTTCAACCCAACATGGCAAGAAGACAGCGATTTTGACAGCGGTTTCAATGAAGCAGTAGAGTTTGCGTCTCGGGTATTAACACGCTTTATCGCTGGCGCTAAAGGAAGTATTAACGCAAAAGCCATCGTCGCCGATGCCATAAAAAATGCCCAAGACGAAAGAGTGATCGTATTGGAGAAATACACGCCGTGGAAAAAGACAGTTCATGCCTTATCTGAAAAAGCGTTATATGTGATTTATCCATCACAATCTGAGCAATGGATGATTCAAGCCGTACCTGTGGAGCCAGGCTCATTTGAAGACAAAAGACCCCTGCCAAAAGCATGGGCTGGGTTGTCTGATGAAGCACTTCAGGATGAAACAGGAATTGAAGACGCCATGTTTTGCCACAACGGCTTATTCATAGCCGGCACCGCATCATTCGAAAGCACAATGAAAATGGCTGCACTGGCACTAAAAGAATAAAGGAAGCTGCGAACACCTTCGCTAAAAGTTGCTATCTCACATGCCAAAAACCTTGGCTACCTACGCAGAAGCGTAGCCAAGGTTGCTCTCTCACCAAGTAAACGGTTTGATTACTTACCTGTGGTCATTTTCAGTAACGTACGGTCTTTATTTACTATATGGTGAAAAAGCGCAGCGCCAGCATGGCCTAAAATCAGTATCCAAAGGAGCCATTCACCTAATATCTTTTTGTGAATAAAATCAAATGGCTTTTCGAATTCCTCAAAAGAGAGACCAAATCCTCCGCTAACTATATTCTGAAATATGGCTGTGTCTTCAAACTTTGGAATTTCAAATATGAAAAAATACTCAGTGCTACCACCTGTGCCCATATACCCAGTGATTGGCATAATGATCATGACTGCGTAAAGCGCATAATGACCGCAGCGGGCAAATAAATTCACCCATTTTGACCCCGACTCCAAGTCAGGAACACGATTAGTCATACGCCAAAGAATACGTAGAACCACGAGAACAGCGACTGTAATCCCAATAGAAAAATGCAACTGTAGTGCAGTAAAACCCTCTGGAGCTCTCTCTTGGGTAAACCACTCTTTATAATAAAACGTGGCGTAAGAGCCTAAGAACAATAAAGCGGTAGTCCAATGTAACCATTTCGCAATAGAGCCATAATTACTGGCCGTATTTTTAAGTCCCATCAATTATTCCAAGGTATGTTAAGTCTAACCTTCACTCTACCAAATCTATATTTAAACGTCAGCGGAAACCAACACAAGCCCCCCACATCACTTTCTACAGGAACTCGACGAAAACGGTGACTATCCCCCACCCCAGATTTATAAAGGCCCAAAATTAAGAGCTAAATTTAATGTCAATTACCCAAGCCCGTTGAAATTGAGCAAGCGGATAACATGGCTTTGCTGTTAATTTACCAACCAAAACCTCCGACCAACAATTATCATGGGTGTCTCCGTGATTTTCGTTAATCTCTTGGTAGCAACAAAACCATTAAAACAATAAAAACAAAGACCTAACAGGATAACTCCTCCCTGAAATCTATTTTATTTATCATGGGTGTCTTCATTATTTCTTATTCGTAATTAAAACGATCGTTTGCAGGTTCTCTTCTTGAGATATAACAAAAAAGAACCCTGTCCCAGTCGTCTTACCTCCAGAACTTAAAGTGGTTTCAATTCGGGTTGTACAAAAACGCATCCATTCTGACTTTGAAACAAGCTTTTGAGCCAAACTATCTTCCCTACACTTAACAATATTAATATCTGGAAAATTTCCGCATTAAATAACGAAATTTTTCCATCTTTCTACATCTGTCTTTTTTTAGCATACACCGTAACTTGTTGTACAGGTTAAATTTTTTTCCATCTATTGAACTAGTTGTTGTAGAAATACTGAAAACTCCCAAGATTTCGCTGTTTACCGGAATGACAGTGGAGAGTGTATATAAAAACAACCGTAAAGTTGATTACATCTAAGTGAGCGAAGCGAATGCTTCGGCGACAAAGTCGCTGCTTTGCTTTATCCACCGACTCAAGTTTCCCGAGCATCGCAGGCTCACACTGGTTAGATTGAAGGGATTTAATCTAAGTGAAAGCCGCGTCGGGAACGCGTTTTCACGACCAGAGTGAGTCAAGACGCACAGGAATAGAAACTTGCTGGAGGGCGGCCCTTTTTGTTTACTTTTTGCGGCGTTGGTAAAAAGTAAATCGAGCCCTCGGGACGAGGGGTTGAAAAAGCGTCATGGATGACGTGGGCGACGCCCATAAACAGCGAAGCTGTACTTGCTGCACGAAGTGCATAACGTTTGCGCAGCACATGCTCTGGCGACAAAGTCGATGCTTTTGATTTTTACGCGACTCAAACTTTCCCGATAAAAGTATCGGCTTGTCAGATGGCCAGACATGGGTGCACCCGAGGCTCTTAGGAGCACTGCTCCTATCGGGTAAACGGTTCGCCATGGATGGTGAAGCTGGGTGAGGTACCAAGGACGGATTTAAAGTCAGTTTTGTATTAGAAGTTTTCGAAGAGCTTAATTAGCGAAGTGCTTTACAGGGATGTTTCCTCACGCCGCTCTGACATTAAAGCCGTTACTTTTAGCGGTGAAGGAAGTTTGGTGGAGACCGGCTTCTTTTATGAAATACATCCATGTATTTCACCTGCGCCAAGAACGCTTAGGCCATCCTTCGGATGTTCAAATTCATTCCCGATAAATTTGTGCTTACTTTTCTTAGCTGTTGAAGAAAAGTAAGTTGGACGGAATGGATTCCGTTTGAAAAAGCGTCAGGGATGACGTGGGCGAAGCCCATAAACAGCGAAGCTATGCTTGGTGTACGAAGTGCATAACGTGTGCGCAGCACATAAATAAGCGAAGCAAATACTCTGGCGGCGAAGTCGCTGCTTTGCTTTACCACCGACTCCAATTTTCCATATTTTAAGCCGACTTGTCAGATGACCAGACATGGATGTCTGGACAAGGCGAAGTGTTTTACATGGAGGTTACCTTTCGCCGCTCTGGCATTAAAGTCGTTTTAAAATATGGGATTGAAAATTGGCTGGAGGACGGCCCTTTTTGTTTACTTTTTGCGGCTGTTGGTAAAAAGTAAATCGAGCCCTCGGGACGAGGGATTGAAAAAGCGTCATGGATGACGTGGGCGAAGCCCATAAACAGCGAAGCTGTGCCTAGTGCACGAAGTGCATAAACAGCGAAGCTGTGCCTAGTGCACGGAGTGCATTAGCAAACGAAGTGCATTAGCAAACGAAGTGCATAAGCAAGCGCAGCGAATAACCAAACCCAGTGTGAATTCCCATTTCCTCAGGTAGAATACCGCCCCTTAATTGATTCACTTTCCCGGACTATTTCTCTATGCAAATCAACCGCGTGCTTCTAACGGCTGTGGGCTGTGTATTACTGGCTATGGTCACCATCCAATCTGGTGCGTCCTTGGCAAAGCAGCTGTTTCCTATTGTTGGCCCTGATGGCACCACTGCCCTGCGCTTAGGCTTTGCAGCAATTGTACTTTGGCTGGTATTTCGGCCGTGGCGCGCTTTACCTCAAGGGCGTGATTGGCGCAGTGTAATTGTTTACGGTTTATGCTTGGGCGGCATGAATATCTTGTTTTATTTAGCGATTGAACGCATTCCATTAGGCATCGCTGTTGCGCTTGAATTTACCGGACCCTTGGCTGTTGCGCTGTTTTCTTCGAAGCGAAAAAGTGACCTTGTTTGGGTAGCCTGTGCCATAGCGGGAATTGTTCTTCTCATGCCTGATTTAACCAGTGCCCAAGGGCTGGATCTGGTCGGCGCATTAATGGCGCTAGGGGCTGGGGCTTGCTGGGCAGGTTATATTCTATTTGGTACCCGCACCGGTAAACAAGCATCCGGCGGCATTACGGTGGCGTTAGGCATGACGGTAGCCGCGTTGGTACTCGTACCAATTGGTGCGGTCACGCAAGGTATTGAACTGTTTAGCTGGCAAGTGTTGCCCCTTGGGCTGCTGGTTGGGGTGTTATCTAGCGCGTTACCTTACTCGCTGGAAATGGTCGCCCTTAGAAATATGCCAACACAGGCATTTAGCGTGTTGATGAGCCTAGAGCCAGCTGTTGCTGCCCTAGCCGGCTTTATTATTTTAAGTGAACAACTCACATTGTTGCAGTGGGCCGCTATTGGGCTGGTGATTGTGGCGTCAATTGGCAGTAGCCTTTCACCGCAAAAGCGCTGAGTTAATACTATTTTGGCAGATAAACACTAACGCTATTAGCAACCTCAGCGCTTCGAGTGTTAGTCATGCTTGGCAAAGTCAGGCATAATAAAATTGGATTTGTACTCAGCTATTACTCACGAAAAGAGATACTCCTATAAGTGGATAACGTTAAACTCACTCAAGATGAAAACCTCTCCATTAGAGTGGCTTACAAATTGTTACCCAGTGATCAGCAGCGTCTTGATTTGTATTTTTCTATCCCAGAAGAAATGGGAATTAACGCCAAGACCTTATCGGAAGAGCAGTATTTTCATCACAGCATTCAGTGTCAAAGCGCTTATTATTCAGATCAGCTTCATGTGCCTTTGGTACGTAGTCGTTTTATCAGCCAGAAAAAAGGGGAGCAAAGCGATTACCGTTTGAACTTGAATTTGTATTCATACCAAATACATACCGCCCTTGATACTGATATAAAGCAAACCATTAAGCTTAAAGATCCCAAAGCGTTCTACCCTCATGCGATAGAACTCGCTGAGCAAACTTCTGGCCTGTTGAAAAAGCTGAGACGCTACACCCCTTCTGACCAAAAGCTCAGAGCCTATTTTGAAAATGCAGATAACTATCTCAGTTGGCAAGTTGAGCAATCATTCTTAAAGCTGTTGTCGCGCGCGCCTAAAAGTAGTGATTTTGCCAGCGAGCACCAATTTTTAATTGGTCTTTGTCGTCGCGAAAATCAATACCGCAAGGAAAACCAATATAATTCCTCTGTTACCCTGAGTGATCCCAACCGTATTACCAATAAGATGCGCCTATTGCAGCGCTTGATTGAGTACGGTGTGGTGTTTCAAAAGCAGGTGAAAAGCTTAAACAGTTATTTGAATCGTCTTGTAAAAGGCACTGTTACAGCGATTATCATGGCCTTCGTGATGTTATTGGTACTTAACGCCCGCACCAACTTCACCGAAGTCACGATAGCACTGGTAGGTATGTTAGGTGTGATTTACGGGCTCAGGGAAATTTTTAAAGAAGACATTACACGCCTGATTTGGCGGCGGATCCAAAAAGGTTTGCCTAAATGGCGTTTGCTGTACAGCCACAGTGTGACGAAAAGCAAAGTAGCTCGCCAAACCATCTGGCTTGAATATATCAGTAGCAAAGATCTACCAACGCAAATTGATAAGGTCTTTCAAACCAGGCGTCAGCAAAATAAACAAGCAGCCAAGCTATTGCATTTTCGCAGTGAAACCAAAGTCAACGCCAAGAGCTTTCTGCCCGGCTACGATGAAATTCAGCAAAGAATATACTTTAACCTCACCCCGTTTGTGCGCTTTTTACGCAAAGGTGAGGGGCGACTATATTCCCTGGAAAATCAAAAAATCACCAAACAAGCGGTAGAGCGACGTTATCAAATCAATGTCGTGATGATGCACACCAATAAGGCCCGGGAGCAGCAGATCCAGCGTTTTAAACTTACGCTTAATCGCTCTAATATTATTAATATCGAAGCAATTGACACCCCAAAAGACATTGAACCGAAAAAGACATCAGCCGCGCCAGACGGGGAAACGCCCTAAACACTAAGTTGAGTGTTCCCCCATCTTGGCACGTGCTTAAAACGGCGCAAAATTGTCTAATTTTCCGGTTGGCATTGTCCAGCGTAGCTTCGCATCAACGTCGCTGCGCTGCGTATCTTGAATTGGCATTCTGCCATTGTCACCAAATAACCAAAGTACTAAATTTGTGCGCTCACCACTGGTAATAGGCTGAGCCGCATGCACCACATTGCCTCGGTGGATCATGGCACTGCCTGAGGTAAATGCCAGTGGGATCATTTTACCTGCACTTGGGTCGTAAAAGTCCACCGTTGAACCAGTAAAAGGTTCGTCCGGCAGATTGATATTAATGTTCAACGTGACCGCTGAGGCATCAGTATGAGGACGAATCGATGTATCTGTGTTTGGCTTATAATGAATCGAAAAACCAAAAGTTTGCGTATCGTAGCCCATAATTTCAGGGAACAATAAGCGCGCTATCGGGCGCATATAGGTATTAAGTATTTCACGATAAAACGCCTGAAAACTAGGTGCAGCCAAGTAACCTTCTGAACGGCTGTCGAGCATCGCACCTCGGCGATTTAATACGATACCATAAGGCGGGCGAAGGGGAATTTGTGCATCCCACGCTTGTTCAAGGTAAGCACGTAAGTCGGCCAAGCGCTGGGGATCAAAAAACTGAAACTCAAACACATCGGGTGCCACTTCATGCATCAATTCTAACACGGCTGATTCTTTACTTGGGTCAGCCCACGCTTGTGTCACGGCTTCGCGTAAACGGCTGTCTAACAAAGCAGTGCCTAGAGGTGCAAGGCTGTCATTTTGACTTTCCTCCCACTCTTTCCATGCATCGCTCAAAAGGTCGTAATTGTGCGTCCAAAACTGCTGTACCGAAGGCACTCGATAAAGCATAGCTTCACGGGATGGTAACGTTAGGTTACGTGCGTGATGTAGTTGATTAATTGACATATTCGTTATTCCTCTGATGTTGCTAAATCTTATATTTGCAATCTAGAACGACAATTTATTACATCTTATTTGAAGGATAAATAAGCGGCCAGAGGAAACAATATCAATTAATTCTATATAATCACCTCTCAACAAACCAAGCGATAGCCCAATGCTGTTAACTGACGGCTGAGCCCATAAGGCTATATTTGATTGAGGCTAACACCGCGCACTAAGCGCAGGCACTGCTGACCAACAAGCTGAGAGGTTGTGAGGTTAAGCAATAGAAAAGTAGAAAAGGTTAATACCATTCCACGTTAATAAGTGATGACTCAGCGAGAGTTTAAAAGGGCTTAAACAAGGCGCATGACTGAATGAATAGTTGTTCTCTTTCGAAGTCATGCAACGCAGTGTAAGCCCTTTTAAAACTCGCCTG
>Ga0207897_100170_pt1 | contig 29303 bp, 24 predicted proteins | sample LinPmetageLP42_FD_184054 | JGI IMG/M metagenome (GOLD analysis project Ga0207897, IMG submission 184054) | Marine viral communities from the Pacific Ocean - LP-42 (SPAdes) | ecosystem: Environmental > Aquatic > Marine > Oceanic | place: Pacific Ocean | collected 2010-08-27
CATTTTAAAATTTAGTTTTTAATAATGTTTTATAGTCAGATACTCATCGCTTTTATTTTTCTAATAAATATCTAGGTGCCGTCACACGGTAGTCTCGCAAAAAAGATAAGGATATCTTATGCACCACGTTCAACAGCTCATCAATGGTCAGTTCGTACAATCAAACACCGACGAATGGATTGATATCACTGATCCAGCGACGCAAGAAGTCATTGCCAAAGTGCCACAAACTACTAATGATGAGATTAACCAAGCTGTCGCAGCCGCACAGACTGCGTTTGAGACATGGCGCAAAACGCCAATCACCACGCGTGCGCGTATCTTTTTAAAGTATCAGTCTCTGATTCGTGATCATATGGATGAGTTGGCAGAAATCTTGACCGCAGAGCAAGGAAAGACGATTGCTGATGCACGCGGTGATGTGTTCCGCGGTTTAGAAGTGGTAGAGCATGCCGCTGGTATCGCCAATTTGCAAATCGGCGACTTTGTAGAAAACGTCGCATCAGGCGTTGATACTTATAGTATTTGGCAACCACTCGGTGTTTGTGCTGGTATTACGCCATTTAACTTCCCCGCGATGATTCCGCTATGGATGTTCCCAATGGCGATTGCTACGGGTAATACATTCATCCTAAAACCGTCTGAACAAGATCCGATGGTGACTATGCGCTTAGTTGAGCTAGCGATTGAAGCGGGCGTACCAGAAGGCGTGCTGAATGTGGTACATGGCGGCAAAGCAACCGTCGATGCTATCTGCGACCATCCAGATATCAAAGCGGTTTCTTTTGTGGGTTCTACCAACGTTGGTAAACATGTCTATGAGCGTGCCAGCCAATCAGGTAAGCGTGCTCAATGTATGATGGGTGCAAAAAACCACGGTGTTATCCTGCCTGATGCTAATAAAGAGCAAACTCTCAATCAGCTAGCAGGCGCAGCATTTGGCGCCGCTGGTCAACGCTGTATGGCACTGTCAGTCGTCGTACTAGTAGGCGCAGCTGGTGAATGGATTGATGAGATTAAAGCCAAAGCAGAAAGCTTGGTCGTCTCAGCTGGCAAAAATGACAAGGATTTAGGCCCACTGATTTCGCCTGCTGCAAAGGCCCGTGTCGAGCATTTGATTGGGACTGGCGTAGAAGAAGGTGCGAGCTTGATTCTAGACGGTCGCGGAATTACTGTTGAAGGGTTCGAAAAGGGTAACTTCGTTGGTCCAACTATCTTTGATAATGTCACAAGTGATATGCAAATTTATAAAGAAGAAATCTTTGGTCCAGTACTATGTATTATGCGTGCTAACAGCTTGGACGAAGCGATTGCACTATTGAATGCCAATCCACATGGCAATGGCACGGCGATATTTACTCAGTCAGGGGCAGCTGCACATAAATTCCAGCAAGACATTCAAGTTGGTCAAATCGGTATTAATTTGCCAATCCCTGTGCCACTACCTATGTTCTCGTTCTCAGGTTCACGTGGCAGCAAGCTTGGTGACTTAGGTCCTTATGGTAAGCAAGCCGTACAGTTCTATACTCAGACAAAGACAGTGACTGCACGTTGGTTTGATGATGAAGCGAGCCGCGGTGTCAATACAACGATTTCAATGTAATCGTCAGCTCATTGTTTTATCAGTATGACATTTTGTGTTTTAGGTATGACGATAATGCGACTTGCGGTAATATTGAACGCAATTTTATTATCGTTATACCGCTATCATGTCGCGCTAATGTCTTATAAAATCTCTGACCAACCTTTTTATTAGCGCTTTTATCAACGTTTATCCGAGATTTAAGCCCTCTATTTGATCTATAAGAACAAGGATGACCCTATGGATTTTTCATTGACCGAAGACCAAATTGCCTTTCGCCAAACTGCTCGGCAGTTTGCCCAAAAAGAGCTAAAGCCAAATGCTGCTGAATGGGATCGCAACTCGCACTTCCCAGTAGATATAATCAAAAAATCTGGTGAGCTTGGCTTTTTGGGATTGTATACCAATCCAGAATATGACGGCTTAGGCCTACCAAGACTGGACTCAGCGATGGTATTCGAAGAGCTTGCATGGGGCGATACGGCTGTGGCCGCCTATATGAGTATTCATAACATGGCTGCATGGATGATTGGTGAGTATGGTAGTGATACGCTATGCAAAAAATATTTGCCCAATATGGTCAGTGGTGAGTGGCTTGGCAGCTATTGCTTAACAGAACCAAATGCAGGCTCAGACGCAGCCTCCTTACGTACCAAAGCCGAAAAACAAGGCGATCATTACGTACTGAATGGTGAAAAAACCTTTATTTCTGGTGCAGGCTCAACCGATGTATTGGTAGTAATGGCACGTACTGGTGGTGCTGGGCCAAAAGGCGTATCAGCGTTCGTCGTAGACGCCAATAGTTCTGGTATCGAATATGGCAAAAACGAGCATAAAATGGGCTGGAAAGCACAGCCAACAAGCACGATTAGTTTTAAAGACGTTAAAGTCCCAGTAGAGAACTTGATAGGTGAGGAAGGCAAAGGCTTTCGTATCGCGATGAAAGGACTAGATGGTGGCCGTATTAATATCGGTATTTGTGCGGTAGGTACGGCACAAGCGGCGTTAGAAACCGCAACCAGTTACGTGCAAGAGCGTAGCCAGTTTGGTAGCCCAATTGCTAGCTTGCAGTCAGTACAGTTTAAGCTTGCTGATATGTTGACTCAGACCATCGCCGCGCGCCAAATGTTGTATCTAGCAGCTGATAAAGTCGACAACAATGATGGGCAAGCGCCTACCTACTGCGCGATGGCAAAACGTCTATCTACCGATCTTTGTTTTGATGTTGCCAATGAAGCTCTGCAATTGCACGGCGGCTATGGGTATTTGAACGAATATCCACTTGAGCGCCACGTACGCGATTTGCGTGTGCATCAAATTCTAGAAGGCACCAATGAGATCATGCGCGTGATTATTTCACGTCAAGTCTTGCAAGATGAAGGGTTAAGCCAGCTACGCTAATTTATCTCGCTTTACTAAAACAAGGATGTTTTATGACAGAGTATACAAATCTACAGCTATCTACTGATGGTCATACCGCAACATTGACGTTGAATAACCCACCTGCACATACGTGGACGATGGACAGTCTGCATGCACTTAAGCAGCTCATCACAGACCTCAATGCCAACGACGATATCTACGCATTGATTGTGCATGGAGATGGCGAAAAATTCTTCTCAGCTGGTGCAGATTTAAACAACTTCTCAGATGGTGATAAAGGCCGCGCAATAAGCATGGCGATTGCATTTGGCGAAGCGTTTGAGGCCCTGTCTGCCTATCGCGGTGTCAGTATTGCCGTCATCAACGGCTATGCGATGGGTGGCGGACTAGAGTGTGCGCTTGCATGTGATATCCGTATTGCAGAAGCGCACGCTCAGATGGCACTGCCAGAGACAGGTGTGGGGTTACTGCCCTGTGCAGGTGGTACCCAAAACCTACCTTGGCTAGTCGGTGAAGGGTGGGCAAAGCGTATGATACTGTGCGGTGAACGCGTTGATGCAGAGACTGCATTACGTATTGGCTTGGTTGAGGAGGTCACGGCAAAAGGCTCGGGACTACAAGCCGCTCAAGATTTGGCAAAGAAAGTAGCGAAACAATCGCCTGTCGCCGTCAGTTATTCTAAAGCACTTATCCAAGCGGCTAGAGATACACCGCCTGCACAAAATCTTATCCATGAGCGTGAAGCTTTCGTTAAGCTATTTGACACAATGGATCAGCGCGAAGGGGTGCAAGCCTTTTTAGAAAAGCGTCAACCCAATTGGCAAAACAAATAAGCATTGCTTAAAATTCTTGAGTCATAACACTCATGACATTATTTAACTTTTTAACTTTGTAGGTCACTTTTATGACAGCAGCTACCGACGATACCCAAAACTCTTCGAATAATACCGAGCAAGAGGCCTCTGTATTGTTCAATACTGAACCGACAGATTGTGGACGCTTGATTGGAGTCATGACACTTAACACCCCAAAATCACTTAATGCACTCAGCGTTGATATGTGTCAATTGCTCTCAGCGCAGTTAGAGCAGTGGCAAGCGGACGAGCAAGTGGTAGCGCTTGTGTTAAAAGGTGCGGGCGACAAAGCGTTCTGTGCGGGCGGCGATATTCGTAAGCTCTATGACAGCATGTCTACCAGTGCACCAATGCCAAACCCGTATGCTACTGAGTTTTTTAGTCACGAGTATCGTCTCTATCGTCAAATGCACTTTTATCCGAAACCACTGATACTTTGGGGTGACGGTATCATCATGGGCGGCGGTATGGGACTGATGGCAGGATGTAGTCATCGTCTGGTCACTGAGCGCACACGTTTCGCCATGCCTGAAGTCACTATTGGACTGTTCCCTGATGCTTCTGGCAGTTGGTTTTTACAGCGTATGCCTGCTAAGACGGGTTTGTTTTTAGGTCTAACTGGCGCGATGTGCAATGGCAGCGATGCACTATTGGCCAATCTAGCAGAGTATGCCGTTGCCAGTCATGATTATGATGCCGTCATACAGCGTCTTAAACAGAGCGACTGGCAGGCAGTCGATAACACGAGCGGTGCAGATAAGTGCCATAGCAATAGCGCACATAGTATTGTCAGTCGTGCACTTGCTGAACTGCCCGTAGCCGAACTGTCTGATAGTAAGCTTGCAACTTACTGGCAGCCTATTCAGCAACTGATGAATAGTGGCGGTCTGGCTGATATCGATGCATTGCTACAAAGCGATGAAGCACTCATGCAGCTAAACCAAGACTTTGCAGAAGACAGTTGGACTCAGCGCGCAGTTGCAACCTATCGGCATGGCTGCCCAGTCACGGCTGCATTAACCTATGCGTTATATCACAAAGTCGCTGACCTATCGATCGAACAAGTACTGTATTTAGAGACCAATGTCGCAGTACATTGCGCGGCCAATCCTGATTTTAAAGAAGGCGTGCGGGCATTATTAATTGATAAAGATAGAAATCCTAAATGGTCGCGCTCATTAGCAGACTGTCTAAGTGTAGAAGGGCAGACGTATATCGATCAGCATTTTGGCAATCCTTATCCAAAAGGTGAGCATCCTTTGGGCGATTGGCTGGGTAGCGATGCCTTGGGTAGTCGATACGTCGGCTGACTGCCTAAAAGAAATTTATAACGTAAGACTGTCAGCGATTTTATAAAGTTTTAAAGAAGGATGCTAAGACATAAGATAGTAGCATTCACTAGTAAGCAATATTCACTAATAAATACTGTCAAACAGTATGTAGCAATAGCTACATTATAAATCATCAAGGAGTGATGAGATGGGTACAAAGGATATAAGTACAATGAATAATGAGCCCAGCAAACCGAATATCGCCTTTATTGGGCTTGGGAATATGGGTGCGCCAATGGCAGAGAACTTATTAAAGGCAGGTTACGCGCTATCTGTCTTTGATTTGTCTAAAGTTGCAACCCAGCGCCTAGCACAAGCAGGGGCTAGTGTCGCAAAAAGTCCTAAAGATGCTGCCAGTAATACTCAAGTTGTGATTAGTATGTTGCCTGCAGGCCAGCATGTACATTCTGTATATTTAGGCGATAGTGGCTCTAATGGATTACTTGCAGAACTGCCAAAAGGTACGCTTGTAATTGACAGTAGTACGATTGCGGCGGCTGATGCAAGGAAAGTAGCAGAGGCGGCAAGTAAGCTTGGCATCGACTTTTTAGATGCGCCAGTCTCTGGTGGCACAGGTGGGGCAGTTGCTGGTAGTTTGACCTTTATCGTCGGTGGCGATGCTGCTGCTTTTGCTAAGGCTGAGCCAATACTTGCTGTGATGGGGAAAAACATCTTTCATGCTGGCGAGCACGGCGCAGGACAAGTCGCAAAAATCTGCAACAATATGCTGTTAGGTATTCTGATGGCAGGCACGGCAGAAGCGATTAATCTAGGTGTCAAGAACGGCTTAGACCCCAAGGTGCTATCAGACATTATGCTACAGAGTTCAGGGCGTAATTGGACACTAGAAGTTTATAATCCTTATCCAAAAGTCATGGAAAATGTGCCTTCTAGCAATGGCTATCAAGGTGGCTTTATGAGCAAATTGATGCAAAAAGATCTAAACCTTGCGATGCAGACTGCTCAAGACACTGAAGTAGACACGCCAATGGGTGCTAAAGCAACAGAATTATATGCCTCACATACTGTAGAGAATGGTGATAAAGACTTTTCTAGTATTATCGGACGTCATGATGTCTCATTATTGTCTTAAACATGACTCTCTTAACTGTGTCTCTTTTGGGTGTAACCTTCTTAGACATATCAATTTTTAGACATGCCAACTCTTAAAAATACTAATATTAAGAATTTTTCGTATCACTAGTAGATGGCATTAATTAAGAGAATGCATTTGCTAAAAAGAAAAAGGTCTACGCTAAAATCATAGCGTAGACCTTTTTTGATGGCTAATAGATAGTATTAGCTCTGCAGATCATAGACGAGCGTCTGAACGTCTTGTGCGGCTTCTTGCAGTCTTGGTACGTGCGTCAGCAAATCATCTAAGGAGACGCGTATGGTGGGCGCATGCAGATAGAGAGAAGCCAGATAGCGTTGCTTTTTATCCAAGATAGGTACAGCCACTGCCACCATCTCAGAGATAAACTCCTCATTATCAATGCCGATACCAGTATCAGCGATACGATCAAGCTCGGCATTTAATGCATCGATATCAGTAATCGTATTCTTAGTAAACTTATCTAATGGTAACCCTTGTAGTATTTTCATACGGCTAGTCGTAGATAGTTGGCTTAGATAGAGCTTACCAGTCGCTGTACACCACATAGGTGACTTTGCCCCGACAGGAAGATAAATCTGTAGTGGCAAGGTCGTCTGAGCGCGGTTGGTATAGATCATATCCATATGATAGGGAATGCCAATACCGCAAGTTTCTTTTAGCTCATCAACCAGTTTTTGCAAAATCATCTGTCGCTCGTTAAAGAACAGTCGTTGTTGCCATAGCTCAACGCTCAAGTTGCGCACGCGCTTACCAGGGATAATGCCGCCACCAATATCAACAGTCAAAAAACCATCATCAACCAAGTTTTGAATCAATCTATGAATGGTCGGTTTAGGAATATCTAGCTCCTGTGAGAGCTCAAGTGGAGAAAGCGGTTTTGAAGCATAGGACACTGCTTCTATGATTTCTAGTACACGGGTAATCGACGATACTTTAGGCATATATATGACTCAGTAGGAGTAAAGAAATAGAGCAGACAGCATCACAAGGTTTTCATAAATAAGACAAATAGTGACAATACTGACGTTCTATAACAAATTTATTATAACAACTAATTTAGCATAATATTCGCTTGAGGCAAGCGTTAGTCGCGTTATATGAGATCATTTATATCGTTTTATTTGCTGGTGTAGATTTTCTTATATAAGTAACAATAGATACGTCAACTCACAAGCCACACTATTCTGTAAGGTTAAGCTATATAACTGTCATTGAGTCGGACAATATTTTAGATAATTATGTGGACATGTTTTGCAATACCCTTACATAAACATTAAGCAAGCGAAGTCTCATGTTTACGCTGTTTGGTTACTTTAAGGACGTTATGTAACATAAAAGCGAATTTTTACAGATTGGTGTAGCAATTATTACAGTACCTATGCAATCTTTACATAATGGCAAATAAAAACAGCATCAGTAGGGGTGACTTTTCAAGTCAGAATTGTTTTAATCACCTCAACAAAATGATGGTTTAACAAAAGCACAATCATCATTTTTTATGGGCGGGTTTATTTCACACTTTAGGAGAATAATTATGAAATTTATTAAATTGACGGCAATCTCTGCTGCTGTTCTAGCATCAACTGCTGCATTAGCTGCTGAGCCAGTTATCGTTGTTGATAATAACGCTGCAGTTGCATATGAAGTTGAGCCAGTTGCTGTTGCCTATCAAGCAGAACCTGCTTCTTATGCATACAATGCTAACGCTGGTGTAGTAAGCAACACTACTGGCGCTGTTGTTGGTGGCACTAAAGGTTTCTTCAGTAAAGTAGTGAACCCAGCATCTGTTAGCGCTGAAGTTGGTACTCTAGGTTATGGTGCTAACATTGGTTGGTCACTAAACGAAAAAGTTGAACTGCAAGCTGGTTGGGCAGGTGGCGATGTAGCTGACCTTTTCGGCGGTGATTTTGACGCAAATGACATCAATTATGATGTTGATAGTGATTTTAGCAATCCTTACTTAGGTGTGCAATTGCGTCCTACTGGTAACTGGTTCACGATGGGTGCTGGTATCATCGTTCCTGACAACGATATTGATGTGCGTGCAAATCCTGAGGGTAGTGGTGACGACGCGTATTACAGTGTTAATGGTGAAGAGTATCTATTAAGTGACGTAGGTGCTTTAGAAGGGACTATTGAACATCGTAACAAGTTAGCACCTTACCTAACAGTTGGTTTCCGTCCTAATATTACTAACAATTTTGGTTTGTTTGGTGAAGTTGGCGCAGCATATATGGGTAAAACCACTGCAACAATTAATCGCGTAGCTGGTAATACTAATCCAGATGCAGAACTTGTAGCTGACCAAGCTGAGAAAGATTTAGAAGATAAAGATTGGTTAGAGTGGTTCCCAATTGTTAAACTTGGTGCAACTTACCGTTTCTAATCTAATCACAGTTTAAAGACTGTTATTAGTAGAAAATAAAAAAACGATCCTTTTTAGGGTCGTTTTTTTGTGCTTAAAATAAAGTATTAAAAGATATGCTAAAAATCAGGTTTAAACTTTACTGAGAAAACTCTGCTCAAAAAACGATGACAGTTTGCTGAGATTGTAACGTGGCAATGCGGTAAACAGATTGGTAATCCGTATCCTTACTATCATTGAGTACAGAAGGAGAGTTAGCCTCTTTGTTATTTTCAATCAAGCTAGGAATAAGGTGAGAGTAATCCATACCCAGACCTTGAGCTAATGTATATTGGTTGACTTTGATAAAGCTTTCTTTTATTTGCCATAACAGTTTGGCAGTGCGTTCTCGCTGATCTGTAGATAGCTCTTGTAAAATAGCCAACTCACTCTCTGAGTAGAAACGCTTGACTACATGCCACGCAATGTTATTGATTTCTATATCGATACCAGCAGGACGCTGACGACTGATAACAACCGCTATTTTACTGTGTAAACGCGTCAAATTTGCCTGATTCGATTCTGTAGTTTGCTTTGAACTATTAGCGTCTGTATGGCTAAAGCATACATAATGCTTACTGTTTACGAGCCGATAGGGAAAGCTTGATTCATCCAAGGTGTCATCTATTTCTAATTTTTTGAGCAGCTCTTGCAATAGTTGCCTGACGCCTTGCCGCTGCTGTTGACGTTGTTTGCGCGCTAGAGCAGGTACTGAGTGTCTAGGTGCTGCTGTCGCCACCTGATAGTGCCAATTTAGGCTGTTGAACTTAATGATGCCTTTACACGACGTATTACATGATGACAACCATAATGACTTTTTCCACAAGTTTCCAGTAACTAAATGACTCACTGACTCGCTCACTTGGGCCGTCACACACCATGTCTTGGTGTCGAGTTGAGTGTACTGTATCTGGGTAAGGTTGGAAGTTGGCATATATTAATAGTCACCAAAAAAGATTATTATAGAACTGAATATATAAGAGTGTGTAAGTTTGAACGCTATGTATTATCTAAATAATCTATATTTAATTATCTGGTCAAAAATATCAAAAGCCCAGCAATATACTATTGCTGGGCTTTTATTTAATCGTCGAACGTTGTAAATAACATTTAGTAAGACAGCTCAGCACGACGGTTTTGTGCATACGCGTCTTCAGTATTACCAGCTGCTGCAGGGCGCTCTTCACCATAGCTAATCACACGGATATTGTTTGCAGTCACACCTTGAGCAGCAAGGTAGTTACGTGCAGCTTGTGCGCGTCGCTCACCTAGTGCCATGTTGTATTCACGGCTACCGCGCTCATCAGTGTGACCTGCGATAACGACAGTCGCTGCTGGGTTTGAATTTAGCAGGCTTACGTGTTGGTTAAGGACGCTCGCTGATTGAGCAGTAATTTCGCTGCTATCAAAGGCAAAGTAGACCACTGCTTGGATATTCTCAGCGCCAGTAATGACAGCGTTTGAGTTATCAACGATAACCGCACCATTATAGCCAACTTGTCCACCTGGAATACCTAGCGGAGCAACAACAACTTCTGAGGTAGAACGCTTGGTCGCACAACCAGTGGTTAGTGCAACGGCACTTGATAGCACAGCAAGAACAGCGATCTTAGAAAAACTGATTGACATGACGAGCTCCTAAAATTTTAATTAAATTTGTTTTTTTAAACTGCTTCCGATAAAACTTAGGCAATCTTTATCTATCATATACTAACTGTTAATTTATGTAAGTATTTTTACTGTAAATGACGATAGATAACATTGAGTGTATTACCAACGGTGTTTGCCCCAATTTTCAGGGTTGGCCCAGTAATCTGCATTGAGCCAATTTGGTAGTTGTTTGTAGTCATATAGATTAAATTGCCAAAGTGTCGCAGTAACGGTTGACGAGGTAATAGATTGAATGTCATCAATATTTAGAGATGGCTCGCTTAATATGTCAAATGGCGTAAAGCCATAAGGTTTTAGGTCTATCGAGCTGTCCAATGCAATAAGCAAGTGCGCGGCATACAGGTCACGGTAGCGCATCAGTAGCGGTACATAGTGTTGAGTCAGCTCTTCTGACAAGGTAGGTAGCCAAAAGCAAGCAAGCTCATAACGATCAGGTACATGCTGTTTAGCAAGATCTGATAACGTTGATAAGTGTCGTGCGTTCAGCCTTGATTTAGTGTTCTCATTAGTAGATGTAGTGTCGTCAAGTTGTGCTTGTAGTGCTAATAAGTCGGCATGGTTATGTGCTACCCATAATGCTTCACTATTATCTTTATTATGCTCAGGTGACTGTTCTGTCTGAGTCGTCAATGAGGGTAGTAGTGCCTCAACATACTCCATAAGCAAAGGTAGGGTAATGTCTGCACGTTTCACCGTATTTTTTGTCATATAATAGGCCGTTAGTTAAATGATTGGTCATCAGTACGACTATTAAATCATTTTCAACGACATTATCCAATTGATAACGTATGTTTCATATTTAAATCATCTTGAACCGACGATATCTTACTTTACATACTTGAAATTTGGCGATTTAGGTCAATCTAGCTATAAGCTTGATGAGAAAATCAATTTAGTAATAAAAGTTAGCTTAATCACTGCGAAGCTTTGTCTATGTGCTTAGCTGATTAGTTAGCCTAGAGACTAAGTCTTTATTTGCACTAGAGCCTTCTGCAAATAGCGAAATGATATTACTCATTACTATATTACTTATCCCTAGTAAAAATAACTGATAACCAAATCATCGATAATAATAGGACACCATATGTCTACTGCTGAAACTGATGCACAAATCATCAATCCTGAAATGCCAGATGTGCCGCCTCATGCGCCAAGCAAGATTAATCTAAAAGACTATACCAAACCAAGTTTTGATGTCGAGACAGTGCATTTAGATATTAAGCTGTTTGAAGACTATGCGCAGGTAGACAGTACGCTTGAGATGGTACGTCAAACGGCAGGGGACATTGTTTTATTTGGCGAGTCATTAGAGCTGCTAACGATTACGATGAATGGTAAGGTACTGAGCACTGAGGATTATCAGCAGGAAGCGGGTAAGCTGACGATTCATAATTCTCCTGAGCGAGCTACTTTAGATATTCAAGTGCGTATCTGCCCACAGACCAATACGGCGCTTGAAGGTTTATATATGGCGGGCAGTGGCGACGATACTATGTTTGTCACTCAGTGCGAGCCAGAAGGTTTCCGTAAGATAACTTTTTATCCTGATCGCCCTGATGTGCTAGCGATATTTACCACGCGACTTGAAGCAGATAAGCGCTATCCGACGTTATTGGCCAATGGTAACTTAGTCGAAGCAGGTGAAGTGGCTGATGCGCCAGACCGCCATTATGCCATCTGGCACGATCCAACCAATAAGCCAAGTTATCTATTTGCCTGTGTGGTTGCTGATTTAGACGTATTGACAGATTCTTATACGACCAGCGAAGGTCGAGAAGTGTTGCTTGAGTTGTACGCCAAGTCTGCTGATATCGATAAATGCGATGTCGGTATGCAAGCCCTAAAAGATGCCATGGAGTGGGATGAGGTCAATTATGGTCGAGCCTACGATCTAGATCGCTATATGATTGTGGCGGTCAGCCAATTCAATATGGGTGCGATGGAAAATAAGGGTTTGAATATTTTTAACACTGCTTGCGTGTTATCTAGCCCTGATACGACCACCGATGCTCGTAGTTTTAGCGTAAAAGCCATTATTGCTCATGAGTATTTTCATAACTGGACAGGTAACCGTATTACTTGCCGTGATTGGTTTCAGCTTTGTTTGAAAGAAGGCTTTACCGTTTATCGTGATCAGTCATTTTCAGCAGATCAACAGTCAAGTGCGGTGCAGCGTATTGATGATGTAGCGACCTTGCGTGCCCATCAATTTAGCGAAGATGCAGGCCCATTAGCACATCCAGTACGTCCAGAAAGTTTTGTTGAGATTAATAACTTTTATACGACGACTGTCTATGAGAAAGGCGCTGAAATTGTGCGCATGATTGCCAATACGTTAGGGCCAGATGACTTCCGTAAAGGAACAGATGAGTATTTCCGTCGCTATGATGGACAAGCGGTAACGGTTGAGGACTTTTTATCAGCGCTGAGTATCACTGATGACAAAATCGAGAATTTTATTGATTGGTATCGTCAGCCAGGTACGCCAGTGGTATCAGGCTCTCAAACCTATGATAGCACCGCACAGACGCTGACCATCACTTTGAATCAGCAGACACGCCATGTCAAATGCTTTGATGCACCAAAACCATTGCCGATCCCTGTAGCAACAGCATTGTTTGACAAAGACTCAGGTGCTATCGTCGCTGAGCGTATGTTATTGCTTGACGAGGCGACGCAAACGTTTGTCTTCGAAAACGTTGCGAGCGAGCCTGTTGTGTCATTACTACGTGATTTTAGCGCGCCAGTACAGCTTAACTATGACTACCAAGATGCAGACTTAGCGTTCTTGCTTAAGCATGAAACCAATGGGTTTAACCGCTGGCAGGTTACTCAAATGCTAGTAAATCGTATTTTGCTGCAAGGACAAGGTGCGAAGAGCAGCCCTGATGTATACCTAGAAGCATTGGCGCAGACGCTGCCTGTCTTAGCGGCTGATGATGCGATGCTAGCGGCACGATTGCTTGATATTCCATCAGCGCAAGAGTTGGCTTCTGCTATTTCTAAAGACTACGATCCAGTGCTGGTTAAAGAGCAGCGCGATGGGCTATATAAGCAAGTAGCTGGTAAGTTAAAAGACCAATGGGTTGAGTTGTACAACAACTTGCCAATGCAGGCTTATGAGGATAGCGCTGAAGCTCGAGGCATTCGTGCGCTGCGTAATGTCGTGCTTGACATGGCGTTGACTGCCAATGTAGATGATGCAGCAGACTGGGCGCAGCAGCAGTATGATAATGCGAGCTGTATGACTGAGCGCTTTGGTGCATTGAAGGCCATGGTCAATCATCAATTGGTAGATGCGGATAAGTACTTAGCGGACTTCTATGAGCGTTTCCAAGCAAATGATTTGGTTATCGATCTGTGGTTCAGTGTACAAGCTGCCGCTGACGATGTAACGCCTGATATGGTCAAGTCGCTACTGACGCACACAGACTTTGATTGGAATACGCCTAACCGTGTCCGTTCGGTTATCAGCGCTTTTAGTTCGCAACCGACGGTACTTTGGACGGCAGAAGGTCTAGAGATGTATACAGGTGTGATTCAGAAATTAGATGATGCCAACCCTGTACTGGCATCGCGCTTATTGCAAGTACTGGCGCGCTGGAATACGTTGGCTGAGCCGCGTCGTCAAATGGCGCATAAGCAACTAGTAAATTTACAAAAGAATGTCTCATCTAAGCATGTGCTCGAAAGCTTAGAAAGCGTGTTAGGTGCTGCAAATAGCTGATTGATAATAGCTAGGAAATAATTTTAGCTGTAGTATTCATTTTAAAATAAAGCCAGCCCCAAATTAGAGTTGGCTTTATTTAATTGAGTGTATAGCATTAATTATCATTAAGAATTAAGCTGCTCAAGAAAATGTTTTTCTTAAAATTCTCCCAATAAAAAGCCCCTTTCGCACCAGTGCGAAAGGGGCTTTTTATTATTTGCTCGACGATAAATTATCGCAGACAGATGTTAGCGATTTGGTAGTACATCTTTTACCATATCACGTAATTCGCGTAATGCTGTGACGGTGCTATCCCAATCTAGGCAGCCATCGGTGATCGATTTACCATATTCAAGCTGACTTAAATCAGCAGTCAATTTTTGATTGCCACCTTTTAAGTGACTCTCAATCATCATACCGATAATTGATTTATTGCCATTTTGAATTTGTTCGGCAACGTTTTTGATAACCATTGGTTGTAAATAAGGGTCTTTACCTGAGTTAGCATGACTTGAGTCAATCATAATCTTGCTATTGGTCTTGCCTTTTGCCAGCTCGTTTTCAACTTGGGCTACCGCAGTTTCATCATAGTTAGGCTTGCCATTACCACCGCGGAGTACCACGTGCGCGTAAGGATTACCTTTAGATTTGATGATAGAGACTTTACCATCTGATGATAGACCTAAGAAGCTATGACCTTCTTTAACCGCTTGCATGGCATTTACAGCAACTGTCATACCGCCATCAGTACCATTTTTGAAGCCAACTGGGCATGATAAGCCAGAGCTCATTTCGCGATGCGTTTGGCTTTCAGTGGTACGTGCACCAATGGCTGACCAGCTGATTAGATCCTGTATGTACTGCGGTGTATTTGGATCAAGTGCTTCGGTCGCGCAAGGTAGACCTTTTTCATTCAAATCAAGTAGCAATTTACGAGCCGTGCGCAAACCTTTTTCTATATCAAAGCTGTCATTCATGTCAGGGTCGTTGATCATGCCTTTCCAGCCAACCGTGGTACGAGGTTTTTCAAAATAAACACGCATGACCACAAATACACTGTCTTCGATTTCTTTTGCCAATACGGCTAAACGATCGGCATATTCGTGAGCGGCTTTGATATCGTGAATAGAGCAAGGGCCAATGACCACAAACAAACGCTTGTCTTTACCATCCAAGATATCTTGAATAGTATTACGACCTTTTAGTACGGTGTTATACGCGTCGTCTGACAGAGGCAGCTCGGCTTTTAGCTCGGCGGGAGTAATCAAAGGAATAAATTTTTCAATATTCACGTCGTCAATATCTGCATTATGGGTAACTGATGTTGTCATGGTTATATATCGTCTAGCTGATTTATAGGAACATTCATTATGCGGACAAAAGTGTTGGTTGACAAGGGTAGTCGAGCAGTTAATTGACTGATAACTGGAATGAGAAAACTAAAACTTAGTTATACTTATAGAGACTTAGCACTATATTTGACGTTCTAAATGCACGTTTAGCATTTGGTTTTTCTATCTATTAATAAGAGTTGGTTGAGTTTTTGGTGCATAACGCTCAGATTTTATGTGTGAATTTCGCTATTTGTATCATCGTCAAGTATGATAGCAACATTAGCGATGGGTGGCCCAAACTGTAGCACTAGAACAGTACGGATGAGTGCGCATATTATTCATAAGGGCATATCGCTGATTTATTACGTTATATTTTATAATAACGGTTTATTTTATTTTGTGTATTTCTAATATCGAGAGCTTGTCATGACAGATTCTGCTACGTCTCATCACCATACTGACCTCATTCATCAAGCCGAGACGGATTCTCAAGTAGCAAATATAAATGCTATGCCGCTAGTGATAGGCATCGTCGCAGGTGAGGTATCTGGTGACAGCTTAGGCGCAGATTTTATGCGGCAAATGAATAATCTACGTGATGATATTGTCTGGGTAGGCGTAGGCGGTACGAAAATGCAAGCGCAAGGGCTACAGAGTATTTTCCCGTTAGAGCGCTTGGCAGTGATGGGTCTGGTTGAAGTCATGTCGCAGCTACCTGATTTGCTCAAAGCGCGCCGTGAGCTACTGAGCGCATTTAAAGCCGCCAATATTGATTGGTTCGTCGGTATTGATGCGCCTGACTTTAATTTGCGAGTGTCCAAAAAGCTAAAGCCCCAAGGCGTATTCTGTGTGCAGTACGTCAGTCCTTCTATCTGGGCGTGGCGCGAGTCGCGTATCCATAATATTAAAGCGGCGACCAATTTGGTGCTATGTCTTTTCCCGTTTGAGCTGCCAGTTTATGAGCGACATAATCATCCAGCGATCTGTGTGGGTCATCCATTATTACGAACCATTGATCAGAACCTGATCGATATACCAATCAATCAACGTCGCAGTGAGCTCGTTTGGGACAATGATGGGTTGCAGCAGTTCTTTATTGAACGCTTCGATGATGTGAGTCAGCTTATTTGTGTGATGCCAGGCTCTAGGCGCGGTGAAATTACAGCTATTCTGCCATTGATGCTTGATGGTATCCAAAAGTTAATCCTGTTAGATCCTAAGCTGTGCTTCATCATTCCAACAGTCGATCAAAACCATCAATATATCGTGCAAGAGGTAATCGACCAACGCTCAGAGCAGCTACGTGAGGCAATTGTGGTGGTCTATGATGATACCCAGCCAGAGTTTAGCCAACATGCCATGGCGGCATCAGATATCGTGATGCTAGCATCTGGTACAGCAACGCTAGAGGCAATGCTGCTTGAACGGCCGATGGTAGTGGTATACCAATTAAATCAGCTGACTTACCAAATAGCCAAGCGTCTGGTAAAAGTGCCATATGTGGCATTGCCTAATATATTGGCTAATGCGCCAATCGTACCTGAGCTCATTCAAGAGCAGGCGAGCGGTGACAATATCTGCCGCACCGTGATGCGATTGCTGCAACCACGCGCTTATGCCGAGCAATTACACGACTTACTAGTGACAAAGCAGTCACTACAACAGCAAAGTAACCATGAGCCTGCAAACAGCGTGATTGAACAGTGGTTTATCCAAAATACCGATACCGTCAATCCTAATTAAACGAGAAAGACCTCCTAATATTATGCATATCAACCAACATACAGAAAGCTCAGTTCAAATAATTGACATAAATATTGAGCACATTGATGTTAAAGGACAATATATTCAGTTAGCAGCGCCCATACGTTTATATGGGCAAATGAATACCGCTGAATTGCTTACTCAATATCTGTCTAATGATAACCAAGAGATGGAGCAATCAATACTGCAAATCGGCGTTGATGAAGCAGGGCGCGGCCCATTACTAGGTAGCGTCAATGTGGCGGCGGCAATATTACCTGCGACCTGGTCAGGATTGATTGAGGAACAACCGCTCAAAGACACGCCGTTATCGATACTGACAGATTCCAAACAACTGAGTGAAAAAAAGCGCGATATCCTTTATCCATTGGTTCAGCAGCATGCTATCGGTTATATCATCGCTGATATACCAGCAGCAGTAATCGATCAAGTGAATATCTTGCAGGCAACAATGCTTGGTATGCGCTTATGTACCGAATCGTTGCTAGAAGTGATTTTTAAAAGCTTTTCGACCGCGGAAAATGCTAAAAGTACGTCGCTCAATCAACTTAAAGTCGAAGTACTATTTGATGGAAATCGTTGTCCTGACTTGAATTATGATAGCTTTAAAAAGTTAGAGGTAGCGCCATTTGCAATTGATTGTCAAGCATGGGTAAAAGGCGATGCGCGTCATACTAGTATTGCAGCGGCCAGTATATTGGCAAAAGTAAGTCGTGATGAATCGATGTATACACTGGATGCTAAATATCCGGAATACGGTATTGCCAAACACAAAGGCTATCCGACGCGCGCGCACATGGCAGCAATCGAAAAATATGGTGTCTTGCCAATGCATAGACGTAGTTTTGCACCAGTAAGAAAAGCGCTAGAAATACAGTAGCTATAAAAAAGTGGCTATAAACAAGTGACTATAAACAAGTGACTATAGGAAAGTGACTATAGAAACGTGATCATAAAAAAGTGACTGTATAGCGGATATAAAAGAATCGTACTTTATAGATGATATCTTTGCCTTAAAAATAGCCTAAGCTTAGTGTTAATCTATAGACCTGAAAAGAAACCTGTTACTTGCAATCAGCGAGTAGCAGGTTTTTTTACAAAATAATGATCAAAAGTTCATAATTTGTATTACAATAGATATGATACTAAAATAAAACACTGTTAAATCAATTACTAACCACCCTGTAACTGATTTTGATTCTCATTGCTTTTCACAAACAGGTTATTATTTTATAGGATGAGCGATGACTTCTTATACTTCTCAGAAAAATCTTGCGGCAGTGCTATTTTTAACGATATTTCTCAGCGCGTGCGGCGGAGGTGGTGATTCTGATAGCAGTTCTACATCTGCTAATACACCAGACAGTTCACAAAATGATGAAACAGCCCAGCCAACAACGTCGGAACCTATTATTTCCGCTCCGATTATAGCGACACCAACTGAACAAAATGGTGATACTCCTAACGTTGATGGCAATGGATCAGCTGATAATAATGTACAAGCAGCACTAAGTGCAAATAATCAGTTCAGTCTAGCAAGAACCAGCTGTGGTCTAAATGGTCTATCTGTTGATACAGAACTAGATGATATTGCTATTCAGCACGCAAATTACATTAAACATGTATTTGCTAATAGCTCACCAACCAGCTTTAACGCGCATTTCGAAAATGAAATCAGCGATATTGCTAGTGTGACAGGTTCTAACAATCCTTTTTTCAGTGGATTAGATCTGGCAGATCGATTGATCAATGCGGACTATGGCAACTCTCAATATGGTGTCACTGAAAACATTGCCCAGTCTGTATATTACAGTTCGGCAGGCAATTTTTTGAGTACAGAAGCCGTGGCAAGCTCTATGGCAAAGTCTTTGTTGTCAGCGCCCTATCATCTACGCTCTTTAATGTTGCCAACCTCAGGCGTAGTAGGAACAGGAGTGGTTACCTATACGCCTAGTAGTAAAAATGCTGCTAACAACAAAGGCTATGTTTTGGTAAGCAATGCTGCAGGGACAAAAACCACGGCAAATAAAACATTGGAAGGTGTTTTTACGTACCCATGTCAAGATGTGAGCGGGACAGTTACTGCACTTTATAACGAAACCCCAAATCCAGTCAGAGGCTCTGGGCGCAATTTGCGTACTGATCCTATCGGACAGCCAGTTTATATCAACATGCCATCCGCTGATAAAGTTAAAGTGAGTAACGTTAAATTCCGAGATGTGCAGCGCAATATAGATGTGCCTATTCAATTACTTGATTCTGACAATGATCCGTACAAAGGTACGAATTATGCGCTACCAACGAATGAAGCATTTATTTTGCCATTAACTGATGCGCTGAAAAGCTGTGAATCAGGTAGTAATAAAGGCGGTAATTGTGGACTTTATGGCAATAGCAAATATAAGGTCAGCTTTGATATTTTGGTTGACGATAAAGTATTAGAGCAGCAATCATTTACGTTTACTACTGGTAAGGTAAATTACTAATAAGTATTTAATACTCTCTAAATATTTGTCGTAAAAAAGAAGGTCTGAACCAGTGATATGATTCAGACCTTTTTTTATATAATAATTCTTTGTGTAACAACTTTGAGTATCTTCAGGCAGTACTAGGAATCTCGCTTAAAACGATGAATTAGGCTGTTTTAAAAAGTTCTTTTCATCTTCGGTTGAGTCGCGATTTAGTACCTCGTTGCGATGTGGATATCGCCCGAATTGATCGATAATTTGTTTGTGACGATGTTCAAAGTCTAATGTGTTTGCATCATTTAGTTGTTCAAATAGCGGTAGATAACGCTTATGAATCATGGCCGACTCAGAGTGCATAAACGGTATAATAATAAATCTACGCCATTGCATTGGTAGAGTATCAAAATAAGGCTGTTGAATGGCTTCTTGGGCGAGTGCTAACGCCATACCGTCTTGCGCAAATGCACTTGCTTGTCCACGACATAAATTGCGTGAAAACTGATCCAGCACAATAATTTCTGCCAAGCGTCCTGCCAACGCCGTTATCGAACTATTACCATCTAATGAAGACTCTGCGATACGCCAAGTGACACATTCGCCTTGTTTTGCTGCATGCCAAATGTCGCCAAACTTATCCTGTATCTGCTTATCAAAACGATCGTTTTGTTCAAACCAGTACGCTTCATTGTTTTTATCAAACCAAAAATCCAACACGGCGCGCGCATTAGGATCTAGATAAGTCAAATCTATGTTTTTCGGATCCAATTGTGATGAATGGGATCGACTGGCTGAGGTGGAATAATCGGTTGAGAGTGCCATAAGATATTCTAATTATGATGAATTTAGTCTACTATAGCGCAAATATTTATATCTGTCTGTCAAGATACCAACAGCAGAGTGTCTATTAGGTAATCTATTATGAATGCAAAAAATCTAGAGAATTCTATCAACGCGTCATTGCCACCAACGCCTTACTATGTGCTTGATGAAGCAGCCATCGTTGCCAATATGAAAATCATTGCTAGGCTATGTGAACTGTCTGGTGCAAAAGCATTATTAGCACTAAAATGCTTTGCCACATGGGGCGTGTTTGATGTGATGCAGCCTTATTTGCATGGCACGACTTCATCTTCACTTAACGAAGTCAGATTGGGCTATGAGACCTTTGGTAAGAACGACGATGCCAGTAGCAGTGATAAGAAAGAAACGCATGCTTATAGCGTCGCCTATAGTGCAGATGAAATCCCTGAAGTACTGAACTATGCGGATAAAATTATCTTTAACTCAATCTCACAGCTCAACGCTTTTAAAGCGCAAGCCGCCGCGCAAAATATACCTGTAGGTCTACGACTCAATCCAAAGACTAGCAACTCATCGTTTTTGATCGCTGATCCTGCGCGTCCATTTAGCCGTCTTGGTGAACATGACAAAGAGAAAATTGCAGCAGTACTTGGTGATATCACTGGCGTCATGATTCACAACAATTGCGAAAATGACAGTTTTGAAGCCTTTAGTGAAAGCTTGGCGGATATTGAAGAAAGATTTGGTGATATTTTAGCGCAGCTTGAATGGGTTAGCTTGGGCGGTGGCATTCATTTTATCGCGCCTGACTATCCATTAGAAAAGCTAGCCGCACGTTTAAAAGCGTTTAGCGAAACCTATGGCGTGCAAGTGTATCTTGAGCCAGGTGAGGCAAGTATTCATGGCGCAGGTACATTGGTGACCACCGTGCTAGACACCATGCACAATCAAAAAAACCTAGCCGTCGTTGATGCGTCTATCGAAGCACATATGCTTGATCTACTAATCTATCGTGAGTCAGCACCGATTGCTGCGATCAATAATACTGCTGCCAATATTGCACCTACTGGTAATCCAACAGAAGCTACGCCACCTGAAACTAATGCTGAGTCAGTAGACCATACCATTATTTATGGTCGTTCTTGCTTGGCAGGGGATATCTTTGGTGAGTATGCATTACCGAGTAATCTTCAGATAGGCGATAAGATTGCCTTTGGCAATGCTGCAGGTTATACGATGGTCAAGAAAAACTGGTTCAATGGGGTCAATATGCCAGCGATAGTGATCCATCGTTTGGACGGTAGCACTGATATCCAGCGTGAGTTTGATTATGAGGAATATAAAGCCAGCTTGTCTTAAGTCTTAGTTTTTAAGACTATGCTATTGTCGAGTTTTTGTATTTTAATTATTAAAAAACAAAGACTTAACCTGTATTAGTAGACATTTTAATATCTCTACTTTTTATACATATTTTTTACCGATAAGGGAATAAAAATTGTTATAATCGCGTCGGGCAAATAATGGAGTATTATTTGCCCGACGGGTGCGTGGGTTTTCCTCGGTCTTCCTTTTTAATTCACGCATATCATTCACTCGTTTCTGTTTTGCATAGCCGCTATCAATGGTATCGACAGGGACACAAAGGAGGATTGTTCATTGAACACAAACCAACAAGCTAAGCCTAACAAAAAAGACGTACTGATCATCGGAGCAGGCGGTGTCGCTCAAGTGGTCGCGCATAAATGCGCGATGCACAATGATGTACTTGGTGAGATTCATATCGCCTCACGTACCAAAGACAAATGCGATGCCATCGCCCAAAGTGTAAAAGAAAAAGACAGCTTTAAGCAGGCTGCGGTCTTGCATACGCATCAAGTCGATGCGATGGACAGTCAAGCACTCGTGCAGCTGATACAAGACACTGGAATACAAATAGTCATCAATGTTGGTTCGGCATTTATCAATATGACCGTACTAGAAGCCTGCATTGAGACAGGTACTGCCTACATAGACACGGCTATTCATGAAGATCCACGTAAGATTTGTGAGACACCGCCGTGGTACAACAACTATGAGTGGCAACGTAAAGAGCGCTGTGCAGACAACAATGTCACTGCCATTTTAGGTGCAGGGTTTGATCCTGGTATGGTCAACGCCTACGCGCGTCTTGGCTATGACATGATGGATGCAGGATCTGTGACGGATATCGACATTATTGATATCAATGCAGGCAGCCATGGTAAATACTTTGCGACCAACTTTGACCCAGAGATTAACTTCCGTGAGTTCACCGGTACGGTTTACTCTTGGCAAGACAGCAAGTGGCAGTCTAACAAAATGTTTGAAGTCAAACGTACGGACGACTTGCCAGTTGTAGGTGTACAGAACAGCTATCTAAGCGGTCATGATGAAGTGCATTCATTGTCAGCCAATCTAGATGTACCAAATATTCGCTTTTGGATGGGTTTTGGTGAGCACTATATCAACGTCTTCACTGTCCTACAGAGCCTAGGGTTGTTGTCTGAGCAGCCAGTGATGACTGCTGAAGGCCAAGAAGTGGTGCCACTAAAAGTCGTTAAAGCGGTACTACCAGATCCAAGCTCGCTTGCACCGAACTATACAGGCAAGACCTGCATTGGTGACAAAGTCAAAGGCAAGATCAATGGTGTTGAGACTGAAGTATTTATCTATAACGTTTCAGATCATAAAGATGCTTACAACGAAGTTGGTAGCCAAGGTATCTCGTATACCGCAGGCGTGCCACCTGTTGCTGCTGCGATACTAGTTGCGACTGGCGAATGGGATGCAGGCAAAATGGTCAATGTCGAAGAGCTAGATGCTAAGCCATTTATCAATCTACTAAACAAGATTGGTCTGCCAACGCGTATTAAAGATAGCGAAGGCGATAGAGCACTAGAGTTTGATATTTAATTAGAAAACGTTATTTAGAAAAGCCTGTCTTATATAGATAGGCTTTTTTATGTCTAAGTAATGAGAGCTAGCGGTGACATTATGTTCTTGCTACTATCGGTTTTTATTACTATAGGTCGTCATCTAAATTACGGTTGCTAAAAAAGCTACTATACTACTTTTTTATAGACATTAGGCCAGCTGCTTTTGCCCGACAACAACGATAAAAGTACAACAAATATAACTAAGAATGAGAACATGACATGCAACTAGAGATAAACGTCATTGACGCTTTTACTGATACTGTATTCAAAGGTAATTCTGCTGCTGTCATCGTTACAGATGAATGGTTAGATGATAATTTGATGCAGTCTATTGCGTCTGAAAACAACTTGTCTGAAACGGCTTTTATCGTTGCTGATGATAAAGGTGTCTATCATATTCGCTGGTTTTCACCATTGACTGAAATTGACTTCTGTGGTCATGCGACCTTAGCTGCTGCCTTTGTACTGTTTAATAAAAACTCAAACATACAGTCGATTAGATTTTTAGCCAAAGCTGTTGGCACAATGACCATTGTCCAAACAGAATCAGGCAAGATACAAATGGATTTCCCTAATAGAAAGCCTGAAAAAGTTGATGACATTCCTGATAGTTTACTATCTGGTTTATCTATTGCTCCTGCTAAAGTTTACCGTAATGCTCAAGCGTATTTTGTCATCTATGACTCTGAATCTGATGTATTGAATGTTGTGCGTGATAATGAGAAGTTGAAGCAGCTAGCGCCTTATGATGTGGTTGTAACTTGTGAGGCAAACTCAGAAAAATATCATAATTATGACTTTGTCTCTAGATACTTTTGGCCAGCAAATGGTGGTGATGAAGATCCAGTAACGGGATCGATTCATACTGGACTTGCACCTTTATGGGCGGAGCATTTAGCTAAAAATGAATTGGTTGCTTATCAAGCATCTAGTCGAGGCGGCGTGCTTGACTGTATCGTGACAGGAGATAGAGTGCTTATTTCTGGCAATGCTGTACCATATCTGACTGGGTTTATTACGGTCAAGGAGTAGTAATTTTTGACAGAATTAAAGACGGTTGGGCTATTTGCGCTTACTGCATTGGCTGAGATAGCAGGATGTTATCTGCCTTATTTATGGCTGCGAGAAGGCAAGTCAATCTGGCTGCTGTTACCTGGTGCGCTGAGTTTGGTCGCGTTTGTTTGGCTGCTGTCATTACATCCGACTGCGGCGGGCAGGGTCTATGCTGCATATGGTGGTGTTTATATATGTATGGCGATTTTGTGGTTGTGGACGGTCAATGGTATACGGCCAACTATGTGGGACATAGTGGGTTCAGTAGTTGCACTATTAGGAATGGCGATTATTATGTTTGCACCGCGCGGAGTTTAAGCAAAAGCAGTACTTAGCTAAAAGCCAATGACGAATCAAAAAATACCAATCAAACGGTTAGGTCAGATTGGCATATTGATGTATTTATTATTAATGTTTGCCTAAAATACTACCATTATCGTCTTTCTTGGCTTGTTTGGCAGCTTTCTTTTCTTTAGCAGTCAAAAGGGGCTTTTTCTTAACGTTCTTCTTACTATCTTGACCTTTGCTCATAATCGTTTCCTTTTTTACAGCACACTACTCTTGACGCCAAGTTAAGCGCATTCAAGACAGGGTGAATACAGCTAACATAGCTGCTTACTGAATAGAGTATAGGCTTAAGCTTTAGTAATAGATAGCGCTCGCACAATTCGTCTACGATTCAATTATCATTCAAATCCTCTATTGTTTTCGCTAAGTGTTCTTTATGCAGAATGACGAGCAACTCCAATAAGGTTAGTCCTAGTCTATCAATTGATTCGTTCAATCAATCATTGTATTAATAAGTGCTTATAGTCACTGCACTACAAAAGAGTTATGTTTTGGATGAATATCATAAAACAATTTAGATAAGTCATTTTCCATCCAACCTTGGCGTAAAAACTTCACTTGAGCCCACTTTTTCTCGATGGGATTTAAGTCAGGACTATAAGGAGGTAAGAATAATAGCCTGTGACCATGCCTGTTAAGCAGCTTTTGAACGCGCTTATGAAAGGCTGCATTATCCATAACGATTACACATTTTCTCTTAAGCTTTGGTATCAGCGTGAACTTGCACCAGTGATAGAAAATCTTTTTATTAATGTTGGTCTTTAAGCAATTGAGTGCAAACAGCGTTTTGCCATATAGTGCACCAATGACGTTGGTTCGATCTTTGGCTTGCCAATTGTAACTGCCAATGCAGGGGCTACCAATGGGTGCATAACCACAAGGACGCATCGTTTCACTCTCAAACCCACTTTCGTCCATATAGACAATAGCAAAGCCTTGAGCAATGTAGTGGTTAAGCTTGGCTAGATAAGTCGCTCTTTTCACAGGACAGGCTTTGGGATGCTCAAGTGTCTTTTTTTTTGCTAACACCAATACGCTTTAAGGCTTTACTGATGCCTGTTGGGCTACAATCAAAACGCTGTGCTCGCTCATAGTGATAATCGTCAGGGTGGTCTTTGACATCTTGAGCTAAGGCTTCATCCTCTATTTTGTAGGGCTTAATATATCGAGTGGTTTTACTATGAAGACGCTTTTTCCACTTCTGGATAGTCGTTGGACTGATATCATAGAAAACAGCAGCTTCAGCAAAGGTCATGCCATCATCTAAGCTTTTTAAGACTTGTTTGCGATAATCTAGGGAGTAAGTCATGGTTATTTATTGTGGTAATCGTTTAGTTGATTTATTTTATAACATTTTTGTGGTCAGGTGACTATAGTGCTATTAGTTTATTGAGGGCAAAGTGTTTAATCGAGCTAAAGGAAAAGACAATAACAAAAGCATCAGATTACTGTTTATTACCTGATAGTTTCTTTAAAGAAAACAATATACTGAATGATGAGAATCAAGTCCAATTAATAAACTGCTTGTCTTCTATCGAATTAGCAGGCGCACAGGGATTAAAACAAAGAACTGGTTTAATGGAATACAGATATGATTCAGTATAAGCCTTTTATATTCATTAATAGATTAGCAATCACCAAAGGCAATCATACCGTCTATGATGAGTTTTTTCATAGAGGTGTAAATATTATTCGTGGTACAAATAGCTCCGGTAAATCTACTATAATGGAGTTTTTATTCTATGGCTTAGGAGGAAGTATATTAGAAAAGCAATGGAAAACTATTGCTCTTAGTTGTGATAATATTTATATCGAAGTAGATATCAATAATCAGATTTTTGTTTTAAACAGACAAGTATCTACTAACCCTAAAGAGCAAATGAAAATTTTTGAGGGGTCTTATGATGAAAGTATAAAAAGCTCACCTCAAAACTGGCTCTCTTTTCCATATGCTTCAACAGTCAACAAAGAAAGCTTTCATGATAATTTACTCAAACTATTGAATATACCTATAACTAAATCTCAAGACAGCAGTTACATTAACTTCAATCAAATATTAAGGCTAATTTATACAGATCAATTATCAGGTATAAGTAGAATTTTTAGAGAAGAAGATTTTGATTCTTCTTTCAAAAGAGAAACTATAGGCGACTTGATGTTAGGTGTGAATTCAAAAGATATAACTCATAAAAAATTAGAAATCATAAAAATAAATAAGGATATCACTAAACTAATCTCAGATATTAAAGCTTTTACTACAATGTATGGTGAAGTTGAAAGTAGAGAAAATATTAATGAAAAAATAAACAAAAATAAAGAGACAATAGAAACCTTAACTTCTTCACTTTACTCAATAGATTCTATCAAAAACAAATCTATTGATGAAAAAACAAAAGAATTAATTTCAAATAAAAGAGAACTGTTGAGTACTGCATTGCAAACACAAGAAAATCTTCTCAAGAATATTAATACTCTCCACTTTGAAATAATCGACTCTGAAAGCTTTGTATTTAATCTAAAAAAACGCTTGATAAACATTCAAGAATCCGATAGGACTTTGTCTATACTCTCAGATATTGCATTTACTTTCTGTCCATCCTGTTTCAATAAAGTATCTGATAATGTTATAGACATTGGTGCTTGTAATTTATGTCATTCATCTAACAATGATAGTTATGAGTCCCCTACATTTCGAGTACGTAAAGATATAGAGTTTCAAATTAATGAAACTGAAGATCTAATTCCTAAGTTCAAGGAAGATTTAGAGAAATCTACTAATTCTTATATTTTAATTAAGGAAGAAGTCATCAACCTTAGAAGCGAAATATTGATGTTAGAGAAGCCTATTATAGGAATTTCTACTGAAAAAACAGATACTCTAATTAGTATCGGAGAGCTTAAACAGAAAGGGTCGGAATTAGTAGAAAAAAGTAGGATTTTAAATAATCTCTATGAAAAACAATCTGATAGAGATAGCTTGCAAAATAGGTTGAACAGTCTAGAGGATGAAGTAGCAGCAAAAGAGTTATCAATAATAAATAAAAGAAATACTAGAAAGACCTTGATCTCTACAATAGCTCTGAAATTACTACTTAAAGATTTAGACAGAGAAGACGATTTTAAAAATCCTAAAGAAGTAAGTTTTGATTTCACTAACGATAGAATTAAAGTTGATGGAATTAGTAACTTTTCCGCAAGCTCTACATCAATTTTAAAAACTATTTTAAAGCTATCAATTTTAATAGCGTCTTGTAAAGACCCCGGCTTTCTATACCCTAGATTAGCTATTATGGATAATGTGGAAGACAAGGGAATGGAACAAGCTAGAAGTCAAAATTTACAGAAGATAATTATTGAAGAGTCCAACAAGCTTAAAGTCGAACATCAAATAATATTCACCACGTCCATGATTGATGAATCTCTTGAGGGTTCCAAATATTGCATTGGAGAATTTTATAATCCTAAAAATAGAACATTAAATATTAAGACTTATTAAGGTCAAGTTACTTATTCTTCATAGAATAGGCTATATTTGAAGCTATAGATTATTCGAAAGATCTGCTTCTACTATAGGAGGAGATTTTTAGCTCTGATAGTAAGGATTATGAGTAGATAGTAGGAGCCCATCCCAGATTCTGTGTAACTGCCATTTAGATTAAATGCTTACTAATGCGATCATCAAACATAATCATAAAGCGATTAAGGGCAGACGTCCAGTTACGGATTGGCATCGACCACTTTTTAGAGGCCTGCTGGGTGGCTAAGTACACCACCTTGAAAGCTGCCTGATCAGAGGGAAACACCTTACGCTTATTCACCGCCGTTCGAATCACACTGTTTAGCGACTCTATCGCATTGGTGGTATAGATCACTCTTCTGATGTCTTTAGGATAACCAAAGAACACCGTTAAGCCCTCCCAGTTATTGCGCCAAGACTTGATGACATGCGGGTACTCTTTGCCCCATACTTCATCAAAGTGCTCAAGGTTGGCCTCTGCCATCTCAAGCGTATCAGCACCGTAGATGGCCTTTAAATCAGCTGCTACGGCCTTTTTATCCGTCCATGGTACAAACTTCATGGAGTAACGCACCATATGCACGATACACAGCTGAACCTGAGCGTTGGGGTAAACGGTGTTGATGGCATCAGGGAAGCCTTTTAAACCATCGACACAGGCAATGAGAATATCTTGTACCCCGCGGTTTTGTAGTTCAGTAAGAACACCCAGCCAGAACTTAGCGCCCTCGTTCTCTGATAGCCACATGCCAAGCAGCTCTTTTTTACCATCAAGAGCAACGCCTAAGGCCAGATAGATAGCTTTGTTGATGATCTGCTTGTCTTGACGAACTTTGACGACAATGCAGTCTAAGTAGACAATAGGATAGATGCTACTAAGGGGTCTGTTCTGCCAAGCGGTGATGTCATCTAATATATTATCGGTGACTCTTGAGACAAGAGAGCTTGAGATATCGACATCGTAGAGCTCTTTAATGCTCTCTACAATCTCGGTGGTGGTTTGACCTTTGGCA
>Ga0207897_100175_pt1 | contig 28745 bp, 20 predicted proteins | sample LinPmetageLP42_FD_184054 | JGI IMG/M metagenome (GOLD analysis project Ga0207897, IMG submission 184054) | Marine viral communities from the Pacific Ocean - LP-42 (SPAdes) | ecosystem: Environmental > Aquatic > Marine > Oceanic | place: Pacific Ocean | collected 2010-08-27
ATCCTAACCAACCGATTGGCTATGCGCACGACTTGGAAATGAAAGTGGTTGAAGCCGTTAAGCAAAAGCTAAACATGCCAGACCTTAACGTTCGCTATAACCTAATCACTTCGCAGACTCGTATCCCATTGGTACAAAACGGCACGGTAGATTTTGAGTGTGGCTCAACCACCAATAACGAAGAACGTCAAAAGCAAGTCGCATTCTCTAATGGCTTCTTTGAAATTGGTACGCGTCTGTTGACCAAAAAAGACTCTGGTATTCAAGACTTTGAAGACCTAAAAGGCAAAACTCTGGTAACGACAGCAGGTACGACTTCAGAGCGTTATATCCGTCAGTACAACGATGATAATAAAATGGATACCAATATCATCTCAGCAAAAGATCATGGCGAAGGCTTCCTAATGCTAGAAAATGGTCGCGCTGATGCCTTTATGATGGATGATGTATTGCTCGCGGGCGAAAAAGCCAAAGCAAAAAATCCTGATGAGTGGGTCATCGTCGGTACACCGCAATCGTTTGAAATCTATGGTTGTATGATGCGTAAAGATGATCCTGAATTCAAAGCTGTGGTCGATGAAGCACTTGCTAATGTCTTTAGCTCAGGCGAAATCAATAGCATTTATGACAAGTGGTTCTTGAACCCAATCCCACCAAAGAACGTCAATCTAAACTTTGAGATGTCAGACAACTTAAAGGCCTTGATTGCCAATCCGCATGACAGCGCTCAGCCTAAAGAAGCAGCAGCGCAGTAACGCTCATTGTCCCACCACATAGCTTGCTGACGTGCTCAGAGTCATAGGTAAAACCCATCTGGCGCGTCGGCTTATCAATCGCTGCTCGGAGAGCCAACCATGAATTATAGCTGGAACTGGGGTGTGCTCTTTGAGCAGACTGGTATTGGCAACGAGCTCTATATTCATTGGATGATCACAGGTCTTGGCTGGCTGCTATTGATTGGCAGTATCGCATGGGCCATCGCGATGGTCGTCGGTACCATCTTCGGTATCATGCGTACTTTGCCCAACAAGACCGCTCGTGCAATCGGTACGGCTTATGTAACATTTTTTCGCAATATTCCACTGCTTGTGCAACTGTTCTTTTGGTTTTATATCGCCCCTGGCTGGCTCACGCCGACGATACAAGAATGGTGGTATAAGGACTTGTCTCCGAATACCTCAGCCATGTTATCAGCCAGTATCGGTTTGGGCTTATTTACTGCTGCTCGTATTGTCGAACAGGTACGAACGGGTATTGAGTCATTACCAGATGGACAGATTAATGCGGCCTATGCATTAGGGTTTAGCATTCCACAAGTCTATAAAGAAGTACTGCTACCGCAGGCATTTCGTATTATCTTGCCACCGCTCAGCTCTGAGCTAACTAACTGCTTCAAAAACGCCTCTGTGGCCTCGCTTGTGGGGGTAATGGAGCTGATTAGCCAAACCAAAACCATCAGCGAATATACTCAAAATAGTATCGAGATATATACTTACGCGACGATTATTTACTTGGTTTTCAATTTATCCTTAATCGCTATTATGGGATTGATTGAACGTAAATTGCGTGTGCCTGGGCTTATTGCGGGAGGTCAGAAATGAATATGACCGAATTGGCAACAGCCTATCCTGGTTTGATGGGTGGCATGCTTACCACCTTAAAAGTGCTGTTTTTGGCTATTTTGGGCGGTATTAGTTTAGGAACTGTACTGGCATTGATGCGTTTGTCAGGTATCAAAGCGCTTGAAATTCCAGCCAAACTATACGTTAATTACTTTCGCTCCGTGCCGCTGTTATTGGTACTACTATGGTTTTATTTTGCCGTACCGATGATTTATCTTTGGGTAGCGGGCAAGTACCTGCAACTCGATGCTGCATTTGCCTCTTGTGTAGTCGCATTTATGATGTTTGAGGCCGCTTATTTCTCAGAAGTGGTACGTGCTGGTATTCAATCGATTGGTAGCGGGCAGGTCAATGCAGCCAAAGCGCTCGGTATGACTTATGGGCAGACCATGCGTCTGGTCATTTTGCCACAAGCCTTTCGTAAGATGCTGCCATTGATTTTGCAGCAATGTATTATCTTATTCCAAGATACGACATTGGTATTTGCGATTGGTTTGACAGACTTTTTCCGCGCAGCCTACGTTCGAGGTGAGCTAATGGGTTTACTCACGCCGTATATCCTAGGTGCTGGTGCTGTCTATTTTGTGATTAGCTTAAGTGCTTCTATTGGCGTGCAACAATTACAGAAGCGTTTGCGGTTTTAATATAGCGTATTTTGATACGGCTATCGCTTGCGCTTTTGAATGTTAAGAGCTTGAGTATTTGATTTACCTTTTTTAAATAATGATTATCGAAAATAATGTGGTTAGGAGCCAGTGATGAGCAATGCTGATACGTACTTAAATGCCTTTGGCGGGCTGGTTACCAATAGTGGTCATGCTAGTGATGAGATGGTCATTGAGATATCTAATGTCAGTAAATGGTATGGAGACTTTAAAGTACTGACTGACTGCACCGCGCATGTACATAAAGGTGATGTCGTTGTTGTTTGTGGTCCATCGGGTAGTGGTAAGTCGACATTGATTAAGACAGTGAATGGACTTGAGCCTTTTCAAAAGGGTGACATCATGGTCAATGGCATCTCTGTCGGTGATCCAAAGACCAACTTGCCCAAGTTACGTAGCCGTGTCGGCATGGTGTTTCAGCATTTTGAGTTGTTTCCACATTTGACTATTATTGATAATTTGACCGTGGCACAAATCAAAGTGTTGGGTCGTAAAGAGTCTGAGGCCAAACAAAAAGCGATGGCCTATCTCGACCGTGTTGGTCTGACGGTGCAAGCGGCGAAATATCCAGCGGAGCTCTCTGGTGGTCAGCAGCAGCGTGTTGCGATTGCGCGAGCGTTGGCCATGGATCCCGTCGCAATGCTATTTGATGAACCAACCTCCGCGCTTGATCCTGAGATGATTCAAGAGGTGCTGGATGTGATGGTCGAGCTGACTCGCGATGGTATGACCATGATGTGCGTGACGCATGAGATGGGCTTTGCCAGTCAGGTAGCCAATCGTATTATCTTTATGGATGAAGGGCATATCGTAGAAAACTGTAGTAAGGATGAGTTTTTTGAAGGGGCAAAAAGTGACCGTGCGCAGATGTTCTTATCGAAGATTTTAAACCATTAAATACACTTTGATTTACGATTGTTTATAGCAGTGTTTCTAAGATAAAGACATGTTCTAAAGCTTATTTTTCTTTCCACTACTAATAATTATACAAAGCGCCCTATTAAAGGCAGTTAAACGCTATCTTTAATAGGGCGCTTTGTATTGAGCTTTTTTTGTATAACTATTTGAAAAACGATTTAGAGCCTATGATGTTTACTCTCAAGGTATTTAAATAAGATAGCTTTGAGACTATAAAGCTGCTGAAAATAGAGCGGGAATAGTCGCAGGATTAGAGAAATCGCAAACGGCAAAGGTAGATGAAATGGTTCATCTGATTAATCAAACAAGTTTGAAAAGATAGTAGTCATAATATAGATGAGTTTAATTTAATTTAACGTTATTAACTTAATTAGGATTGAATATGACGCTAAAACGAACCGTCGGCATACTACTATTCAATGAAGTAGAAGTATTGGATTTTGCAGGGCCCTTTGAGGTGTTTTCGTTGGCTGAAAATGCTACCTCTGCTAGTGATGATAAGCACTTTGACGTTATCACTATTGCTGAGCATCAAGCAACGATATCTGCTAGAAACGGTCTGCAAGTCATTCCTGACTATAGTTTTGCCAATCATCCAGACATTGATGTATTAATTGTTCCCGGTGGATACGGTGCCGAAAAAACAGAAATATATAATAAGGTGGTAATTGATTGGATTATCACTCAAGCAAGTTTGGCAGAGCTGACGCTTTCAGTGTGTACAGGAGCGTTGCTGTTGGCTAAGGCAGGTTTATTAACTGGTAAGTCAGCAACCACGCACTGGATGGATTTAGATAATTTAGCATCCTATCCTGATATCGATGTGATCTCGCATACTCGTTTTGTAGATGCTAGTGATGATACTGGTAATATTGTCACATCAGCGGGGATAAGTGCAGGCATCCATGCAAGTCTATACTGTATAGAAAAATTAATAGATAGTGAAACCATGCGTGCAACAGCACATCGCATGGAGTTCGATATTGACTAAGTGAATTGCTAGATAGGTGAGTGAATGGCTGTTTACTGATACAATAGCGGTCAATATTTTTGATAATTAAAATAATTCATAAACCATCTTGGAGTTTATATGAGCGTAGAAAATCCATCTGTAGCAACGAGCACAGCATCAAAAAAAGGTGTGGTCATTATTGGTGCAGGACTGGCAGGCTGGCATGTCATTGATGCCATTCGTGCCAAAGACACAGAGATTCCAATTACCCTAATCACGGCTGATAGTGCCGACCGTTATCATAAGCCAATGCTGACAATGGCAATCAGCCAAAACAAACGAGCATCAGATTTGGTACGGGCATCTGGTAGCGAAGCGGCGAACACAGCAGAAGTGATGCTGCTAGTCAATACACAAGTGACAGATATCGATCCAGTGAGCCAAACCGTACAGGTACGATCTACTGCGCAATCAGATGATGCGCTGACGACTATTGGCTATGAGAAAATGGTACTGGCGATGGGCGCGCATCCTATCTTCCCTAAAAGTCTGCCGCAAGATTTGGTCTGGCATGTCAATCACATCGAGCGTTTTAGTCAGCTACAAGAAAAGCTAGCAACAGGTAGCCAGCACGTTGCGATCGTCGGTGCTGGTATGGTGGGTACAGAAATCGCAGAAGACCTACTTAAAGCTGGTCATAAAGTAACGCTCATTGATTTAAACGATGCACCGCTTTCGCAGATGCTACCAGCAAAAGCAACCGCACGTATCGCCAAAGCGATCGAGTCGCAGGGCATTCAATTCTTAGGTGGTTATCAAGTATCAGCTGTCACTCGTGTTAATGACGATGGCAATAACAATGACAGCGAAGCTGCCAAGAAGCTACAGGTAGACTATGCCCCATTATCATCGGATGCAGATAATACTGATACTCAGCCGCTTGAACCACTGATTGTAGATCATGTGATTGCCAGTACAGGTCTGACAGTCGATGAGCAATTACCTGCTGCGGCTGGTGTAGAATTCGATCGCCGTACGGGTATCGTGGTGGATGCAACGACGTTGCGTACCAATGCAGCGAATATCTATGCCATCGGTGACTGTATGTCTATCAATGGGGTTGCTTGTCGTTATGTTGCGCCATTACGCGCGCAGGCTGCGACTATCGCTGATGATATCTTAGGTCACGAGCATAGTGGCTATGATCATAAACCACCAATGATCCGCCTAAAAAATAAAGCCATCTCTGTGATGGTGACGGGCGTACCGCAAGCAACGGGCAATTGGCAAGTGAAGACGGAAAGTGATGATGAGCTAATCATGGATTTGCTCGATGATAATGAAGCCATTAGCGCAACAGTAACGATTAAAGCGCCTGCAGTTCCTAAGGCATAATGATTGCAATACCGTCTTTTGAAAAACTAATGAAAGCACATCATTTATAAGTAATATCCTTTATTAGATTCCTTTCAATAAGATTCAGTTAAAAGACAGTATCGATGATTGAGCCAGCCCATTCCTTATGATGTGGCTGGCTTTTTTGTGTCAAATATTTGCCCTGATTCTATGCTACCTTTTAATAAGTAGAAAGATAGACTGTCTAATTAAATGATACATACTGTATTGATATTGTTGACAGGCTTTCATTGATGGCGTTATAGTAGCTGAATGCTATGTAAGACCTGCCCAAGGAAGAAGGTTTGCACGCAGGCTATTAATAAGTGCTATTTATAAATAATATAAAAAGTAAAACGAAAGGACTCGTTATGACTCAAACTCCTGATCTCGATTCGACTCGCGTTGACTTCGACACTATTTTAAACAACATTCCTAGTATCAATATGGGCGCACGCTCAGCCAATGCACCACTTACTCAAAGCTATGACAAAGGTCCTGATGTACCGCTGATTGAAGCGACAATCGGTGACTTTTTTGATGCTATTGTTTCTAAATATCCTGAGCGCGAAGCACTGGTCGTCCGCCATCAAAATATCCGCTGGACATATCGTGAGCTACAGCAGCAAGTGAATCAGCTAGCCAGTAGTATGATTGAGATGGGACTAGAGATTGGCGATCGTATTGGTATTTGGTCACACAATAATGCCGAGTGGTTGCTCATGCAATTGGCCACAGCAAAAGTCGGCGTTATCCTCGTTAATATCAATCCTGCCTACCGTACTTTTGAATTGCAATATGCCTTAAATAAATTGGGCTGCTCAGCGCTCGTACTGATGCGTCATTTCAAAACCAGTGACTATGCTAGTTTAATCCGTGAGCTATGTCCTGAGATTTACCACAAAGATTACACTCAGCTTGATTTGGTCGAGATTCCAACGATTGAACGCATCATTTGGATTGATGAGCCAGAGTCGGACGAGACATTCGGCTTTATGCAAAAGTTCTCTGCGTGGATGAGCGAGGGCGATGCTAACGATCCGCGTGTTGCTGAGCGTCAAGCCCAGCTTAAGAACACCGATGCCATCAATGTACAGTTCACCAGTGGCACGACAGGTACACCAAAAGGCGCTACCTTAAGCCATCGCAATATCCTTAACAACGGCTACTTTATCGGTGAGGCCATGAACCTTACCGAAGAGGATAGGCTGTGTATTCCAGTACCTTTGTATCATTGCTTTGGTATGGTGCTTGGTAATCTAGCGATTCTCACGCATGGCGGTTGTATCGTATATCCAAACGACGGCTTTGAGCCATTGACCGTATTGCAGGCAGTCGAAGAAGAAAAGTGTACAGGTCTGCACGGCGTGCCAACGATGTTTATCGCAGAGCTTGACCATCCTGAATTTGAAAACTTTGATTTGTCTACCTTACGTACTGGCATAATGGCTGGCTCTAGTTGTCCGATTGAGGTTATGCGCCGTGTCATCGATAAGATGCATATGAGCGAAGTCACCATTGCCTATGGCATGACAGAGACCAGTCCCGTATCTTGCCAGACCAATGAGCACACGCCACTTGATAAACAGGTCTCGACGGTAGGACTGGTACAGCCTGCGCTTGAGGTGAAAGTCGTTGATACAGAAACAGGTGAAATTGTCCCGCTGGGTGAGACGGGTGAGTTGCTTACACGAGGCTATTCAGTAATGAAAGGCTATTGGGGCAGCCGCTTTAAAACGCGTGAGGCGATCCAAGATGGTTGGATGCATACGGGTGACTTGGCCACAATGGATGAAGATGGCTACGTAAAAATCGTCGGTCGTAGTAAAGACATGGTGATTCGCGGCGGCGAAAATATCTATCCAGTAGAAATTGAAAATTATCTCTATCGTCATCCAAAGATTCGTGATGTGCAAATCGTGGGTATACCAGATGAGCGTTATGGTGAAGTGCTGGCAGCGTGGATTATTCCGAAAGAGCCTGGCTGCTTGACCGAACAAGAAGTACGCGAGTTCTGTAGCGAGCATATCGCTCATTATAAAGTGCCGACTTACTATCGCTTTGTGACTGAATATCCAATGACCATCACTGGCAAAATTCAAAAATATAAAATCATTGAGCAAATGAAAGAAGAGTTGGGTTTGTAGTAAGCTGACTTATCTGCTCTAAAAAATAAAAGACTAACCATATTCATTTCACTGTAAAAGTATTACAGCGTTAACCTCGCTTGAAGTATCACACATACATCTGCACTCGGTTGCCTTGTACTACTTTTAAATTGAATCGACTATATGTGAGCAACGCTTAAAAATAGCAGTTAGTATCATTTATATAAAAAGCTACTTACATCTACGTATCTATCTATGTATAAGAAAAAAAGGGATATCATGAGCGCTATCATAACCAGTAAACTGAGTCCAAACTCAAGCGATTTTCAGCAAAACAGTGCCGCGATGCAAGAGATAGTCGATGACCTGTATGTACACTTGCGTAAAGTTGCCCAAGGTGGCTCAGAGCGCGCACGAGCCAAGCATCTAGCGCGTGGCAAACTCTTGCCTCGTGAGCGTGTCGAGCGTTTATTGGATGTGGGTACGCCGTTCCTAGAAGTGGCGCCGATGGCCGCACATGATATGTATGGCGAAGAGATTCCAGCGGCTGGGGTGATTGCCGGTATCGGTCGTATCAATGGCGTTGAGTGCATGATTGTCTGTAACGATGCCACGGTAAAAGGCGGCACGTACTATCCAATGACGGTCAAAAAACATCTACGTGCCCAAGAAATTGCGCAAGAAAACCATTTGCCATGTGTGTATCTAGTTGATTCAGGTGGTGCTAATTTACCGAACCAAGATGATGTGTTCCCTGATAAAGAGCATTTCGGCCGTATCTTTTTTAATCAAGCCAATCTCAGTGCGGCAGGTATTCCGCAAATCGCTGTAGTCATGGGTAGCTGTACGGCTGGCGGAGCCTATGTGCCTGCTATGAGCGATGAATCTATTATCGTCAAAGAGCAAGGTACTATCTTTTTGGGTGGTCCGCCACTAGTCAAAGCAGCGACAGGTGAAGAGGTTACCGCAGAAGACTTGGGTGGCGGTGATGTACATACACGTCTATCAGGCGTGGTTGATCATCTAGCGCAGAATGATACGCACGCGTTATCGATTGCCCGTAATATCGTCAGTCACCTAAATCGCCCTGCAAAAAATATTCCTAATCAAATCACACCGCGTCCGCCACGTTACGATGCCAAAGAACTCTATGGTGTGATTCCAACGGACAAGCGCAAGCCATTTGATATCAGAGAAATCATCGCGCGTATCGTCGATGACAGTGCTTTTGATGAATTCAAATCACGCTTTGGTACGACGTTGGTTTGTGGATTTGCTCATATCGAAGGGATGCCTGTTGGTATTATTGCCAATAACGGTATCTTGTTCAGTGAGTCAGCGCAAAAAGGTACTCACTTCATCGAGCTGTGCTGTAAGCGCAAAATTCCATTAGTGTTCCTGCAGAACATTACTGGCTTTATGGTTGGCCGCAAATACGAGAACGAAGGGATCGCTCGTCATGGTGCCAAGATGGTAATGGCCGTGGCCAATGCAAAAGTGCCAAAATTCACGGTCATCGTCGGTGGTTCGTTTGGTGCTGGTAACTACGGTATGTGTGGCCGTGCTTACAGCCCGCGTTTCTTATGGATGTGGCCAAATGCGCGTATCTCTGTCATGGGCGGTGAGCAAGCAGCATCAGTACTGGCAACGGTCAAGCGTGATAATTTTGATCGTAAGGGTGAAGCGTGGAGTGATGAAGACGAAGCCGCATTTAAAGCGCCGATTCGTGAAATGTATGAAGAGCAAGGTCATCCGTATTATGCCACCGCACGTATGTGGGATGATGGCGTGATTGACCCTGCTGATACTCGTAATGTATTGGCCTTAGGACTAAGCGCTGCATATAACGCGCCGATTGAAGAGACGACTTTTGGGGTCTTTAGAATGTAAGCGTTCTAAGGTGTTCTCATAATAAGCGACTATTGCGTTAACCTCATTTGAAGTACGGTTTGTACATCTACGCTTAGTCTTTGCACTTGGTTATCTTGTATTAACATTATTATGGATTGACCAAGAGTTTGTTTGAGTATTTACATAAAAAATATAGAGAAAGTTATGCAAAAAGATAGTGATAAAAACTATAAAAGCCTACTGGTTAACGTCGAGCAGCACGTGGCGACAGTGACGTTAAATCGTCCTGAGATACGTAATGCCTTTAACGACGAAATGATTGCTGAGCTAACCGATGTGTTCAGTACGCTTGGTGCTGATGATGAGGTACGTGTCATTGTGCTAGCAGCTGCTGGCAAAGCGTTCTGTGCAGGTGCTGATTTGAATTGGATGCGTGCCATGGCAGATTATAGCTATGAAGAGAATCTAGCGGATGCTGATAAATTGGCGCAAATGCTTAAGACTATTTATGAATGTCCTAAGCCAACAGTCGCGGCTATTCAAGGCGATGTATACGCAGGTGGCATGGGTCTAGTCGCTGCTTGCGACGTAGCAATTGCGGTCAAAATTGCTAATTTCTGCCTCAGTGAAGTGCGTTTAGGGTTGGCACCTGCCACTATCAGTCCTTATGTTATCCGCGCGCTAGGCGCTAGAGCATCGCAGCGTTATTTCTTAAGTGCTGAAGTGTTTGATGCCAAAAAGGCGCGTCAGCTTGGCTTTATCCATGAGCGTGTTAGCGAAGAGTGGCTAGGCGATGAAGTGGCTGCGTTCTGTAACAAGGTCGTCAAAAACAGCCCTGATGCAGTTAAGACCTGCAAACAGCTATTACACGATGTTGCTGGTGCGCCTATTACAGATGAGCTGATTGCTGACACGGTCAAAGGTATCGCTGATATTCGCTCATCAGAGCAAGGCCGCGAGGGTGTGCAAGCATTTTTGCAAAAGCGTAAACCTGATTGGCTAATGGCAGACTAACTAGTAGCAGAACAATGATAGGCAAATGGGTAAATAGACAAGACGTCAAATAATAACGACAAGACACAGGGATAGTTATGTTTTCTAAAATTCTAATCGCCAACCGTGGTGAAATTGCTTGCCGAGTGGCTGCGACTGCTAAGCGTCTTGGCGTCAGTACCGTTGCTGTTTATTCCGATGCGGATCGTGAGGCCAAACATGTGGCTGTCTGTGATGAGGCTATCTATTTGGGTGGTTCGGCACCGAAAGACAGTTATCTCAAAGGCGATGCTATTATTGCGATAGCGCTTGAGACTGGCGCCCAAGCAATCCATCCAGGATATGGGTTTTTGAGCGAAAATGCAGACTTTGCACAGGCTTGCCAAAATGCTGGCTTGGTATTTATTGGCCCATCGGCAGATGCTATCCGTGCTATGGGCGGCAAGTCTGAGTCCAAGCGCTTGATGGAGTCAGCTGGTGTGCCGCTGATACCGGGCTATCATGGTGACAATCAAGATGCACAGTTTTTGCAGCAGCAGGCAGATAGTATTGGCTATCCTGTCTTGATTAAAGCCAGTGCAGGTGGCGGCGGTAAAGGCATGCGTATCGTTGAAAAAAGCAGCGATTTTATTGATTTGTTAGATTCATGCCGCCGAGAAGCGATTACCAGTTTTGGCAATGATCAAGTGTTGGTCGAAAAATACGCGCTAAAACCGCGTCATATCGAAATCCAAGTATTCGGTGATACGCATGGTAATTATGTGCATCTATTTGAGCGTGATTGCTCAGTACAGCGTCGCCATCAAAAAGTACTAGAAGAAGCACCCGCACCGGGTGTTGATACTGCCATGCGTGAAGCAATGGGTACAGCGGCAATCGAAGCAGCACGTGCGGTTGATTACGTGGGTGCAGGTACAGTTGAGTTTATCGTTGAGCAGCGTGAAGGCTCTATGAATTTTTATTTCATGGAGATGAACACGCGCTTGCAAGTTGAGCATCCTGTTAGTGAAGCCATTACTGGTGTCGATTTGGTTGAGTGGCAGCTGTTGGTTGCTGCGGGTCAGCCATTGCCAAAAACGCAAAATGATCTGGCTATCAACGGTCATGCAATTGAGGCGCGTATCTGTGCTGAAAACCCTGACAATAACTTCTTGCCAGCGACAGGGACGTTATTCACTTATCAAAAGCCTGAGCATAGTACCTTCAACATTACCGATGTGCGTATCGACGATGGCGTACGAGAAGGTGATGTGATCAGTCCTTTTTACGACTCTATGATTGCCAAACTTATTGTCCATGCGCCTACGCGCGAGCAAGCGTTAGCTAGACTAGATCGTGCATTGGCACAGACGCGTATCGTTGGTTTGCCAAATAACGTGGCATTTTTGCGTTATATTTTAAATACTGACTCATTTAGCAAAGCCAATCTTGATACAGCCTTGATAGAGCGTGAACAAGATAAGCTTTTTGATCAGCATCCGCTTGGATTATCAACGCTTGTGGTAACGTCTATTGCGCAGCAGCTTGCGAGCGTAGCGACTACGCATGGCTTAGATCCATTCAACAAGCCAACGGGTTTCCGTGCTTATAGCGACTATACTCGTTCATTTAGCTTGGTCTATGATGAGCAAGCCTATAGTGCTCGCATCAGCAATTGGCACAATGCGAGTTGCTCTGACAGCAAGAAGAGCGACGATAATCTCAGTAGCTTTACGCTTGTTATCGAGAAAGAAATCGCGAATACGCAAGATAATATCAATGTAGCTGCTCAGACCGAAACGGTTTATGAAGGTCAGATCAGCTATGATAGCAGTGACGCGCACAATCATACCTTATGGTTAGAGGGTGCCCGTATCAGTGCCCAAAGCTGGGTCAATAACGAGACAGTTTATGTATTCACAGATAGCGGACGTGATGAAATTACGCTTATTGATATCATGGCACATGTAGGCGAAGAGTCCGCAGCGGTTGGTAGCTTGAAATCACCAATGCCAGGGCAAGTGGTTGCATTCAAAGTAGCTGTTGGCGATACTGTTAAAAAAGGTGAGCCACTTGCCGTCATCGAAGCGATGAAAATTGAACATACGATTACGGCACCGACGGATGGTGTGGTAGCAGAGCTGTTATTTGCAGCAGGTGACTTAGTTGCTGATGGTGATGAGTTATTACGTATCGATAGTGAAAGCGAATAGAAAAGGATAATAAGTATGAGCCATTCGTATCCAGAGCATGTCACTATCGTCGATGTCAGTCCACGTGATGGGCTGCAAAACGAATCGATGACGGTGCCGACCGCTATTAAGCAAGCACTCATTAATGATCTGATTGCAGCGGGCGTCAAAAAGCTAGAAGCAACCAGTTTTGTTTCACCGAAGTGGGTGCCACAGATGGGCGATAACAGCGCGTTGCTCGACGCACTAGCACCGACGCGGCAGACGGACTTCTGTTACTCGGTACTCGTACCCAATATGCGTGGCTTTGAAAATGCTATCTTGCATCGTCCCGATGAAATCGTTATCTTTGGCTCAGCCAGCGAAACCTTTAGCCAAAAAAACATCAACTGTAGTATCGATGAGAGTATTGAGCGTTTTGCACCAGTGGCTGCGGCAGCAAAAGCGCAAGGCATCAAAGTACGCGGCGTGATCTCTTGTACGGTTGGTTGTCCCTATGAAGGCGAGATTGACCCTAGCCAAGTAGCTTATGTCACCAAGCGATTGATTGAGATCGGTGCAGAGCAGATTGGTATTGCCGATACGATCGGTGTGGGTACACCGCTCAAAGTACAGCGAGCGTTGCAAGCTGCACTCGAGTATGCTGATATCTCTATGCTATCGGGTCATTTTCATGATACTTATGGTCAAGCACTGAGCAATACTCTGGCTGCATTACAAATGGGTGTTAGTGAGTTTGATACCTCCGTCGCTGGCCTAGGTGGTTGTCCTTATGCTAAAGGCGCAACGGGCAATGTCGCCACCGAAGATGTAGTATATATGCTGCATGGTATGGGTATCAGCACGGGTATCGATTTGGATAAATTGGTCGTGGCAGGTGAACGTATCAGCGAGTTCTTAAAGCGTCCGAATGGTTCAAATGTGGCACGTGCCATCATTAATAAACGTCAGTCTTAATTAGTATAGTCAATCCACTGTGAAGGTATGACAGCGTTAACCCCGTTTGAAGTATTCGATATACATCTACACTCGGTTGCCTTGCCATACTTTCGCATTGAATGGACTATGACATCAAAGATGACATCGAAAATAATATGGCTTTAAAAAACAGATCAAAATTCGAAAACTAAATATTAAAATACAAGGAATGGTTATGAGTTTACCTGGATTGAATTTTCAACTTGGCGAAGATATTGACGCCCTACGTGATGTCGTACAGCAGTTTGCAGCAAACGAGATCGCTCCACGTGCTGCCGAGATTGATGGCAGTGATGAGTTCCCAATGGATCTGTGGCAGAAGATGGGTGACCTCGGTCTACATGGTATTACCGTTCCAGAAGAGTACGGCGGCTCCAACATGGGTTATGTCGCCCATATGGTCGCGATGGAAGAGATTAGCCGAGCTTCGGCATCAGTCGCGCTTAGCTATGGCGCACATTCTAATCTATGTATTAACCAAATCAAACGTAACGGCTCTGAAGAACAAAAGCAGAAATATCTGCCAAAGCTAATCAGTGGCGAGTTCATCGGTGCATTGGCAATGAGTGAGACAGGCGCTGGCTCAGACGTCGTTAGTATGAAGCTCAAAGCCGAAGAAAAAGATGGCAGCTATGTGTTGAACGGTAGCAAAATGTGGATTACCAATGGTCCTGATGCTGACGTGATGGTGGTCTATGCCAAGACCAATCCTGAATTGGGTGCAAAAGGCATGACGGCCTTTATCGTTGAAAAAGGTATGGAAGGTTTTGGTACCGCGCAAAAGCTAGACAAGCTCGGCATGCGTGGTAGCCATACTGGTGAGATGACTTTTAATAATGTAAAAGTACCAAGCGAAAATATCTTGGGTGGTCTTAATGAAGGCGTTAAGGTATTGATGAGTGGCCTAGATTACGAGCGTGCCGTATTGGCCGCAGGTCCTATCGGTATCATGCAAGCGGTGATGGACAATGTCGTGCCTTATATCCATGACCGTAAACAGTTTGGTCAAGCGATCGGTGAGTTTCAGCTTATCCAAGGTAAAGTTGCGGACATGTATACCATACTACAAGCCGGTCGTAGTTTCTTATATACCGTTGGCAAGAATTTGGACATGTTGGACGCGCGCGGTGCTGGTCATAGTCGAGAAGTACGTAAAGATTGCGCCAGTGTGATTCTATGGTGTGCCGAAAAAGCGACGTGGATGGCAGGCGAAGGCATTCAGATATTTGGCGGTAATGGCTACACCAATGAGTATCCACTAGGTCGCTATTGGCGCGATGCTAAGCTGTACGAGATTGGCGCAGGTACCAGTGAAATCCGCCGTATGCTAGTCGGTCGTGAGCTGTTTAACGAGACCAAATAATAAGGTATGGGGGTAATAGCTAGCAATACGTTAGCTATTTTTTGATAATAAAATAAAAAAGCAGCACGCTTAAAACGTGCTGCTTTTTTTGTGTCAACGTTAAACCGAATTATCTATAAGCGGTTAAGACTTATTGCGATAATCAAAGTATCTTGCCAAACCATTTAGTAATAAATCATCACGTAAGCGCACTGGGCGATTGACATGCTGCGAGATAATGGCTGCATCACCACCTGTCATAATCAATTCAAAATTAGGGTGACGATGGCTAATCTCATTAATCGCGCCGACGATAGAGAGTAAAATACCGCGATGTACCGCGTCTTGAGTGGTTAAGCCTTGACTGACGCTATCAAAAGTACCGTTCGAGATGGTAATCTGCTTAGTACCAGAGAACAGTGACTCACGCTGTAGATAGATGCTAGGGAAAATATAACCGCCCAAATGCTCAGCATGATCAATCAAATCAATAGTCACCGCTGTACCGCAACCAATCACACATTGACGTTTTTTCTTATCGACCGCGCCCAGCATCTGTAGCCAGCGATCACAGCCGAGCTGCTGATCATTGTAAGCACTTTTCATCAGCGCATGTGCTGCATCGACATGGACAAACTCAAACGGAATATTCAAACGACTGAGTGTCTCTGATACTTTGGCATTGAGATTGTCACCCAATACCGATGAGATACCAATAAAGTCAGGCGCATAACGCTCAAAGCGATCCGTCAGACCCATAAGTAATTCGGCAGGCGCTTGCAAATGCTGCTTGGCATCATGCGCGACTATTTGTCCGATATCATCGGTTAGCCAGTATTTTAGGCGGGTATTTCCAAGATCAAGCCAGAGCATAAAAGTCCCTTTATATAGTGCTCGTTAATGATGGTGTTCATCAATATAGTTGTCTAAGCCTAATAAATAACGTCGATGCGTCCAGTAAAAAGCGTAGAAATCTTACCGCTATCTTGGCGCAATTGCAAACAGCCATGTGTGTCGACACCGCAAGCGATTCCCGTCACGACTTTTTCTTCGTTATTATAGTCTTGCGTCACGCGTAAGCGCAGACCTGATAACGCATCCATCGTCGCAAACTGCTCCAAAAAACTATCCAAATAATAAGTATGACCCGTTGGCTGTTCTATGCCCAAATGCTCAAAGCGTGTCATCGCCGCCATCAATGCTTTGCACATCTGCTGATAGAGCATTGGTAGGTCTGGTAGGCTCGCAGGTTGTGTCTCTAAAGACAGTATCTCATTAATGTCTTGTAAGCTAATCGCTTGGTAACTCATGCCCTCTGACGTTTGCGTAGTGAGCTTGGGTGCTGCTTGTACGTTTAGGCCAATACCTAGCACCACACCAACCAGCCTGCCAGCTTTCGTCACTGGCTCTATCAAAATCCCAGCCAGTTTATTAAAGGGTAGGGTACGCTGATTTGCTACATCACTATTCAATACGGAATCCAATACCGAGCTGTCCGTTATGGATTGTTCTTTAGATAGCTCTTTAGATTGGCTCTGAGCTTGCTGATAAAAACCCAAGTCATTTGCCCATTTCACACCGATTGGCGTCAGTCCCTGCGCTTGCAGTTGCTCGTTCAGTGTTTGAATGACGGGCATTTTTGCCAGTTCAAGGCCAATGATGAGCGATAATAAGCCACTGATTGGCATATGCACAGGATGGTATAGCGATAGATAGACATTGCCGCGCGGTGATTGCCACGAGCGCCCGTGCTGACCACGACCTGCGCTTTGGGTTTCCGCGGTCAAAACGTGTACGGTGGCGACATCTAACGACCCGTTTTGCAAGGCTTCTATCAGCTCGCTATTGGTCGAGGCGCTATTAGCCACATGACGATGATTGAGCTCGGATAAATAGGGAGAAAAACTAGTGAGTGGCGGCATAAGTTTAGTCGATGTGGTTAAAGGAAACTTTGATATACTGAGCGATTGTTGCGGTCAGACAGTACCGAGTAAACAGCATAAAGGTCACGCTGAGATTTGGCAAATACAATTAAGCACGCCTAAGCGCTAGTCAGTATTATAAAAGGTTCGTTCTATGATGTTATATGTGTGGTTTGTGATTGCAGGCGCGTTTGCAGGTGTCAGCGCGGGCTTGTTTGGCGTCGGCGGTGGCATGATTATCGTGCCCGCATTGGTCTGGATTTTTACCGCTTATGACTTTTCGCCAGAAGTAATCACCCATCTGGCCATTGGTACATCATTGGCGACCATCGTTGTGACCTCAATCAGCTCACTGACTGCCCATAACAAGCGCGGCGGCGTGCGCTGGGAAGTATGGCGCAAGATGGCGCTTGGGTTGGTCATCGGTAGTTTAGTCGGTGCTGGTATCGCGGATATGATTGATGGACAAGCACTACAGGCTATCATTGGTTTCGGTGCGCTATTGGTCGCGCTAAAAATGCTGTTCTTTTCGAATAAAGAACAGGTGGGTAAACCGTTACCATCGGCTGGTGTCCAGTTTGGTGCAGGTACTGGCATTGGGATGGCGTCATCTATCTTTGGCATTGGCGGCGGCAGCTTGACCGTACCGTTTTTGAACTGGGCAGGGCTTCCGATGAAACAATCGGTCGGCACGTCAGCAGCATGCGGTCTACCGATTGCATTAGCTGGAGCAGCAGGCTTTGCTTGGTTCGGTCAAGACGTGGTCAACCTGCCCGAGGGTACGATAGGGTTTGTCCATGTCACAGGATTCTTGTTTATTTCAGTCGCCAGCTTTGCGATGGCAAAGGTGGGCGCCAAGCTTGCCCACATATTACCTGCGCTGATGCTTAAGCGCGCGTTTGGCGTGTTGTTAATATTTGCTGGAGGGCAGTTGTTGTTGAGTGGGTTGGGTGTTTTATAGCAATAATGAGTTTTTATAAAATTAGTATGCAAACCGTGAGACATTATTAGTATGAAAGCTGCAGAAAAATACCGCCGTGTTTTCGGCTCAATGAATCATCTAAAAGACCAGTTATCATGGACGACAGGTCTCTCTAATATGGTAGAGTTTTTGGCATGGGAGCCGCAGCGTATTTTAGGCATCACTAAAAAGCAATACGTACGCCAAATCATTGAGTGGGCATCTCACCCAGATTTGAAAGACAAAAATATAGAAGAGATTGAGCAATCAGTCATCAAAAAGCTCAATACAAAAATGAATGAAACTGAGCAGCTAGAGACGTATTCAACGCAAACGATGGGTATCTGTAATGCGAGAGAAGCCGTGCGCCGCGTAACGTTTTTTTCTGAAGACTATCTCAATAAAGAGTTCGATATCTTTTTGAGTTTGTGCAGTGATGTTTATCTGAACTTATTTTATCGTAAATTTATCAACTTTGAGCCGAGTGGATCATGGTCGACACATGGTAATAGCGGTATGTTTGAAAACAGTACAGAGCTAAAAGCAATGTATATGGACAACCTCGCCTATAACCATCAGGCGAATGTGCTGATAGCGAATGAGCTAAAACTCGCTGGCCGGAAAAACCCAGACCCAATCCTAAAGTACTGCTTGATGTATGAGCACTTATTAGAAAAAGGCTTTATCGATAAAGGGGCAAAGTTTTTATTGTTATTTATCGGTGGTGACGCGCTAAAGCAAAACAAGCAAACGCTCGTAGATCGGGAGCTAGCTCTGTGTCATAAACGGCCAAGGAAGTATCAGCATTTACTAAGACCAGAGCTGTTAAAAATAGTCGATCATTTAGAAGTAGCAAGTATCACATGGTCAGCCCTTATTGAGTTTAATAATCGCTACTTAGCAGAAAATGACACCTGCCAAGTGGAACAAAAACTGCTACGAGGGTTCCATCAAAGCCTTGAATCAAAATCGTTTATGCAGTTAGCCGTTTAACCCTAAAAACCCAGCACAATTTCAGGTAGAATAGCCGCCTGTTTTTGCTAAGTTTATTGACTCTTCATGCGTTTAAAATCTCTAAAGCTGGCAGGCTTCAAATCCTTTGCCAATCCAACCACTTTTACTTTTCGTCATGGCATCACTGCCATCGTCGGGCCGAACGGCTGTGGCAAATCCAATGTGATTGATGCCATCCGCTGGGTGCTAGGCGAAACCTCTGCCAAGCAGTTACGCGGCGGGGCGATGAGCGATGTTATCTTTGCTGGTACGCAGGATAAGACAGCCAAAAGCGTCGCCAGTGTCGAGCTGACGTTTGAGCATACCCAAGATGAGCAGACTGGCATTCGCCACGAGTTTAACTTGTACCAAGAGCTATCGGTTCGTCGTCAGGTAAATAAAGATGGCCGCTCAGATTATTTTATCAATGGTACGCGTTGTCGTCGCCGTGATGTGGTCGATGTGTTTTTAGGTACGGGGCTGGGTGCACGTAGTTATGCGGTAATTGAGCAAGGCATGATTGGGCGCATTGTTGAGTCTAGTCCTGTGCAGCTGCGTGAGTTTATTGAAGAGGCGGCAGGTGTCTCGCGCTACCAGGCTCGCCGTGAAGAAACGCAAAAGAAGTTAGAGAAGACAAGGGACAACCTAGCGCGTTTGCACGATATGCAAAGCGAGTTATTGCGTCAACAAAAGACACTGTCTAAGCAGGCGGCCAGTGCGCAGCGTTACGAAGAATTGGCATTAACACTAGCTGATATCGAGCAGCAGCTCGCCATTCAACAGCTCTATCAAGCTAAGCAAACGCATCAACAGCAGAAAGTAGCGCATGAACGTAGTGCTACGGAGGTGTCGACACTACAAGTTGACTACGACACGCTCAAAGCTCAGCAAGATAAGCTCACTGCGCGTATCAATCAAGAGCAATGGCTCAAAGACGATGCCCAAAGCGCTCACTATCAGCAGCAGCTCGGCTATCAACAAGCGGAACATAAGCTAAGTGATGCTAAATCACAGCTGGCTACTATTGAGCAGCAACTGTCTGACTTGGCTCAGCAACGTGCACAATCACTCGCTGATATCGAACGCCTCAACGCTGAACAAGCTGAGCAGAATCAAGCGCTAGAAGCCTTGCGTCCGCAGCTGACTGAGCTAACAGATAAACGTGATAACTATAAGCGCAATGAGCAGCCACTACAACGCGCGTGGCATGAAGCGCAAAACAATCTGTCACGCTTACAAGATAAGGCCCGTTCGCTTGAGCAGCAGCAAGCTATCAACACTCAAGCACAAAAACGCCATCAGCAAAGCTATGATAAATGGCAACGCCGCGAGCAAAACTGGCAAAACCTGTGGCAGCAATTACAGCAGTCTATAGCGCCATCTAGTCGTACTAATGTGAGTAAGACGGATGATGCGCAAGATCTAAGTCAGGTGCTAGAACAGCAAATCACTGAGCTAAGTATGCAGTTGCAGCAGGTTAAGCGTCAATACGAAGCCGTCGATGAACGATTATCCGAGATACAACCGCAAGCACATAGCTTGCAGCAGAGACTAAACGCACAACAGAGTGAGCTGAGCGATAATGAAAAGCGTCATGCGCTACTGGCAGGCGAATACGATACCCTGCATCAAATACTGCATCCGAAACCTACACAACAGCAGCAGCAAAGATCAGCAAAGACCCAAACTACTGCGACGGATAATGCAGATAGCGATGGCATACATCATCAGCCGTTAGCCATTGCAACGCTACGTGAGCAAATTGAGCTAAGTGCGAAGGGGCAGGAGTATGCGCCGCTACTCGATAGTATCCTAGCATTGTGGCTAGATAGCCATGTGCTGGTTGCTAATCAACAAGCTAATCAAATCAAGCAATCAGACGTTAACAACGCTAATAGCATTTCTCAGAAAACTGATAGCCTCTGGCAAGTGCTTGAGCATGACATTGCAGATTTACGGACTTATCAGACGGCACAAAATACGCCTGCCAGTGCAAAAGATAAAACTCTAATAGAGACAGGTCATAGCTTATGGTTGCCAACTGCGAAAAGTGATATTAGTGACCAAGAATTTGTCAGCGAATTGCCAGACAATTTGATTGATAAAGTGTTGCCATTATCGCAGTTGATTACTCAGCCGCTACTCTCGCTATGGCAGCAGTGCTATATATATACGGCGCAGTTTGAGACCAGTCAACAGAATGAGATTGACACACTTACTGATGTACTAAAATTATTACCATCGTCCGCTATCCTACTTACCGCAGATGGTTGGCTCATCAGTCGTCATGGAACGATTAATTTAAGCAAATTCGCTGGTGCGCAAGATAATCAAAGTGATAGCAGCAGTCAATTTCTCACGCAGCGTTTGCAGCAGCGCACTCGTTTGCAAGCGTTAGAAGACTTGCTTGATGAGTTTGAAAGCAAAATACAAGAGCAGCAAAAATCTATTGCAAAAGACCAGCGCGATTATGATGCGTTGATGGTTAGCTTGGAAGAAACGCGCGCGCAAGCTGAGCAGTTAACCCGTGATAAGCATCAATACCAGCAGCAACTGACGACCGAGCGAGCCAATGCTGAGCGGTTGCAAGCGGATAGCCAGCGTTTGAACGCTGATAAAGCAACGCTTGAGCAAGAAAAGCAAGAACTGGTACAAGAGCAACAAACCCTTGAGCAAGAACAACAGCACATTGAAAGTGAGATCGCCACACTCACTCCGCAAATAGCAGAGGCACGAGCGACAACTCAGCAACTGCAAGCTGAGCGCAGCGATCTAAACCGCGCGCGTCAAGTCGATGATGACGCGTGGCAAGCACTGCAGCTGCGTATTCAGCAATACGAGATGCGTTTAGAACATAGTGTTAGCAGTCTGGATCGTGCGACTGAGCAACACGACAAGTCGTTAGAGAATGAGCAAAGTCTACAGATGCATCACGATCAGCAGCAGGCCAAGTTGCCAGAGCTACAAGCAACGCTACAGTCTGCCCAGACAGCGCGCGATGAGCAGCAAGTGCTATTGAACGAGCGTGATACTGCGCTAACAGCACTAAAACAAACGTACGCTGAGCAGCAGACAGCATTTGATACATTGCAAAATACATTGCAAACGCAGCAAAGCGAGCTTGCCCGTCATGCTACTGAGCTGGCACTGAGTGCTGCACGGTTAGAGGATGCTAGCGCACACACGCAGAGCGCTTTAGATGCTTATTATCGTGTGAGTCATAAATATAAAGCGCAAGCTGAGCAACCTCGACAAAGCATGAGCGTCTCAAACTTGCTAGCAGATTTTATCGCTCATGATCGGCGCGTCCGTCCAGACAAAATCGCTGAGCTTGAATCTGAGCGCGCCAAGTTGACCCAGCAGTTGAGCAAGATTGGGCCAGTTAATTTAGCAGCGGTCGCAGAGTTGGCCGAGGTGAACGAACGCCTAGATCCACTCGCACAGCAGACGGCAGATATTGCGGCCAGTATGCAGACATTGACTGAAGCGATAGCCTCTATTGATGAGACGACTAAAACGCTGTTTATGCAGACGCTTGATGCGGTCAATAAGGAGCTGGCCAATTTATTTGCCAAAGTCTTTGGCGGTGGACAAGCCAGCCTGACGTTGAACACCGACGAGATGCCAGCCAATACGCCAAAGTCAGAACAGTGGCGCGCAGGGCTTACCTTAATGGCGCAGCCAAAGGGCAAACGCAACAGTCGCTTAGCGGTATTATCGGGTGGTGAAAAAACCCTTACTGCATTGAGTTTGATTTTTGCGATATTTAAGCAGCATCCTGCACCGTTCTGTGTGCTTGATGAGGTCGATGCACCGCTTGATGATGCAAACGTTGCGCGCTTTACCAGCCTCATCCATGAGCTAGCAGATGATTTACAGTTTATATTTATCAGTCATAATAAATTGACGATGCAAATTGCTGATGAGCTAAAAGGTATTACCATGCCAAGTGCAGGCATTTCTACACTAGTCAGTGTGTCGCTCGATGAAGCCGCGCGTTACGTAGAGAGCTAAGCGTGAAATAGTCGACATTAAAAGTGCTATGAGAATCAGCGCGATGCAAATATAATCAATCAATTGGCATAAATGCAAATAAGATTGACCTCAGTCCAGCATACTGGTTATAAAGTACACAATGTGGTGACGATATAGGTTAGCCATGCTAGAATATTGCCATTTATGCTCGTTTGTGTATTCCCTTTTGTTATATATACTAGGATGTATTTATCATGACCGTTATTCAGTTTATATTGATTGCCATTGCCGCGTTTATCGTGCTCGCAGGGCTGTTTATGGTCATTCGTAGCTTCAAGCGCCGCGGTGCTACCGAAGCTGCTGCGGTCAATTATGATAAAAATGGTATTCCGATCATACCGCGTCACGAGCGCAACATCGTCGATCAGCCAGATCTCGATGATACAGTCGCAGGCGAGACGAGCATCGGTCCAGATCGTAGTTACTTAGATGCTGTGGTTGAAGAAGAGCCATTGACGCAAGCGCATACCAACGTTGACGCTCAACTAACGGCTGAGCGTGACCACGTAGCAACTGATGAACATGACGTAATCGATGAAGCGGACTACGCGCGCTGGCAAGAAGAGCAGCGCCGTGCCGACAGTGCGGAGTTTGTAGAAGTCGCCGATCAGATGCATATCGAGCAAGAGCCTGATGCGTTCTCTAGCCTAATGTCAGCTACTGATAGCCTGATGCCAACCATTGATACGGCAGAAGAGCCAAGCTTCGATGACAACAGTCCGATACTGGATCAGCATCTATCAGAGTCAGGTGATGACGCCCAAAATGGTCCTTTAATTAATGCTAAAGACAATATCAATATCACCATCTTGCCGCACCAATATCGTGACCGTCCAGCGGCGATTATCCGTGGTCGTGACCTATTAGCATTGATTGATAAATACGGCCTACGCTATGGCGCGATGAATATGTTCCATCGCTATGAGCAGAAAGACGGCACTGGTATGCTGTGGTTTAGCATGATGGGTATCACCGATAGCGGTATCGCGCCATTTGATCCGCATAGTGTCGCGACCAACACTTATAACGGTGTCGTCGTATTCTTGTCATTGCCACATCCACAGGCCGTGCGCAGTTTTGATAGTATGATGAGCATTGCTTATATGATGGCAAGCGACCTTGACGCGATTATGCTTGATGAAGAGAATGAACCAATCACGCCTGAATACAAGCAGCAACTACGTAACCAAGTTCGTGATTATGAGGGCTAGGTGCTTGAGGATTAGAAGCTCGAAGGATAAGCGCTGAAAGATAAAAGCTGATTAGTATCAGAAATCATAAAAAGGCAAATAGCGATTAACGTTATTTGCCTTTTTTAATGAGCTATAGTTTCTGCAAAATGCTAATCATAGTAGACTGACCGAGCCTGACATGGTATTTGATTTATATAGGATTGACTATACCGAGCTTCCTACAAACTTGTTATCATATCGACATCTTGAATTGCAAAAAAGACGCCGACTATGACTGACTCTACCTCATCAAATAATTCTAAAAACCTATCTGCTCAAGTAGGAAACCAAGCACCTGCGACATCTAATATACCCAGTCCAACCGATGGCAGTACGGATAATAGTGTAGAGATTGTCTCAAAAATGCGTGCGCTTATTGAAGCGATTAAGACGCATAACTATGCTTATTATGTGCTCGACAATCCGATATTAGAAGACAGCGAGTATGACCAATTGCGTCGCTCGTTGCTTGAGGCTGAAGAAGAATATCCAGATTTGGTGCAGCCAGATAGCCCAATCAATCAAGTCGGCGATATGCCGCTATCTGCCTTTACCCAAGTCACTCATGACATTCCGATGCTGTCGCTGGGCAATGTCTTTGAATATGATGATTTGCGCGATTTTATGCGCCGCGTCAATGATCGTCTCAGCGACTCGCAGCAAAACCCTGAATACGAGATGGAGCTAAAGCTTGACGGACTGGCGGTTTCATTGAAGTATGAGCATGGTAAATTTGTCCAATCGGTCACGCGCGGTGATGGGCAGACAGGTGAAGATATTACCCAAAATGCCAAAACCATTCGTAACTTGCCCCTATGGATAGCCGATGCTGCTGATATCGAGCTATTAGAAGTGCGCGGTGAAGTGTTGATGCCAAAGGCAGGGTTTGAACGTCTTAATCGATTGGCAGAAGAGAACGAGGGCAAAACTTTTGCCAATCCGCGCAATGCCGCCGCTGGTAGCTTACGTCAGCTAGATCCAGCGATAGCAGCCAGTCGTCCACTCGCATTCTATGCCTACTCGGTCAATCAAGGACTGCCTGAGAATATCGACACTCAGTCAGGGGCGTTGGCATGGCTTACCGAGCTTGGATTTACGGTCAGTGCTGTAGAAGTAGTCGCAAACCCACGCGCCGCGCAGACCTATTATGAGTCAGTGATAGAAGGGCGTAGCGATCTGCCATTTGAAATCGATGGCATGGTGATTAAGGTAAACAGCCTTGCGTTACAGCAGCAACTTGGCTACCTATCACGCGAGCCACGCTGGGCAACTGCCTATAAATTCCCTGCCGAAACGGTAATGACACGTCTCAACGATATCGAGTGGCAAGTCGGCCGTACGGGTCAAATCACACCAGTCGGTAAGCTTGAGCCTGTCAAAGTCGGCGGTGTCACCGTCAGCAATGTCACTTTGCATAACTTTGGCGAGATTCAGCGTTTAGATGTGCGCGCAGGCGACACGGTCAGCGTCCATCGGGCGGGCGATGTCATCCCCAAAGTCACTCGTGTCTGGCACGATCAGCGCCCAGCCAATAGCGAGCCAGTCACGCTACCTTCGACTTGCCCTGTCTGCGACTCTCCTGTCGTGCTGCCTGAAGATGAAGCATTGGCACGCTGTACGGGCGGATTGTTTTGCCCAGCGCAGCAGCAAGAAGCGCTTATTCATTTTGTCTCACGCCGTGCCATGGATATCGATGGGCTTGGTGCGAGTTGGCTGATTAGCTTCTTTGAGCATGGTCTGGTCAAAACCGTCGCTGATATCTATCAGTTGCACAATCATGCAGATGAGATGGTCACCTTTGAAAAACTGGGTGAGAAATCGGTACAAAATATCATCAACGCTATCGAAGCCAGCAAACATACGACATTGGCTCGCTTTATCTATGCACTTGGTATTCGCGGTGTCGGTGAAGGCACAGCACAGAACTTTGCTCAGCAATTTGGTGATTTAGATAGTCTGATGGCAGCAGATATCGACAAGCTCCTACAAACGCCTGATGTGGGCGCTATCACCGCTGAGCTGGCGCATGAATTTTTCCGCGCACCGCATAATATCGAAGTCATCACGGCATTACGCGCGGCTGGTGTGCATTGGGATAAGGTTGAGCAAACCGCATCGGCTGATCAACCACTCGATGGGCAAACGTGGGTCATCACAGGTGCGCTTGATAGCATGGCGCGTGATGAAGCTAAAGCCAAACTACAAGCGTTAGGTGCAAAAGTCTCAGGCAGCATCTCGGCAAAAACCACTGCGCTATTGGCAGGGGATAAGGCTGGATCTAAACTGACCAAAGCAGAAAAACTAGGCGTCAAAATTGTAGCTGAGGAAGAGTTTTTGACGATGGTAAATTAATATAAATAACTTTGGAGATAGATATGTCTAATTTAGCAATTGTCATAGGTGTTAGTGATTACGATGATCAAGAGACTTTACTCGCATGCAAAAACGACGCTCAAATAATATATAGCATTTTATCGGAGTCAAAAAAGTTTGATAATATTTTAAAGATCGACGGCTATGTAAAAGGTAGGGATATTAAATCAAAGATTTCAGAGTTTGTTAGAAATCACGAAAATCAAAAAATAGAAGAGATTTTTTTCTACTTTAGTGGACATGGCACACGCATTAATGACGACTTCTGGTATGTATTATCAGATTTTGATAATAATAATATTCATACAACAGCATTATCAAACGATGAGTTAGATGAGATTTTGAAGTCCCTTAATCCTACATTAACAGTAAAAGTAGTAGATGCCTGCTTTGCTGGTACGGAATATATAAAGAGCTCATATAATATCTCTAATATATTTGATAAGTCACTTCAGGAAAAAAACTTCGAGAAAGTATATTTTCTATTTTCATCTACAAGGAATGAGACTTCTATAGCCTTTAGAGATATCAGCTTATTTACTAAAAGCTTTGTAACAGCTGTATTTAGTTTTGAAAAATCTAGTATTCGATATCAAGATTTAGTGAATTTTATAACAGATGATCTTAGCAGTCCAAAAGTAAATCAGACCCCTTATTTTGTAACTCAGGCTAATCAAACGGAAATCTTTATTGATGTTAATAATATTGACATTCCTAGTATAAAGAATGAGTTCCCATATTTCATAGATAGTACTGAAGCTATTTCTGTAACAGATAGTGTAGAGTCAAGTTTGATTGAGAGAGTTAGAGAAGCAAATAAAAACTATTGCTCTAAAGATGAAGCGACATTGATTCTTAATAACTTAGATATTATCACTAATAACTTTGAGTTTAGCAAAGAGCTCAATGAGCTTTTTGACATAAATGTCATACATTCTAACGATTTAAATAAAGTCCCTGATAAACAAAAAATAGCAAAGTGGCTCAACGATGAAAATGATGATTATTTCATCCGTTTAAATTTTTCTAGAAAAGAAAAAGAGAGGTTTGTAGATGCTATTGGAGCTATAACAGGTACTGGTGCAAAAGAAAAGTACTATGCGGATGTACTTAGCAGTTATGACTCAACTTATCTGGACTGTAATAACGTAACAGTGGTTACTTTGGTACCAAAATTGGAATTCTTACCAAGATATGACATGTTTATCACTTATGTTGTGTCAAAAAATAAGGTAACAGTTTTTAGTAAGTTCGAAAAGTATAAAGATTTGAGCTGGGATCATAATACATTGGAATCCAAAAATTCTTGGTGGGTAAATACTAAGTTTTTCAAGCCTGATGAAGCTTTATATACTTTCTTCAAAAGCTTATTATCAACATTAGATCGTGAAATAGTCAATGATATTGAGGGACTTATAGAGTAATTAAACTCAAGTTATAGGTAATCATAAAGCCCCGACTACTTAATAGTTCTAAGCTATTAGGTAGTGTTTATTTTACCCAATTGACAGCTGATACAAGCATTAAGAAGCAAAAGTGCTTTGTGTTACAAACGTAAAAATCGTACCCTCAAACAATCCATATCGTCAGATTTGATACTTTTTAGTAGCGTGTGTCATATAAATAAAAACACACGCTATTAATCTTTACTCACTCATTTCCCCATGCGCTTTCACCTCACCTTTCTTACCATCTGGCTGAATCACGATAGGTAGCACCAATCCTTTAGCAAAGTCATCAGACAGCACATAATCATAGCGACTGGCAGCGACATCGGGCGTGGTATGAATGATAAGCGTCATCTCATTGCCATCGGTTAGCTCGTGTGAGACATAGGTTTCGCTGAGTTGATCTAAGGCTTTCGATAGTGCTTCATTACTTGCCATGCTCACCGTCAGATTATGCTGAGCGGTTGCAGCGTCCACTTTAAAGTAATCTGCATAGTCTCGGACGTTTTGACTATCGATCGCAAACGGGTACTTATAGTTGGTAGGGTCAGCAGGCTTTGTACCACTGTCTACCAGTGACCAGTCGATGGTATCAGCTGCCGATGCAGTTGGATCTGCTGCTGTCTCTGCAGTTTGCTCAGTGGCATCGACAGATTCGGCGGTGTTATCGCAGCCTGTCAGCGCCCACATGCTTGCCGTTGCAATTACCATCATACTTATCAGACGCTTTGCCATCGAGTTACCCTTTTGATTGTTGGTCATGATTGATTTTCTTTACCTGCTATT
>Ga0207897_100177_pt1 | contig 28501 bp, 31 predicted proteins | sample LinPmetageLP42_FD_184054 | JGI IMG/M metagenome (GOLD analysis project Ga0207897, IMG submission 184054) | Marine viral communities from the Pacific Ocean - LP-42 (SPAdes) | ecosystem: Environmental > Aquatic > Marine > Oceanic | place: Pacific Ocean | collected 2010-08-27
GCCGGTGCTCAAGATGAAGGCCAGCCTGGTACACGCGATTGGGCGCCTAACGCTTACGCGGCCTATGTTCGTGATCTAGATGGTAATAAGCTTGCCGTTTATTGCTTCAAAGAAGCATAACAGCAGTCTTACGGACCGCTCGTTCGTAACCGCTAATATTAGTATCAATACTACCGAAAAAGGGTCCTGCAAATTTTGCAGGACCCTTTTTCGTCATTGAAATCAGCTTTATAACACTTGATACCCTGTCTATTTATGTGAGTCCGCGTACTATGTAAGTAACGCACAGACTCTGTAATAGCAACAAAATGTTAAAATTCTTCTTATTACATTCAACCTTTTATAAAGAATATCAATAGATAAATAACACTTATCCATGACTGCAAACGTCAATGAGCAAAATCCAAATATATTTAAAATCAAGAAATACAATTCAATAGGAGTCGCCTGTTTATGGCCACCAATAACAATAAACATATCAATAAAGACATTCTCTGTGACACTGACCACAGTGTTCGAGTCAGGGGAGCTCGCGTTCATAACTTAAAGAATATAGATGTAGATTTACCTCGTGATGCACTGGTCGTTTTTACCGGTATATCAGGATCAGGTAAGTCATCACTTGCTTTTGGCACTTTATTTGCTGAGTCACAACGTCGTTATTTAGATTCAGTATCCCCTTATGCGCGTCGATTGATAGATCAAGTTGATGAGCCTGATGTTGATATGATAGAAGGTCTGCCGCCAGCAGTTGCTCTACAACAACAACGAGGTACGCCCTCAGTGCGTTCATCAGTGGGCAGTGTTACCTCTATCTCAAACGGGCTACGCATGCTCTATTCACGAGCTGGAGATTATCCTACTGGTCAAGAGATATTGTATGCCGATGCGTTTTCGCCAAATACACCTGAGGGTGCCTGTCCTACTTGCTCTGGTATTGGCCGCGTGTTTGAAGTCACCGAAGAGTTACTAGTACCTGATAACACCAAAACCATTCGAGAGCGTGCTATCGCAGCATGGCCACCAGCGTGGCAAGGCAAAAACCTAAGCCGCATACTGGTGTCACTCGGCTACGATATTGACACGCCTTGGCATAAACTGCCAAAAGAAACCCGCGATTGGATCTTGTTTACAGATGAAACCCCAACCGTTCCTGTCTACCCTGAATACAGCCTTGAGCAAGTAAGAAAAGCGATTGAGAGCGGCGAAAAGCCCAACTATATGGGCACGTTTTCGAGTGCAAAGCGCTTCATACTGCATTCTTTTGCCACTACTCAGAGCTCATTGACAAAAAAGCGCGTTTCTCAGTTTATGCAAATCTCTGTATGTCCAGAATGTGATGGTAAAAAACTGAAAAAAGAATCACTATCCGTTACGTTCGCAGGACTTGATATTGGGGAGCTGTCGCAACTGACCTTTATCGAACTGGCGCGCAAGCTTGAGACTGCGGCCAATAAAGTCCCAACTGACAATATGGCAAATCGTGAAAAGGCTATCGTCGCTCAGCGCATTGCCAGTGATATGTTATCTCGGGTAAAAGCACTGACCCTATTGGGTTTGGGGTACTTATCACTTGAGCGCACCACACCTACACTATCTCCTGGTGAGCTACAACGCTTACGCCTAGCCACTCAAATTCGCTCACAACTTTTTGGGGTGGTTTATGTACTAGATGAACCATCCGCTGGTCTTCATCCAGCAGATACCCAAGCATTACTAAGTGCCTTAGATGAGCTCATTGCCGCTGGTAACTCAGTGTTTGTCGTCGAGCATGATGTGAGCGTCATCAGACACGCTGATTGGATCGTAGACGTTGGCCCCAATGCGGGTACTCATGGCGGCGAGGTGATTTATAGTGGTCCTGTAGAGGGATTGCGCGACGTGACTCACTCGCATACCAGCCGCTATCTGTTCAGCACTGACGCTATCGTAAAACGCACACCAAGAGAGCCGACAGCGTGGCTTAAACTTACAGGGATTACGCGTAATAACTTACAAGAGCTGGATGTCGGTTTTCCATTGGGTGTGATGACTACTGTCACGGGTGTATCAGGTTCAGGAAAGTCGAGTCTAGTGAGTCAAGCTTTGGTAGAGCTCGTTTATGAGGCTCTAGGACAAAAACAAACGGTTGAAGCTCCAACTGGCGAAGCCGATTTACTTGAGCAAGAGTTGGAGACGCCAACCGGTGGACAAATCATTGAGGGTATGGATGATGTCAAACGACTGGTAACCGTCGATCAAAAAGCTATTGGGCGTACGCCGCGCTCAAACCTTGCTACCTATACCGGACTGTTTGATCATGTCCGTAAGCTATTCGCGTCAACGAGCGAGGCAAAATCTCGTCGTTACAACGCAGGGCGTTTTTCATTCAACACGACTAAAGGTCGTTGTCCTAATTGTGAAGGCTTAGGCTTTGTGAGTGTCGAGCTACTGTTTCTTCCTAGCGTCTATTCGCCTTGCCAAGTCTGTCACGGACAGCGCTACAATGAGGACACGCTAGAGGTCACGTATCGTGACAAAAACATCGCCGATGTGCTGGCGCTCACGGTTGAATCAGCTTATGAATTCTTTGCAGACGACCCTGCTATCTTGCGAGCATTAAGTGCCTTGCTACAAGTCGGGCTTGGCTACTTACGACTTGGCCAACCAGCAACTGAGCTATCTGGCGGTGAAGCCCAACGTATTAAACTTGCCACTGAATTGCAGCGAACGCAGCGCGGCGATACGCTGTATATCCTAGATGAGCCAACAACGGGTTTGCACCCAAAAGATGTCTCGATGTTGATGGCGCAATTGAATGGACTTGTTGATGCCGGTAACAGCGTTATCATGGTCGAACACGACATGCAGGTTGCTAGTAGTAGTGATTGGGTGATTGATATCGGCCCTGGTGCAGGTGGTGAAGGTGGCCATATCGTGGCGCAAGGATTACCTGAAACAGTCGCTGAGTCGAAGATCAGCCGAACCGCACCTTTCATGCGCCTCTAGTGCCCGTCGCAAACCTCTTATGATAGTGTAAAAAAACGACAGCGATAATCAGTTTATCGCTGTCGTTTTACTTAATGTAATTTGATCTTTGGACGACCTATGCGTAGTATCTTTTCGCTAATCCATAAAGCAAATGTCTTGAAGGCACCATGAATAGACATCTGATGCATGCGATAGAGCGATATGTACATAAAACGGGCAATCTTTCCTTCAATGAAAAAGCTGTTATTGGTGAGATTACCCATTAAGTTTCCCACAGTACCGTAACGTGATAGATTAACCAGTGACCCATAATCGTTATAGGTAAAACCTCGTAGTGGCTGCTTTCTTAACGTTGCAATTATATTTTTTTCAACACATTTTGCCATTTGATGTGCAGATTGCGCGCGCGGTGGCACTTGTTTGCCATCGGTTTGGGTGAAGGCGCAGCAATCGCCTAATACAAAGATACGGTCATCAACCGTGCTTTGTAAAAATTTATTTACCCGAATTTGATTATTAGAAGTAAGCTCAAAAACCCCCAAATCTTTAATAAAATCAGGGGCTTTTACGCCTGCCGCCCATACCATGATATCAGCCTCAATCTGCTCATCATCTTTCGTAATAAAGCCGTACTTCGTCGCCTCTTTCACCTGTGTATGTTCACGTACATGAACGCCTAGTTTCAATAATTCGCGCTTAGCACTTGATGCAATACGCTCAGGCAAGGCAGGTAAAATGCGTGGTCCCGCTTCAATTAAATGGATGTGTAAACGTTTCGGCGACATATTTGTCAAGCCGTATAGCTTTAATAGATTAGACACATGGTACAGCTCAGCTGAAAGTTCTACTCCCGTTGCACCTCCACCAACAATGGCGATATTAAGTGCTTGCTGCTGGTTATCATCTTGATGAAGACGCGTAAAACCATCAAGCAATGAATGCTGAAAACGTTGAGCTTGCTGAGTTGAGTCCAAAAAGTAGCAGTTTTCCTTCACCCCAGGGGTATTGAAGTCGTTACTTATGCTGCCAATGGCAATAACAAGATGATCGTAGTGCACGTGGCGTTCCGGCAAGATAGTATGGCCTGATTCATCATACAGTGCAGCAAGAGTGATGGTTTTAGTTTTTTGATCAATATTATCAAATTCCCCCAGCTGAAAGTGGTAATGATGCTGAGCAGCATGCGCCGAGTACACCACACCATCTAAATCAGAATCAATAGAGCCTGTCGCGACTTCATGCAGTAACGGTTTCCAAATATGAGTACGGTTTTTATCTATTAATAATATATCGGCTTGCTTTTTCTTTCCTAACTTGTGTCCTAATTGGGTTACAAGCTCTAAACCACCAGCACCGCCGCCAATAACGACAATTTTAGGTGTGATTATATTCATAACGTTGTCCTAGACAATAACATATTCAAATAACTGACAATCTATTCGCAAGGTAGGTTATGAAAACCAGAGTAACTAATAGACTGCTGTCATTATGAGGTGAGATTCATGAAAGCTAAAATCATAAATCAGGCTTTTACGTGGCAGGAAATGGTGAGCTTATGGCCATCACAATCATGAATATTAGAAGCTTAATCGTGAGTACTTGATGTATCTACCCTCCTCAATAGATCGAAGGCAGATGACTTGTTCAAATCGTTATTAACAACCATGAAATCAGCTAACAGGCTCATCATGTATTTTTCATAATAAGCCTGAAATTTTACTTAGGTGCAAACATGTTATCAGCACTGCGATGTGCGGTATAAACTGCCTCACCATCACTTTCGCCATCAAATATAACCGTCACGTTAGGTGTAAATAGTAAGATATCACCTACTTCTGCCACGTATTTGTTGCCTTGTAAATCCCGCATCACAATTTTACCCTTAGTGATTACTTTGTATTCTACAAATTCATAAGTGTACTCAAACTCAACACCAGGTTGCATGGCAAAAAAACCAACCGTTAAACCATTAGTATTATTGGTGACGCTAACTTCTGCCATCTGACTTTTTAGGTTGTTAACTTCAAGTAAGCCAGCGAGTTGGTTTAGCTTATAAGTACCTGCTTTAATAAGTTGGATACCAGACTCTTGAGCAAGTGAGGCTACATTGTTTTTATTTACGGAAAGAGTCATTATTTTAATCCTAATAAGGTTGACTGAAAGATCAGTATCTGTAAATCATATGTTTTTTTAGCACTATAGATTCAGCTCATTACTTACTATCTGATCTATAACGCCTACTTTACATTGTTTATGAGAAATAATAACCAGCATTAGAATAAAATGACTTTTACATGTTAGTAATAATAGAAGATAATTGCAGAGTATAAAATAAGGTTGGGTGTTCGTCATTGACGTTAGTTAAACGACTGTTATATGAACATTCTAAAAATAAAAAGTGGCTCTGAAATTATGAATCATAAATAAGGCTTCCATCATCAGCATTTGAGCTTTGCAGATATTAGTTTAGTTGCTATTGAGCATATATAAAGTACGACCGCTAGTGTTGCCAATATGAAGGATAACGGCAAAAAGAAACTTTCTTGCAATATACCATCGGCATTAATACCGTTGTAAAATACAATTTCCAGTAGCCCTGACAAACCAGATAAAAATAACAGTATGAGCACCACAATGATTAGCTTAGACATCATAATAATTTTTCCATTTGATTGTTTGTATGTTTACGCCAATGCAAAAACTAAACTAGGCAGCTTAATTCTACTGGATAAGTATCTTATGCTTGGGAGAGTTAGCTAACTACTTTGAATGATATGAAAATTACCAACAAATCTTTTTTGGACTTATTAACTTCAAGTGAGCATTGTAAATTAGGGTATACCCCAAGGGAACCAGTTATTTCGCCCCTCAAACCTATTAACAGACCACTTAAAACAGACTGCTATAATGGAACCACTTATAACAGACTATTTTAGGTGTTTATGTTTATCAGAGCGTATCTACGAGCGTCTACCAAAGAACAAGATGCTAAGCGTGCCAAAAGCGAACTCATAGCATTTGCCAACGATCATGGCCACAAGATTGCCGCCTTCTATGTCGAAAACGAATCAGGAGCTATCTTGGTGCGACCCAAGCTTATGCAGCTGATTGAAGATGCTCATAAGGGCGATGTTATTTTAGTTGAGCAGATTGATCGCTTGGCACGTTTGAACCAAGCTGATTGGGATACGCTCAAAAGAATGCTATCAGAAAAAAAGCTCTCTATCGTATCAAAAGAGCTGCCGACCTCCTATATGGCACTTCAACCTGAAAGCAGCACTGAATTTATGAGCAGTGTATTGCAGGCCATTAACTCGATGATGCTGGATATGCTCGCAGCCATTGCTCGAAAAGATTATGAGGATCGCCGTAACCGTCAGATGCAAGGTATTGCTCGTGCTAAGGCAGAAGGTAAGTATTCAGGACGTAGGAAAGATACCGAAAAGCGTAAGATTATTGCCAGTCTACTCAAATCAGGCCATAGCTATTCTGATATTCAGAAAATGGCCAAGTGCTCACGGCATCTGATCGCTGATGTGGCCAAGGAAAGACCTAAACTTATCATTGCTCATTAAGTGGTTCCACTACAGCAGTCTACTATGAGTAGTCTATTAATGGATTAATGAGCCTTTTTAGATGGTTCTCTTGGAGTATGCCAAAAAATCATTTTAATGCTTTGTTGATACTTTCAATAAGTTTTTTCCACTCATCAACTTCATCAGCTGCTAGGTGAGATGAATCGTGATCTTTACACCACTTTATAAAAGCTTTAGCTAGATTATACTTTGAAAAATTTGGTACTTCTTTATTGAATATACTCACAATACTTCTATTAGGCTGTGAATCTGCAATGTCTTGACAATTAATAGAATACTCTAACTGTACAATATCAATAAGTGTTTTCCTTAATAAGTCTTCAATTTCGGGCGTAGAAACATTTTTACAGTAGTCCTTGGTTCGAAATATATTTTTATTCCCTAAAGTATGAATTAAATTTTCCTGTTGAGCTGCTTGATCGCCTGCGCTATCAGAATCAAGTAAAGCTGCAATCTTTAATTTCTGGGCATGCAAAATAGTAGCATAATATACGACTTTACCAGCTGTATTAGCAGGAATCAGAGCTATCTTTTCATCCAAACTTACCACACTAGATTGACGCAACAGTGCTGAAACTGACTCTATGTACCAATAGTCTGTAAGGCCTTCTAAAATCAAGTTTTTCTTTTGCGTAAATAGACTTTGAGCTAAGTCATATCCTAGTGCTTCTTGAAGAGGTAAGAGGCCAGCTGGGTCGCTTGAAGAAATTGTAGTATGGACCTTTGTTCCATCTCTACGGTTCTTCATTTCTACTACTTTGACGATATCTAGTTCGTCAGGTCCAACTAAAAAAGGAGAATGAGTAGTATAAATAGTTTGGTTTTTTTCTGCTAATCTTGTGAGAGTTTCTCTAAAATCCCGCTGTTTTAAACCGTGTAAACTCATACCAGGTTCATCTAAAAGCAAAATAGCGTTTTTGTGCCTATCCATTGCTTCTGCAAAGAATACAACAAAGAATGAAACTAACCATTGAAAACCTTCTGACCTTTGGTCTAATTCAATATCAACACCAATCTCATCTTCTACAACGACTTTTAAATATTGTCCATCAGCGATAACCCTTAACCTATCTGCTTCTGGTCGGTCAGGATTTGGCATCCATACTTTCCTGATTTCCTCTGTTAACCGAACACTTGCAGCATTTAATTGATAACTTCTACTATCAAGTCTATCTTTATATTCTTTTAAAGCTTGTGGATCGTTAATAGATGGGCTGTTTGTCTTTCCTAGTTCAGACAGCTCTCTTGCAGTGAAACCTAGTAACTTGAGGAGACAAAGATTTCCATAATCATAATAAGTATCATCTAGTAGATTTTGTTCGGTTCTTTGTGCTAAATGCTCCAAATGTACAGAAGGTTTAACTTTAAAATAATTATTAAAGAGAATGAATACTGGTGTCCTTTTATCCAGAATACTTAAAACATTATCAATCTGCTCATTAAACTCAATTAAAGTTTTTAACTTTTCGTATCTTTCTTCTTCTTTATTATTATCTTCCTCTATAAGAGCAAAATTATTCTCTAAAAAACTCTGTAACTCTTTAGATTTATCTTCTGATATGAGGGTATTATCGTTCCAACTTTGATTGATAGTCCTTAAAACATTACTAGGTTTTCCAGTATCTTCGTCTGGATGTTCAATACCATACTGTTTATCTAAATGAGACATTAACCTTGCTAAGTCACCTCTAATGTCTTTATAACGAATTTTTGATGGGCCATTCTCGAGAGAATGATATACCCTGTTATCAAGATTTTTATATAATTTATATATACAGTCGTGAAATTCAGCCGGTACAATTTCTGCATCATCTTCATCTAGTCTAAACCAACCTGTTACGACTGTAATGTCTTTAGGGAGGACCTTTTCAGAAGTGATATCGTTATATTTTGATCGCGGATAATCTCTAAGTGCTTCAAATCCATCTACTTCTTTTGGTTTACTTAGCTGTTGTAAAGCTTTTAAAATCACTGTTTTCCCTGCCTCATTTGGCCCTACCATTATCGTCTTTAGATCTTCAACTTCAAATTCTCCAGTATCAATTATACTTCGGTAGTTTTGAATTCTAGCTTTGATTAGTCTCATAAATTTATTTCCCTTTCCTAATATTATTGATTTTAATAATGGTTACTCTATTGCTCAATCTATCCTGAAAACACTAATCATTGCCATAACAGCGCTTATGCTAAATAAAAATAATGCTCCAAAAGCTCACTGCATGTACACAACGAAGTACACCGCGACTACCTAAATAACTCAATATACCGATATCATTAGCCTACAGCCGAAGGCTCAAGTACTCACTAGGGTACCGAACCAAGAAAAGAGCTTGAGTGGCTCGCTATAAGTAGGCTTAATTAAAAAATACTGTTACGTAAATTCATCACTACATGAATTGAATCTTAAATAGGATCGTACTGTAATAGTCTTGATTGTTCTAATGCTAATATGGAGGGCGTTGTGACTGATAGCTGTGCTAAGTTGTTGGCAGATAAGCAATTGACCATAGTCTTCATTGAAAGCGCGACCGCGGGCTATCTAGCACATCGCTTTTCTATGAGTCCTTATTCAGGCGATATATTAATGGGCGGCTTGGTATGCTATGACGTTGCGATAAAAAAGAACGTGTTAAATATATCGAGCCAATTAATTGCTCAGTGTACACCTGAATCCTTAGAAGTCACCCAAGAACTGGTTAATAAGTCTAAGACCATGTTTGAAGCCGACTTATATGTGGCTTGTACAGGACTATTAACGTCTGGAGGCTCTGAAACTAAGGATAAGCCTGTCGGTACGTTTTTTTATTGCATTGGTTATAAAGATGAGCTGTATGATTTTCGCAGTATCTGTCAAGGCGCCCCTGAGCAAAAGCTACGCAGCATCAATAGTCTTATTTGTAAGAGTATTATAGAGGTTGTAAATCGCCATACTGACTAATTTAAAATCTTATTATTTAGGGCTTTAGCCCATCCTCTATGTTTTTTGTTGCTAGAAACTATAATAAGGATATTAAAATGAAAACATCAGTACCTATTAAATCGCTTCAAAATAAACTATGGATAGTATTTTTGGTGAGTTTCTTTGGTCTCAGCGCTTGCAGCAGTGAGACAGAAGAGCCGGCTCCTAATACAGAATCTAGCGAAATGACACCTGTGCAAACAGCGACCGAGGCTGACGATCAAACCCCTGCTCCTACAGAGGAGGTAGAAGGTGCAGGTGGTACAGCATACTATTCTAGTAATGGGAGTGTAGAAAATGACCAAAAGACGGATGATACGGTTACTGTTAATGAAAATAACTCGAACTTAGATCAAACACCGGCAGATGGAGTGCAGTAAGTATGAGAAAGCGCGCAATCCATTAAGTATTAATATAAATAGCTCACCGCCATGTGTTCAAGTTTAACTAAGAAACCGTACTTATTAAGCGTCTCATCTTTACTTACATCATTAGCAGAATTGACTAAAAAAGCCCGTGACCATAATCACGGGCTTTTTACATTTTTAGGGTCTAATTATTAAACACTCAATCATCAATAGTTGTTTTGTGTACGCCACTCATCTACATCACGTTCAGCGTCTTCTTTTGAATGACCATAACGCTCTTGGACACGTCCAACCAGTTTGTCACGGTCACCTTCGATATGAGTGAGATCATCATCTGTTAAATCTCCCCATTTTTGTTTTACTGAACCTTTGAGTTGGTTCCATTCGCCTTTTAGGGTTTGATTGTTCATATCGTTATCATCCATTTTTTGATTGTTTTTGTACTGCTCATCCATACTTTGTTCGTTCAAATCTTGATTGTTCATCATGGCTTTCCTTTTCTATTTATGCGTTTTTAAGTCAACGCATCTATATCAAGAACAAGCTCATCCATCTTTTATTTTTTTTATTGATGGATAGGCTATCAGCAATTATTAAGCTGACATATCTAATATAGAGATACACATTTGGACTGTCTGTATAACGAATGTTTAAAGTATTGCTGAGCTATTATTAAGTCTACCAATTTGTTATGACGGTATAAGTTATGATTCGGACCGGACTGTTAGTTATAAGAAAAGTCTTTAATTAAAAAAGACTATAAGATTGGTTCTAGTGTCAGAGCTGGGAGACGCTCTTACTAAACCACTCTGAAATTTCCTGAGACTTAACATTCTGAGAAGGTATAAAAAACCCTTTCGTTAAATCGTATAATGGGCGTTATGACAAATGATTTTAGACAGAAAAAGCCAATCTACTAGATGGCTTTTTTAGAGAGTTCTTGGACAGGTAGAGCGACTTATCGAAAGTAAGCCCACTAAGGATTACTACAGTCAATTAGAAAAATCTAGTCACGACTATAGTGCTCAAGACGAGGATTAAACCGCTCACTCCTAAAGCTCGTAGAACAAATTCCTTGTTGCTCATAACCGCCCTCGCATCATTCTTTATTGTTAATATCTACTTTATACTTTATCTATCCATTATTGTAAATGACTCTTTAAAATACCATCAAAAAGTACATTGAGCGAACCTATCCAGTATTATTATTTTGTATATGAATAATTTAATCAATTATGATGACACCCACATGGGAAACTGAACTTAATAATTCGCAAACCTATCCTCATACTCATCACAGACCTTCAATCCAATTTGTACGGCTTCACTAAGGTCAGCCCCTTCTTTGACACTATAAGGCACATTTGGCGTCAAACGACTTAGCTTTAAGCCATCTACCGCTGCTTTGTTAAGCGGTATACCAACGTAAGATTCATCGGTGTAACCCTTAGGATGAAAAAACACCTCACGACCAAAGGAAGGATTTGAGGCACACGCAATCTCACCCTCAGGCACTGTAAACGGATAAGGTGTTGTGTAATCTTTACTCCATGTCTGCTCACTCACTACGATATAGCCTGAACCATACAGATCATCTTCTGTATTGCCTGAGCTGCACCCAATCATAACGATAGACGCTACTGCAATTAACCACCTGGACATATTGATTCGCATGGTACGCCGTCCTTATCACGGTCTAGCTTGGTATTTCCACATTTGAGTGCTTGTTTAGCTTGTTCACAGCTAACCATCTGCCCACAAGTGCGCGGTAAGCCTTTGCATTGAGAGCCGCCAGCACCTTTAGCAAACAACGGATGCTCTACCTCAACATCACTATAAAATGGATTGTCAGTGACTGTAACTGCTGCCTGAGAAGATAAAGCAAAGAGAGATAACGCTATACTTAAAATAAATTTTTTCATAAAAACTACTTTTTTTGATATCCAAAACACTGCGTTCAAGTATTAATAATACCCTATATTTGTTCAATAAAGTGAGTGCTGTATAACTAAACGTCTGATTTGCACAGCAGTTTATTTATAATTTGCCTGATAGACGGGTTAGTGCCATAGTTGTTCACTGAACGTTCTGGACAGTTGTACTGTACAGACACTAAAAACGTACTTGAACACTAGGTGAAGAATGAACATATCGGTGACAAAAGCAGCAAAAGAATGGGGTGTATCAAGAACGACCATTTATCAGAAAGTCAATGATGGTGATCTATCCAGAACCGCAGACAAGAAAATAGACGTTTCAGAAATGTTGCGCGTGTTTGGTGAGCCAATTTCTAAAAAACGTACTGAACGTTCAGTGAACACTGTCCAAAGTACACCTCTGAACAGTCAGAATGTTCAGTACAGTACAGACATTGAACACCAATTAGCGCTTGAAAAGCTCAAAAATGAACACCTCAGCCAACAAGTGAGTGATCAAAAGAAGTTGATAGAGAATTATCAGCAGCAGATCAGTCAGCTCAACAAAACGCTGGATAAAGCCAACGCCAGTATTCAGGATTTCGCGCAAGTCAGACTACTAGAGTTTAAAAAGTCTGAGCAGGGCTATGAGCCGCCAGTTGAACAAGAGAAAGAAAAAACAGACAACTCAACCGTAGCTACGGTTGAGAAGAAAAAAAAGTGGTGGGAATTTTAAACGTTGTGATCTTATCGACTAATGATCTAACAAATACTCTTCTAGCGCATCGTTAATCATATCTTGGTAGTTTCCACCGGTCTTTTTAGCCTTATCCTGGAATCTAGCAATGATACTCGGACTCACGATACTGGCACCGACCATAGGATCATCTGCCACCACACTACCACGAGTCGCGCTCGACCAATCAGTAACTTCAGGCATATCAGACAAATCAATATCATGATCTGAAAGCACCGCCAATCGTTGCAAGTTGGCTTCTTGCTCAACGCTTAAAGACGGCAATTCATTTGCTTTATAGCTCACCTTGTTCATAAAACCTCCTTTCAGCCTTGGTGGCACGTCGTGCTGATATGATACGAATAACCTCACCACCCTCACTATCTCTTTGAGTATGAGCGACCAGTAATACCGCCACCCCATTCACCGCGCCAAGCGCTTGCCACCGCTCTTCACCGTTTTCATATCGATCTTGCTGACGCAAACACAAAGGATCAAAAAATACACGAGCGGCTTCTTCAAAGGATAAGCCATGTTTGCGTTGATTACTGCTATTTTTCTGTTCATCCCATTCAAATTCAATCATTGATCACCGTCTTCAAGCATATTGGTGCTAGGCATTGTCTGATAATCAAAAGATAGCGGGATGCTATTGGTTTCAGCAACCTGATGCAAAAATAACTTAATGGCCTGAGAAGGCGTTAAACCATAGCCTTCAAGCACCGAAAACGCCTTGTCTTTTAACTCTTGATCCAGACGGATATTATAATTGGTTGTGCTCATAGCAGTACTTATCGCTTATTCATATACCCTTAATATAAGCGATAAGTACATCCAGTTCAATCAATCTAGCGTTTTAGACTTTCACGAATAGTGACAGTAACACGTTATACGTCTAATTCACCCAGAAAATCATCAATTTTCTGTTTGAGCTCTTTTTGTATGACGTAGAGTTCGCTCGCGCTACATTCTCTTAGCATACGTTCCTCATCTTTTAGCTCAAACATCTTTTTACGTATGTTATCGCTATGAGCTTCGTTTTCTAAACCAAAGGTGTTAAGACGACCCATTTGACGGTAGTATTCTCGTTGCGCCTCTTCAAACATCATGAAATGGTTACTTGCTACTGATATACCTTCAATACTCATGAATTACTCCTTTTTACACTAGGAAAATGTCCCTTTATGAAATTTTTATTTATTTATCATCAATAGCTTGCCTATCAAGAAGAGATCTATTTCTTTTATTTGTTAGCTTCGCTTCAAATCTCTTCATAGCCGTATCTAATTCTTCATGCGTGGACTGTACATAGGCCTCATCGCTAACATCCGTATTGCTTTCTTGGATTGGGTCACTAGAATACAAATCAACAAAAATTTGTTTTTTAACCTCAGGCTTAATCTCAATATCACTGCTAGAATTATCTGTAGCGACAGATAATTCCTTTGACTCTTTTCTATAGCGGTAAAGATAATTGGTCAGTGTACCAGTCGTTAGAATGAGGTCATGGCGCTCAGCTAATATCTCAACCACGCCTTCATAGGTATATGAAACAGCCAGCTCTTCGATCACCTCATAAAGATCACGAAACTTGGAAAACTTTGTTCTCTTAGCCATAAATTTCTATCTCCCTCTATTCTTGAAGACAATTATCTCAATTATAAAAACGCTCATAAATTGCTCATAATTAACTAACGATTTACTACCCTTTTGCTAACGATTTGCTAACTTTCAATCAATCATACAGCAATTGCTCATAATTTGCTCATATCTAGCTAACGATTCCCTATCTTTTTACTAACGATTTACTAACGTAACGCTCTTATAAGCCTTTTTAGCTAAAAAGGCTTACGACAGGTAGAAAATAACCGATTTTTCTACCTGCTTTTTGGTCATTAAATTATCCAATTTAATGACTACACCTTACGCACCCTCTCGGGATGAAAAAAAGCGTCTTAAATCAGAAACTTACCTGATTTAAGACGCTTTTTTCTGCATGCAAAGTGCAAACAAAATGAATTTAAGCAACTGATTTTTATGATATATTATTGTCTACAATTTGCAAACAAGGATAATTATGTACACCCCTACCGTATCATTTAGATTAAAACCTGAAGTCTACTTAAAACTAGAAGCAATAGCAGCAAAGGAAGGGCAATCTCCTGGTGTCTACTTAAAGAAAAAATTGGAATCAGATACTAATAGTTTCCTTGAAGATCTTAAGTTTATGAAAGGAGATATTAGTGAGATTCTGCACTTATTGCAGTCGGATGATAAAGGATCAAAATCGGTAGAGAACACATCAAATCAGAATGATATGGTCAAGGCTTTGATGCCGATAGTGCTAGAATCGTTATTGATATTAAGGGAGGTGGCAGCACCTAATAAGGTCTCCAATTCTCAAAGATTAGTCGATAAAGCAGGAATAAAAGCATACAATAGTTTGGATTAAAAAATAAAATTTTGTATTGCCCTAGTATCAGCTGATACTAGGGCTTTTTTTGAGAAGCAATTCAGTGATAAGAGGTTGATCCTTGGTGGCACAGTAATAAAAACTACTGAGATTCTAATAATCTTCCGAAGATTTTAGTTGATATGAACAATCATGGAACTGGGTAAGCTCATAAAGGTCGTCTAAGGGGGTTGGAAAAATTTTACCTAGCAACTATACCAAACGATACTTAGAACCTTATAGGGAGCTTAATAGGATGCTTTTATCCCTATTTAACTAAAGCTTTGAGCTTTCTTTTTAAATTATTTGAAATTACTGATATTGAATTCATTGCTATCTTTACTAGCCTTTTCTTTTGTCACTCTAATTATTAATAACCAAAAAGGTTTTTAATGTTTTTAAATACTTTTAAAAGCTTTTACCTCCTCTGAAACGCTTTTCATAAAAGGGTTTCGCCTTCTATAAAGCAACGTTTTACGACCCATAAAGCAACGTTTTACGACCCATAAAGCAACGTTTTACGACCCATAAAGCAACGTTTTACGACCCATAAAGCAACTTATTTTTTGAGTTGTTGCTTTAATAGCATTGTTAGATTATAGTTGTTAAAAATGGGTTGGAATATGGAAATGTCTAAACAATTAGTTACTAAGGATAATTCCTTGATTGGTGCGAGTTATAGCTTAGGAGTAGTTGAACAACGCTTAATATTTTTAGCCATTATCGAGGCAAGGGAACAAAAAACATTAATAGAAGCAGGTGGATTATTGCGAATTTATGCGCAAAGCTACGCTAAACAATTTAATGTGGAAAAGCATACATCGTATGAAGCTATGAAAAGGGCAGTAGAAGGATTGTATGAGGCAGGTTTTGCTTATAGTAAGGTGGATGAACGTTCGGGAAAGATAGGTAATTATAAAAGCCGTTGGGTGGATAAGATCGGCTATATTGACGAATTAGGCTGTGTCGAATTAGTATTTGCAAGTGATGTAATTCCTTTGATTACCAGGCTTGAAGCACGTTACACAGAATATGAGTTGAAGCAGGTCGTAGGATTGCAGAGTGAGTACGCAATAAGGCTGTATGAGTTGATAATTCAATGGAGGTCAGTAGGTACAACCAGTCAGATATCGCTTGTAGAATTGCGCGAAAAGCTAGGATTGGTGGACGAATACCAACGGATAGAAGCCTTCAAAAGACGGGTTTTAGATCTGGCGATAACTCAAATAAATGAACATACTGATATTACTTCTGAATATGAACAACACAAACAAGGCCGCGTCATTACAGGATTTACATTCAAGTTTAAAGTGAAAAAAAATAAAGAAAAAACTGGTACTAAAATTTCTAATAATGAAAATAGGACTACTATTGAAGGACTTAACGATAAGCAACTAGGACGTATTGCTCGTAACCCTAGCTTTATGGCAGATTACAATCATTTAGTAAGCTCTACCAGTCCAGCAGGTCAAGATCCCAAAGCGTGGGAATTTGAGATGATTAATCGCCTCAAAAAAGATGCTTCACAGTTTAAGAAACGTCCAGTTAGAGAATATCTTGAATACTAGAGTTTAATAGGCGGATCTAAAACTTGACTCAGAGTAATGTTTTGTAGTAACCTAACAACTCAGAATAGACGATCCGTCTAGATGCGTTTTAGAAGATATCATTTATTAATTGAACCTTGTAACTGGCTGATTTTAGCCGCTATTTTTATAGCTGCAACACCCGAAGACCTCGACCTCTGTACTACCTCGTTTGGCCTTACGCAACTTGTCATTCGTTTAGTATTTCGACTGAGGCTTCGCCACAGTATAAGGCTTGTGGCGTTCTAATGTTATTTCTCTCGGGTTCGATTGTGTTGTCGACTGGTACAATCCGTGCCGTCAGAAAGCGTCGTAAATAATATGAATGATATAAAACTTTTAGAACAGTTGCAGGCTCAGCTTGCTGAGATCCAAACAACTACGCATGATACATTAGAACCCAGTGTTACTCGTAAAATTGAAGAAGCAATAGAGAATCTTGATTTAGTAATAGAGAACTCAGCTTCCAAAGAAGCAGACTATAAGGCCATAGGTTTAAAAACGCTCGGTGATTTACTTATTTACTTCCCCAGTATTATTGAGCTTATTCAGCTTTTTAGAAAGTTTCTAGAGTAGTACAGCAAGCCTTACCACTCTTATAAGGTTGAAAATATGAAAATCGGCAGTGTTATAAAAAAATGTCGAAAATTGAGAAATATGACGCAGTTGCAAGTAAGCGCTTTAGCAGATGTTTCTGAATCATACTTATCATTAATAGAAAAAGATAAACGTCAACCAACCTTATCCAATCTGGAATCAATTGCTGACGCTTTACAGATACCAGTAAGTGTCCTTGTGTTTTTGGCGGCTAAGCAAGAATCCATCTCGGAAATTACAGACACGCAGATTGAATCCCTTACCAAAACAATTTATTCGATGATTGAAGCTTAAACAATGGGCTTTCACCCTCTACCTCAGGTTACACCAATTGCAAATATTAGCTCACTTGCTAACCTATTAGAAATTACAGTGGAAGATCTAGAATATGTACTGGCTAATAAAGATAGATATTGGTGCCCAGGAAAAAAACTAACCAAGCCCAATGGTGAAGTAAGACATACACACAATGCAAAACCTAGGCTAAAAGCCATTCATCAAAAAATTCTTGATAAGTTACTTAAAAAAGTTTTTTATCCCATCTATATGCAGGGTGGAGTCGCAGATCTCTTAAACCCTCGCAGTTGTAGGACTCACGCTGCATTTCATTGCAACAAATCTATTGTTATATCAGAAGACATAAAGAGTTTCTTCCCCAACTGTGACTACAAAAATATTCGTAGCATCTGGCAAGGGTTCTTTTGTATGGCACCTGAAATCGCTGAAATTCTGACACAACTAACAACGTATCAAAACGAGCTACCACAAGGATGGAAGACTAGTGGATACCTTGCACAGTTAATCTTCTATGATATAGAGCCAAAACTAGTTGAAGAATTGGACCGTCAACAAGTTGCATACAGTAGATATATTGACGATATAACCATCTCTAGCTCACGGCTATTAACTGACCGACAAAAAACAGATATTATCTCCAAGATATACTCAATGGTTTTTCATAAAGCTCATCATCCAAACCGTAAGAAACAAACAATTTTTTCTCCTTCCGTTAACGGTGTAGGAAAAACAGTAACTGGCCTAACTGTTAATTCAAAAAAACCTACAATCAACAACGATAAAAGAAAGAAGCTCCGCTCTGATATACACAAGCTCTCTCTACGCTTTCATACTGATAAGAATCTATATAGTTACGATAAAGATTGGCGTAGCATTACTTCTAAGGTAGGTCATATCAAGACCTCTCACCCTAGGCAGTGGAAAAAATTCAGACAAGAAATGAACGCTATAAAACCAACGTTCAAGCGTAAGAAAAAAACTAACACTAAGAAGGCTGTTTTTAAAGGAACGATTGATGGGAAATAATAGGTTTTATGGGAGTAAGTATGGTTCCCTAGTGAGGACTTGAATCTTTGGCTGTGGGCTAATGGTATCAAAGTTTTAACTCGCGGAAATAATTTCAGTGTACTTCGTGGTGTACTTGTCATACATATTCTATTCGTAATCCGGGTGCTATACAGAAATCGAACTGCTAATGTTAGATATAAATTCAATGGCTATGAGGTCGATAGCATGGGTCATTATCATTAAGCTTTCTTATTAAAATCTCTCAAGTTGGTTGCTACAAGGTTAGCAGCATAGGTCATCTTAGAGTCTGCGTAAAAAATAGGATGTATACCTATTACTTATTGCCATACTCATCAACAGTAAGACCCAATGTGGCTTCTTGTCGTGTTGTAACCGCTTCTTCTACAGGCATTACTGCTTTAATCTGCTCAGGTTGATTTTCTTCGACTGTAGCAGGTTCAGAACTCTTTGCAGTAACGCTTTCAGTGTCAGTGTCTACGAAAATTGGAACGATAGCTACCACTGCAAACCAAATTAAAGCAGTGATGCCTGTAAATTGCATTCTGCTATATTTGCCATTGGGGTTTTTACCTGTACGTACATTGAACTTCTCAGGCTTAATAAAAGAGTAAATATATATCGCAGGTATAACCAATAAAAGAAATCCAAGAAGAACTGCCATGGCAACCTCAAATAAAAAAAATGTTAATAATTATTAAATTAAATTATAGCCTTATCTAACAAAAAAAGTTACTTTAAAAATACAAACAGCTTTTATAAGCCTTCAGTCCTCGGCAGGAGGCCTCGAAAAGTTAATTTATCGGGTATCCTAAATTAGTTGACCACTACAACTTTTCACTTACAACACGCAACCTTTTTAACACACGTTGATTATAAATCTTGTTTTTCAAGGTGCTAATATAATTGAGTAATACTTAACTTAGATATCATAAACCACTGATTCTAATAACTTTTATCTTGTATTATCACAGATTATTGGTTTATCGAGATTTTGCAAGCTTTACTTAACTGGAGAAATTATGCGTGCTTTAACTTATCATGGTGCTAAAGATGTGCGAGTGGACAATGTCCCAGAGCCTAAACTGCAAGAAAAAGATGATGTTATTTTACGTGTGACTGCAACTGCAATTTGTGGTTCAGATTTACACTTATATCGTGGCAAAATACCTAAAACCGAGGAAGGCGATATCTTCGGTCATGAGTTTATGGGTGTGGTTGAAGAAGTAGGCTCTGAAGTTACTGCTGTTAAAAAAGGCGATAGAGTTGTTATTCCTTTTGTTATTGCATGTGGTAACTGCTTTTTCTGTCAGCATGACCTAATGTCCGCTTGTGAGACTACAAATACAGGCCCAGGCGCTGCTATTAATAAAAAAATAATTCCGCCACCGGCTGCTTTATTTGGTTTTAGCCATTTATATGGTGGGATTCCTGGTGGACAAGCAGAATTTGTACGGGTTCCTAAAGGTAATTTTAATACGTTCAAAGTAAATGGCTCACTGTCAGATGAGAAGGTTTTATTTTTATCAGATATTTTACCAACTGCTTGGCAGGCCGTGACTAATGCCAATATTACTAAAGGTTCAACCGTAGCTATTTATGGTGCGGGTCCTGTGGGGTTGTTATCAGCAGCTTGTGCCAAAATGTTAGGCGCTGAGCAGATCTTCGTAGTAGATCATAATGACTACCGTTTGCAGTATGCCAAAGATACGTACGGGGCTATTCCGGTTAATTTCGATAAGGTAGATGCTGCTGAATTCATCATTGAACAGACCAAAGGACATCGCGGCGTTGACGGTGTTATTGATGCGGTTGGCTTTGAAGCTAAGGGCAGTTCGAAAATTGAAGGATCAAGCGCTCCAGCTTTACGTCAATGTATGGCAGCTGTGCGTCGTGGCGGGGTCGTTAGTGTTCCTGGTATATATGCAGGACCCATTAATGATTTCTTAATTGGTGACGCTTTTGATAAAGGGCTTACTTTCAGAATGGGCCAAACCCATGTACACAAGTATATACCACAATTATTAGAGTATATTGAAAATGGTGATTTATCACCTGAAGCTATTATTACTCACCGTATGAATTTGTCTGACGCTGCTAAAGGTTATGAAATTTTCGAAAAGCGTGAAGAAGAATGTCGTAAAGTCATTTTAACTCCTTAATTTTTCAAATTTACCCTTAACTTTTAACATTTAAAGGTTAGGTCATAGCTGCTTTAACGAGGTTGTCTTAAATAATGATTATCGCTAAAGCAGCTAGTAAAAAAATCTTTGACTTGCTTTTCTCTGCACACGGCAAAAAAAATCATCCTCCAACCGATTTTCATGGGTTTAGGGATTAAAAAAACTAACTAACTGTCTTAGATGGTCTTAAAGCTTAGAAGTATAAAGCACAATAAACTTTCTTATATTTATCAGGATCATCTTTATTAGCTACAAACCCTTTGCTAACCAACTTTACCGTTAAATGTTTCACCTTCATCATTAGTTATCATAACAATCAAGTTTTGATCCTCAAAACTTTGGAGTTCTTTAATCAGCTCTTTAATTGTCTTAGTTCTATCTTCCCATTGCACTATACATAAAACATAAAACTTCTAAACGATAACCTATCTATCATTAGACTTGTTTCTATTATTAAATGATAGTAATATCTTGCTATTATCAATGAACATTAATTATTAAGTCTAAGTAATAGGGATAGCGTTATGACCGTGCGTATTTATGTGAGAGCTAGCACTAAGGATCAAGACGCTACTAGAGCATTAGCGGAATTGATTACTTTCAGTAGAGATTATGATGACAACCATGTTGATTACGTTGAGCACTTCAGTGGTACGAAGCTCGATAGACCAGCATTAGCTAAGCTGCTAAAGGACGCTGAGCAAGGCGATATTCTACTAGTTGAAAGCGTGGATAGATTAAGCAGGCTATCTCAAGATGATTTTTCGATTCTAAAGCAGCGCATCAAAGATAAGGGTTTACGATTGGTAGTGGCTGATCTACCAACAACGCATATGGTAAGTAAGGGTATGACAGGTGAGATTCTAACAGTGATTAATCATATGCTGATCGACTTATTAGCAACGATGGCAAAGCTTGATAACGACAAACGTAGAGAGCGTATTAAGCAGGGATTGGCGAACAGTGGCTATAAGCCCACTGGTAAGAAGCCTAATACAACGAAACACAATCGTATTAGAGAATTAGATAGTCAAAACAATATGACAAAAGAGGAAGTCGCTAAGGCGGTTGGTGTTGGGGTAGCTACCGTTTATCGTGTCTTAAAGCAGAGCTAACAGTTATAGTTGGAGTGAATAAGGTAGTCTAAATGTACTTCGTTGTGTACATGCAGTGAGCTTTTGGATCTTTATTCTTATTTACCATAAGCGCTGTTATGGGAAGAAGGGCTGCTATCTAGTGAGAACTTAAACCTTCAATTGTGAGCTATATTGATCAATGGTTTGATTTATCAATATAGCTAAAATGTACACAAAATGAGATTTTTGCGAGTAAATTAAACTATTTTTGATCTACCTTTCATCCTTATTCATTAGATTATTCAAGAGTACGTTCTATCAACACTGTGTTTGCTATCTCTATACCGATTTTCGCAATCACAGCGTTTCTATCTTCAAACGAAGCATCGGTGTCCGTAATGTATAAAGCGGCGATGATAGGTTTGCGACCTGGAGGCCACATTACAGCCGTAATCGCACGTGATCCATAACCGCCAGCGCCTGTTCTGTCTGCTATGATCCAGTCACTTGGAACACCTTTACGAAACAGCGCATCACCAACCTCATTAGCCTTAAGCCAAGATTGCAGTTGTTGACGAGACTCAGTAGATAATGTTTCTCCCACCACTAATTTTTCAAGTGTCGTTATCATTGCCATTGGTGTGGTGGTATCTCTTTTATCTTTAGGTGTCGCCTCATTCAGCTCAGTTTCCCAGCGATCAAGTCGCGTTGTATTGTCCCCAATAGAACGTAAAAAATGAGTGAGAGATTTAGGTCCACCTATGGCTTGCAAAATAAAGTTGGCAGCTGAATTATCACTGGTTGACAGGGTTGCATGACACAACTCCCCAAGAGACATACCTTTTTTGCCTACCTGCTTTTCTGTCACAGGAGAGTAAGTAACCAGATTTCTTTTAGAGAACCTTATGACTCTATCTATCTTTTCCTGACCTAAGTCAACATTATGAAGAACATTGGCACAAGCAAGTGTTTTAAAAGTACTGCTTAAAGGAAAACGTTCATCAGCTCTATACTCCCAGCGTTGCTCGGTCTCTAAATCATGCACAGCCATGCCGATTCGAGCACCCAATTTATTCTCAGCATTTTTGACAGAGTCAATTAGTGAGCCTGCTGCATTGACGTGTAATGATAGCGTAAGACAAAAAATAGTGATTAGTGTGCTAAAAATTTTAATCTTGTTTTGGAGTAAATGCATGATGATTAGAGTTTCCTTTGAAGGCATATGATCTACAGTTATAACGCAAACCCTTTGAAAACAATATGCCTTGCCTATACGGTGTAATGGTATAGCTACCATACTCGAAATCAGTCCCGTAACACTATTACTGATAGTGTTACGGTTAGCTAAAAATATTTCATCAGTTGTTCAGTTTACTGACTTAGATGTTTGGCATGAAAGCGCAAATGCTCTTCAATAAAGCTGGCGATAAAATAGTAACTATGGTCATAGCCCTCATGCAATTGATACATTAAAGGATAATCGTTTGATTCTGCAGCTGCGAGTAAAGCTTCTGGCTTGAGCTGCTCTACAAGGAAGTTGTCAGACTCACCCTGATCTACTTTAGCAGGAACTAATTCAGTTGCTCGTTTCATGAGCTCACTAGGATCGTAGTTCAGCCAATTGGCTTTATCTTCACCTAAATAAGCAGTAAAAGCTTTTTGTCCCCATGGAGAATTCACAGGGTTACTGATAGGACTAAAAGCAGACATTGAGCGGTAACGCTCTGGGTTAAGCATGCCAATGTTCAACGCACCAAGACCACCCATCGAATGACCAGAAATGGCTCTCTTATCAGATACTGGAAACGATGCCTCAATTAACTCAGGCAACTCATTGACCACATAATCATACATCTGGTAGTGCTTGCTCCAAGGCATCTCAGTAGCATTAACGTAGAATCCTGCCCCTTGACCTAAATCGTAGGCTGCATCATCAGCAACATCTTCACCACGAGGGCTAGTATCTGGGGCGACAATAGCGATACCCAATTCTGCAGCAATACGCTGTATCCCAGACTTCTGCATGACGTTCTCATCTGTGCAGGTCAAGCCTGACAACCAATAAAGGACAGGGACTTTTGTACCACTGCCCATCTGAGGCGGCAAGTAAATAGCAAACTGCATACTACAATTTAATGATTTTGAATGATGGCTATACTGCTTATGCCAGCCACCAAAACTTTTATTGACACTAATATTCTCTATGGACATACTAAAACACCTCTGTTAAAACATTAAATGCTGCCCCCAAAAAGAGACAGCACTGTTATCATGACAACATAACTACTTAATGTTAATCACCTATAAATGACCGATTATTTGTTAAAAAAGATCATGATGACTCATTCTTAAAAATGAATAACCGTACGAATACTCTCGCCTTTATGCATCAAGTCAAACGCTTCATTGATGTCTTCTAATGGCATGGTATGAGTAATGAAATCCTGTAATGGGATTTCGCCCGCTAGATAGCGCTCAACATAACCTGGCAATTCCGTACGACCTTTCACGCCGCCAAATGCTGAACCTTTCCAGACACGACCAGTCACTAACTGGAATGGACGGGTTGAAATTTCTTTACCTGCACCAGCCACGCCGATAATAACCGACTCGCCCCAGCCTTTATGGCAGCACTCAAGCGCGGAACGCATCACATCGACGTTACCGATACATTCAAACGAATAATCAACACCGCCATCGGTTAACTCAACGATGACTTCCTGAATTGGTTTGTCATAATCTTTTGGATTAATACAGTCAGTTGCGCCTAGTTTTTTGGCTAACTCAAACTTGCTTTCATTGATATCAATCACAATGATGCGGCTGGCTTTTGCCATTGCAGCACCGATGACCGCTGACAGCCCAATACCGCCCATGCCAAAGATAGCGACCGTAGCACCTTCTTCGACTTTTGCAGTGTTCATGACCGCACCCATACCAGTCGTGACGCCACAACCTAGCAAGCAAACTTCTTCTAATGGCGCTTCTTTATTGACTTTAGCCAATGAGATCTCTGGCAAGACAGTATATTCAGAAAAAGTTGAGCAACCCATGTAATGGTAAATTGGCTGACCATCTTTATAAAAACGCGTTGTGCCGTCTGGCATCAGACCTTTACCTTGAGTCTCGCGCACTGCTGAGCATAGGTTGGTTTTACCTGAAGTACAGAATTTACATTCACCACATTCTGCGGTGTATAGAGGAATGACATGGTCGCCAACTTGGACACTGGTGACGCCTTCACCAATTTGCTCAACGATACCACCACCTTCATGACCCAAAATCGCTGGGAATACACCTTCTGGGTCTTCACCAGATAAGGTAAAGGCATCGGTATGACAAACGCCGCTAGCGATGATTTTTACCAAGACTTCGCCTTTGCGCGGCAGCATGACATCCACTTCTTCGATAGATAGCGGCTGATTTGGCCCCCAAGCAATGGCGGCTTTCGATTTAATAAATTTATCTGACATAAGAGTCTCTCTTTTTGGTTAGTTGATTGTTGTCCCTGTTCAACTCAGACATATTTCTAGAACACCATGTTGAGCTGAGCGAAAAATTTGATCTCTATTTACCTTACCATTTTGTGATATGAGTGTTCTACTGCTTTACTATTATCTTTTAGCCCCATCAAATGCAGCTACTTAAAAGGATACAGTACTTCGTTGCTACTTTACATCAATGGCTATGCCCTTGTGATAGGCTAATGGTAGCAACGCCTACTGCAACCAACCCCATGCCGATCCAAGTGCTCAAATCGAGATGTTGTCGGTAGATAACCGCAGACAATGCCGTTACCGTCACTATCGCAAGTCCTGCCCATAGCGCATGAACAATACCAACCGGCATTCCTTTCATAGCCTGTCCTAAAAAAACAAATGCAGCTAGATGTCCTAACAGAACTAACATACTTGCTAACGGCTTAGTGAAGCCATCCGTCTGTTTTAATGCAACGTGAGATAAAGCTTCTGCAACCACTCCGAAAAAAAGAAACATCCAACTCATTTTGCACCTCTTGTATTAGCAAGCTTTAGTTGCAATGAACTGGAGCCTGTTTGAATTTATGCTTGTATTATATCTATTTCTGATTAGATGATAATATGCTATATTCGAAACTATCTTTTGCATATAGGTAATAATGATGAAATGGGATGGTATCAGTGAGTTCGTTTACGTGGCTGAATACGAGAGTTTTACGAAAGCTGCAAAGAAAATAGGCATCTCGACCGCTCAAGTAAGTCGACAAGTCAGCGCCTTAGAACAACGTCTCAATATTAAATTACTTTACCGAACGACTCGTAAGGTCTCGCTAACAGAAGAAGGCCGTGTTTTTTATCAGCACTGCCGCGGGGTACTTGATGGTCTCGATGCCGCAGAGCAAGCGGTGACTAATTTGCAGTCAAAACCGCAAGGCATGATTAAACTGACAACTCCTGTCACTTATGGTGAACAACAATTGATGCCATTGGTGAATGACTTTATGGTGCAATATAGTGATATTGAAGTGACTGCCTTTTTGAGTAATCAGCAGGTTGATTTGATTGAAGAGGGCTATGATTTAGCCATTCGCATTGGAAAGCTTCGTGATTCGACTATGATGGCAAAAAAACTCAGTAGTCGTACTAATTTTGTCTGTGCGGCGCCCTCCTATATTGAGAAATACGGCATACCGCATTCTCTGACCGAACTTGGTCAACATAACTGTCTGCTGGGGACGCTAGACTACTGGCACTTTAAAGAGTCTGGTAAAGAGAAAAACATTCGAGTGACAGGTAGCGTGCGTTATAACAGCGGTTATAGTTTAGTCGATGCGGCTATAAAGGGATTGGGTATTGTGCAGCTACCTGATTACTACGTACAAAAGCATTTAGAATCGGGGGAGCTGGTCAGCTTATTGGATAATCTTAGGGAACCTGAGGAAGCTATTTGGGCTCTATATCCTCATAATCGCCATTTGTCGCCAAAAATTAGGCTGCTACTAGATTATTTAGCAGCACATTTATCTAAACCCTAACTGGGTGATAGTAAGAACTACCCATACTTTAAGGCCTCGCACCTCGAAAGATAAATCATCTAATTACTTGGAGGTCTTGCACACTACTCTAACCAACTCGATCGTTAGGAGGCTGACATGATCGTCAAGCAAAAACCGAACGCACTCAAGCTGTTTTTTACCTTGCGCGGCTCTATCCTACCAAAAATTTATCCTCAGATTTTTCTCACCATCTTGCTTAGCACTCTAATAGCAGGCATCCAGTACTGGTTTCCAGGCTTCTTCTCCTCTTATAGTACGGCTCCCTTCACTTTTCTAGGGGTTGCTTTATCATTGTTCCTCGGCTTTCGTAACAATGCCAGCTATCAACGCTGGTGGGAAGCTAGGGGTCAATGGGGTCAGCTAGTAGTGGATGCTCGTAGCTTGGCCCGCCAAGTGCTCTCATTTATGGATGAAGAAACGGAGACTGGACGGCAAACCCAGCGCCGTATGATTCACCTAACCATCGCCTTTACTCATGCTCTGCGCCATCGACTACGTGACACTGAACCTTGGCAGGACGTTGATCGTTTTGTAGAACCCGAGCATCACCTCAGCATGCGCCAAGCGCAAAATCTGCCCGAGTACCTGCTGCGGCTGATGGGGAAAAAGGTCGGTTATAGCCGACGTGAGCGATTATTATAGGAATTTCTAGTACAGAACATGGATGAACGGCTGACCTCTATGACTGTAGTTTTGGCCGCCTGCGAGCGCATTCATTATACGCCACTACCATTTGCTTATACGCTGTTAGTACATCGCACCACCTACTTATATTGCTTTATGTTGCCTTTTGGTTTGGTGTCATCTCTGGGATGGGCTACTCCGTTTGTCTGTGCAGTGATCGCCTATACTTTTTTTGGTTTAGATGCTCTTAGTGAGGAGTTGGAATCGCCTTTTGGCTTGGCCGCTAACAATCTACCACTGAGTGCTCTGTCGCGTACCATCGAAATTAACTTACTAGAGGCACTGGGAGAAACCGATCTGCCGCCCGATATAAAATCTAAAAATGGCTACTTACAGTAAATTATTTTGCGTAAGCAGTTAGCCTTAAGTCTCTGGCTGAGTAGTTATATAAACAGTCTTGATGGTGACGGAACAAATAATGGCATTGTTCAAACATGAGTAGATATACGAGCCTCTATTAATAAAAATTATTATTACCTTATGGTAAAAGTCATTTTCTTTTTAGACCTATTATCTTTTATATGAAATAACGTATGATGGTTTCTATCGACAGACGACGCGGCAAACTTGCTGCAACTCGATAGAAAAACTATTGATAAAAAATCATCCACAACCGGAGAACAACACATGAGCATTTTTACTCACGTTACCCTTGGCACTAACGATGTTAATCAAGCACGTACATTCTATGACAACGTTTTAGAGATTCTAGGGCTTAAACGTATTGCTGACCTAGGTGATAATGGTTCAATATGGGGCGTAGATGCACCATCTTTATTTGTTATGAAACCTAATAATGGTCAACCAGCTAGTGTTGGTAATGGTAATATGGTGAGCTTTGAAGCACCAAGCCGCGCTGCTATTGACGCATTTCATGCAGCAGCATTGAGCGCTGGTGCTCAAGATGAAGGCCAGCCTGGTACACGCGATTGGGCGCCTAACGCTTACGCGGCCTATGTTCGTGATCTAGATGGTAATAAGCTTGCCGTTTATTGCTTCAAAGAAGCATAACAGCAGTCT
>Ga0207897_100180_pt1 | contig 28267 bp, 25 predicted proteins | sample LinPmetageLP42_FD_184054 | JGI IMG/M metagenome (GOLD analysis project Ga0207897, IMG submission 184054) | Marine viral communities from the Pacific Ocean - LP-42 (SPAdes) | ecosystem: Environmental > Aquatic > Marine > Oceanic | place: Pacific Ocean | collected 2010-08-27
TATTTTTTATCAATCAATCCACTTAACTATTAATCCAAAGGATATTTGTATGGCTATTAGCTTAACAAAAGGCGGCAACGTAAACTTATCAAAAGAAGCGCCAGGTTTAACTAACATTACAGTCGGTTTAGGCTGGGATCCACGTGCCACTGACGGCCAAGAGTTTGATTTAGATGCAATCGGTTTCTTGATTAACGAAGCAGGCAAAGTCCGTAACGACCAAGATTTTATCTTTTTCAATAACCTAAAATCAGACAACGGCGCTGTTGAGCATACTGGTGATAACCGTACTGGCGAAGGCGATGGCGATGATGAGAAAATCAAAATCAATCTTGCTAGCATCCCAGCTGACGTCAACAAAGTAGCTATCTGTGCAATCATCTATGAAGGCCAAGCACGTAACCAAAACTTCGGTCAAGTTGGTGATGCTTATATCCGCGTTGTAAACGACAATGGCGAATCTGAAATCGCTCGTTATGACCTATCAGAAGATGGCAGCACTGAAACAGCGATGATTTTCGGTGAATTATATCGTCACAGCGGTGATTGGAAATTCCGTGCGGTCGGTCAAGGCTTCAGCGGTGGTCTTGGACCATTAGCAGCCTCTTATGGCGTAAATGTTTAACGTTAAAACCAACGTAAACGTTTAGCAAGCCAATTATCATAATCAGACGTCTGGTTATGATCTAATGAGCCATCAAGTGTGCCCCTTTAACGCATTTGATGGCTTTAAATTTAATTGGCTTATCATTAAAATCTATAGAGCACATAAAAGCACACGCACACATCAAGAGCATTTAACAAAGATATTAGAATAAGGATTTGCAAGCCATGGCCGCAACATTCAGTTTAATTGGTACTATTGAACCTTTTTTGCATTGTAATCTTAAAAAAGGCGATTCAATTTATTGTGAAGCCAATGCAATGGTGATGATGGAGTCCAATCTTGAGCTGAAAGGTAAGCTACAAGGTGGCCTGATGCAGTCACTGATGCGCCGCTTTGCAAACGATGAATCGTTGTTTCAACAGCAGATTGAAGCGGTTAATGGTGAGGGCGACTGTTTGCTTGCGCCTACGCTTGATGGTGATATGCAAATCATAGAAGTTGGTAAGCAGCAGTATACATTGAGTGATGGTGCGTTTGTCGCGGCCCAAACTGGCGTCGATATCAGAGCCAATATCCAGCGCAATTTAGGTGGCGCAGTGTTTGGTGATACAGGCGGCTTTATGGTGATGCAGACCCAAGGCCAAGGTCAAGTCGTGGTATCTGGTTTTGGCTCGTTGTTTGAGATTGATGTCACACCAGACAAAGACGTCATCATTGATAACGGTCATGTGGTCTGTTGGGACTCAAATCTCGAATACAAATTGTCAGTTTCGACCAGTAAGAAAAAAGGCATCATGAGCAATATTATCAACTCTGTCACCAGTGGCGAAGGGATGGTTCTGAACTTCTCAGGAAGTGGTAAAGTCATTATTTGCTCGCGCAATCGTGACAGTTATCAAGGTTGGATACAAAGCGTCCTCGGTAGTAGCTCAGGTGGACGTGGCGGCGGTGGTGGCTTTTTAGACAATATCTTATAGTGCATTTCGCAATTTATAATACTCTTTAGCATTATTTTTCAACGGTTTTACTCACAATTATTATAAGGATACTCACATGGCAGTTAGTCTTCAAAAAGGTCAAAAAATCTCCCTAAGCAAAGAAGCTGGCGGCGAGCTGACTCAAGTTAAATTGGGTCTAGGCTGGGATGTTGCGCAAGGGCCACAAGATAAAAAAGGTGGCTTCTTAGGAAAATTATTTGGTGGCGGTTCTGGTGGCGACTCTATCGACTTAGATGCTTCATGCATCATGTTCGATGCTAACAAGCAAGCGGTCGATGCCATTTGGTTCAGTCAGCTAAAATCGAAAGATGGCAGTATCGTCCATACTGGTGATAACCGTACTGGCGACGGTGATGGCGATGATGAAGTCATCAATGTTGATCTCTCAAGAGTACCTGCCAATGTGGTTTCATTGGTATTTACGGTCAATAGCTTTACTGGTCAAACGTTTGAGACCGTAGAAAATGCGTTTTGCCGTATCGTTAATGCCAATAATAACAGTGAAGTAGCACGTTATAATTTGTCTGCCCAAGGTGGACACACAGCGATGGTAATGGCAAAAGTTTATCGTCACAACAACGAATGGAAAATGCATGCGATTGGCGAGACAGCTTCTGGCCGTACCTTCCACGATTTAATGCCTGCTATCACTCCGCATGCGTAATTGACTTTAGACTTTAACTGGATTATTACCAATCTAGTTAAACAGTTTATTTCAAAAAGAGCGGCCCATCTATCAATAGTTGGGCCGCTCTTTTATGTTTATTGTTTATATCTTAAAAAACACTATTTACGTCCACGCTTCCAGCTAAAGCCCCAGTTAAATGCTTTGTCCATTTCTTGGTGACCTTTGAAGTATTGGTTGATACGCTCAACATTGATACTGCCTTGTTGATTGACCAAACGGGCAATGGCACACATTGGTAGATTACCAGCACCTTCGGTCAACCGTGTCTCAATCGGTGATTGCTCTGGCACATGGATAGTTACAACCCCATCGGTTTTTTCCCAGTTAGGTGCGCCTTCGTAAATAAATGCAAAGATAAACACCTCTTCAATCTGCGACCATTGCTGACCATTGATATCCAGCCATTCACCGCCACTTACCTGCCCCGTTCTATCATCCGCACGTAGGCAAACATAAGGCGCTGATTGTAAACTACCAAAGCGATTACCTAACGCTTGAATAAGGGTTTTTTCACCATTTTTTAGATGAATCATAGCGCCGACATCTAGATCGATACCGCTTGCTTGATGTTGTTTGAATAAATCACCCAGTATGCCTTTCTTGGGCGCTGCTTTATCATTTTGCGGGCGTTGATTCCAATCTAAATTGACCGAAATTTTGCCAAAGTCATCACGTTTTTTAAGATTAATGCTAGATTGGTTTTTAGTTAATGTTATTTTACTTAAGTTGATTGAAGGGTTAGCAGGAATCGGTGGCGGGTTGTTGGCTTGAGACGTGCTGCTTGCTTTTTGCGTATTGATTGGTCGCTGCGTGTTGATAGGTTGAGGCCGGCTTTGTGCAGGGTTATTATTTTGGGCAGGCGCTTCATCAGCAATTTCCACACCAAAATGCTCAGATAAAGGTTTTAACCCTCCCTCAAAACCTTGGGCGATAAAACGAAATTTCCAGTTTCCTTGTCTGCGATAGCATTCAGCCAATATAATAGCTTTTTCATTACGTCCAGAGCTACTCAACTGACAGTTCATCAGCACTTGACTGCCCTGCAAGACTTGAATGTCCACATCGCCAACTTGCGACAGTGTTTGCGCACTAGAGAACGCTAGGGCAATTTTCTCAATAGTTGCAGGCTGTGCAGACAAATTGACATCAAAAAACCCATCACTGTCATGACCACGGAAGCTAACACTACCATCATCGCTACGTGTCTGACCATAAAATATCATGTCACCATCACCGCGTACTTTTCCGTCATTAGTCAGACGATAAGCGGCACAATCGATGGCATTTTGGCTTAAAATACGAATGCTAATATTGTCAGTCGGTAGTGGCGCATTGGCACCTGCAATTAGTTTTTGAGGTTGGTTTTGACTCATCATACGTCCTTTAGATTATTTATTATGCTGTTGTCATTGTCATGCCAACTATCATCATATAGTAGCATGGATATTATGAAAGTTTTGAACCAGACAATCGCGATATAAGCGATAAAGTTATCCTTACAAATCCTTATGACTATTTTATTAGAGGCGTTTATAACGCATATCATTTGTATATAATACGTCCTATTAAACCGTATACCTTTGCTAATATTACTACTAGATTTGCAGTAGCAATATTGACTTGCCCACTCCCCTACACCTAACGATAACGCTGAGAGAATTATGAATAATCTTGCTGACAATAGTAACCCTTCAATACCAGTAGCGGCGTGGTTAGCTGAAGGACAATCTAGCCAGCGTGATATGTTAGAGAGCTTACAAAGTCTAAAGAACAAATCAAGCAGTCCTTCAAAAAACCCTTTTCAAGTTATTGCCTCACACCGTCATAATAGACCTGAGATTTTCGAATTTGCCGATATGGTTTATCGCGAGCCATCTGACTCGATTGTAGATACTGATATCCAAATGACTGATGAAACTGCTATACCACGCTGGCAATTCGTATTGGAACAAGCTCAAAAGAATAACGTAAAAGTACTGCTGACTGGACGCAATGGTATTGATTATGAAGCGCATCGTGAAAAATTTGACGCTGCTGGTATTCGCTTATTGACGGGCGCAACCAGCGTAACAGCACTAGAATCAATCGATGATAAATTTGCTTTTATGCAGCATTGTCACACTCATAACATTCCAGTGGCAGACGCATGGCTTTTTGACAATACGGCGGAGCTTGAGGCTTTATTAGCCGAGCATGGTAACCAACCTCTATGCGTCAAACCTGTTGTCGGTATTTTTGCCCAAGGGTTTTGGCGACTAGACACGGGTAAAGCAGATAGTACTGCGTACGATAGCTTTGAGCATTTATACTTCACTGAAGAGAAAAAAATTAATACGGCCCAGTTTGTAAATGCTTATACCAACAGCCAAATGGTACACGAGCGCCCTATTCCAATGTTGCTCATGCCTTATTTGTCAGGGCAAGAGTACTCTATCGATGTGGTCTGTGAATATGGCGAAGTCCTAGCTGCTGTCACTCGTCATAAAACAGGAAAAATACAACATGTTGGTTATGAGCAGTCTGTCATGGATGTTGTAATCCCTTTGATTAGGTCTTTTGGCTGTGATGGTATCGTCAGTGTACAAACCAAAGCTGATGATAGCGGTCAGCACCGTGTTCTTGAGATTAATAGCCGCCCATCAGGTGGTATTGGGTATACCTCTCATAGTGGGATCGACTTAACGCAAGTCGGATTTTCTTATTGGTTAGGCTTGTCAGAGAAACCTAACTTAGAGACCAATATTCAGCATATTGAACCATGCCAAGTACGCTCTATTATGATGAGTGTCAAAATTGAAAAGGATGATGAATAAATAGCCTGCTAAGCATGCACGTGGTTAGCAGATGATTTGAACAGACACAAAAAAAGGTTTTTAGATTAATATCTAAAAACCTTTTTATTATCTTCATTCTTAAAAAGTATTAAAAATGAGCGTTTAAAATTACTCGCCAAACGCTAATGTTGCTTGCTTAGGTGCATTTTTAGAAGCAATGACCCATAATAAGCTTAATACGATTGCTGAACCGATGAAGATCATAATTGATGAAGAGATGGCACCTGCATGCGTATAATCCATAGACATCGAGTGATCCATCATCGTCATTTCCGTCGCGGCTATACCAGTGTAATGCATACCACAAACTGCCAGACCCATGATGAAGGCACTACCAAAACGCTGTACTGTACCACGTAGATTGAATGCCAACCATAGTGCAGCGATAGCAGCTGCAATAGCAATCACAATCGATAAGATAAGTAGCGGTATATTATATGACATGGTAGCGTCCATTTGCATAGAAGCCATACCGGTATAATGCATGGCTGCAACACCCAGTCCAGTAAGCACGCCGCCACCGATTAACTTAGCAACGCTTGGTTCACCGCGACCTACGATGACAATACCGACTGCAACGAAACAAATCGCGAGTAGCATTGAGACAATCGTCAGGCCCAAGTCATAAGTCACAGGCATTTTCATGTCTACAGCCATCATACCGATATAATGCATAGACCAAATCGCACCACCGATAGCAATCGATGATAACGCTACCCAAAAATACAAATCCGTTCCTGGCTTAGCAGAAGGTACTCGAATGGCAAGGTTTAAGCCAACATAAGAACCAAATACTGCAATGGCGTATGAGACCAACACCAAAAGTAAGTTATATTCAACTTCCATTATTTTTTTGCCTTTTATCTATCATAAGAATTGAGTCAAATAACGTTACTTTTATTGCAACACGGTGCGTCATTCGCTCGTTGATTTTTTTTGCATAGACATGAAATTATCTATACACAATTTTTCCTACCCAATGGTAAATTCACAAATATTGGTACTACCGGCGCCGCAGTTAGTCTCTTCAACCTGAACCACATCTATAGCGGGGTTGCTTGCCAAAAAGCCTTCTATATAACCTACAATAAAATGGCATCCTGAGTGAGTATGGTCTGACGACTTACAGAACGGACATTTGATTAAATAGATCACATTATTCTTTGCTTTAACTTTAGACAGACCTTTTAGTGCTGGCACAAGTTCACGAGTGATCGTAGTAGGCATCTTCAGTGGACTACCAAGTGAATAATCACGCTGGTAAATACCGCCACCAACCTTACGACCCAACTCCTGCAATGCAGTCATACGTCGCTCAATAGGCAAACTATCTTCATACTGACTGACAATATCTGCTATTTTAGGGTAATAAGCACCGATGGCTGATAAGACGCTTTTCTCATCCAATGTCTTCTTTGCAGGGGCAGCTGACGATCCGCCCTCTTCATCTATTTCTAAATTAAAAAGCGTACAGCCTTCAATTGAAGATAAATCCTCGATTAGATCTGCCTGTGTCTTAGAGCCTAGACTTCTTGCGATCACATGAATGATGTTACCACCATTCTCTGAAGGTTCTTGCTTTTGGGAGACCAGCTGATAACCTGCTTTGATAAGCGGCGAAATAACATTGACCAGGCGAATACGTTCAGAAGATGTTTCTAATGCACAAGAGAATTTCACAGAGCACTCCTTTTCTTAAAATACTGCTACGCTTTCTTATAACAAGCTATCTAGATAAACTGATGTGAATAACGTCTCAAAGGTCCACCAACTGACTTTCTCACAATACAAAAAATATTCAGACATCAACCACACAATAGTTTTTGTATATCTTTTATATTATAAGAAATGAAATATATTCAGTAGGTGAAACTTCGACTTTTATAGTTATTAAGCATACAAGTGCTCTAACTACTAGAAATTCATTAATCGAGAAACAGTAACAAGCTTGAAAATAAGATTAGAATTAATAGGTTTGAATCAGATCCTATTTTTAAACTTTACAGATAATATTTGGTCACAGTAGAGTTACTAAATAGCAATAGATTTTGACTGTATTATCACCGGAATCCTGTTTTGTAGCAATACACTATATGGCTTTGTCCGATAAGTGGCTCCATTAGCCGACAAATGGCTAGACTGTAAAACTTCATCATTATTTCCTAAAAGTAATTAATTATTAAAAGGAATCCCGAAACTATTTCAACCTATATATCTTGATATATCTATTATGCAATTAATCTTAACTGTATATTAAAACCCCTATTAATGTTTTCTCTTTGTAGAATGATAGGTTCAAAATAAAATCAAAACCCTTTATGTAGTCAGAATTTAGTCTCAAGGATAAAATCATTAAACAATAAAAATAATTATAATCGCGCAAATAAACTAAGGAAATGTGATGTCGAAGCAAGTCGAATTAGTGCTAGGTGCCAATACTGTTATCGAAAACACCAAATGTTCGATCGCATTTTCTACTACTAAACCATTAGAGTTTGGACAGCAGCTTGGGCTATTGTGGTTGCCATTAGATGCAAATCGTAAAGCAGTTTGTAGTCCTGCTTATTTACATGAGTCTAAGGACTGGGCTCAGCTCGATAACAAGGATAATCCAAGCGCATGGCAGTTAGATTTACCCCAGTTATTTAATAAAAATAATGTTAGTTTCTTACAACTGATTGCTTATGTTTATCATGAGCCAAGCCTAAACTTGCCAGCGGTAGAGTTGAACGACGTAAGCCTCACGCTCAACAACGGGGATATTCACTATAACTTCACAACAAACGATCGGCATGTCAAAGCAGCGATTATATTAGAAATATATCAGCGTAATGAACAGTTCAAATGTCGAGCGCTTGGCGAGGCATCAACGCATGGCTTAGCGAGTCTTGAACATCATGTACAGGTTAGTCTGGATGTTCGTCCACCTAGCACACATACGCTTATTCAAGAAGCTCAACAGCAGCAGCGTACTCAACCAAACAACGAAGCTCGCCCTCCTCGTCAAGTACAAGCAGGCGAGACTTGGACAGGAACAGCGTTTGCTATTGATCCCTATCATCTGCTCACCTGCTATCATGTGATTGAGTCAGCAGCGATGGTTGGCGTACGTCAGCAAGGTCAGCCTGATCGCGAGGCACAAGTTGTACTTAGCGATATCGGAAGTGATTCAGCTATTATTAGAGTTAGCGATCCTTTACCTAGCTACCTCCCATTGGCGCAGCAATGTGTTGATATATTGGGTGAGACCATTACCACACTAGGGTTTCCGTTATCAGGACTGAGTAGCCAACTGCAAGTCACCCAAGGCTGTATATCAGGATTGATAGGTTTAAATAACGATATCCGTCATATGCAATTCACCGCACCCATTCAGCCTGGATCGAGTGGTAGTCCTTTATTATTGCCGACTGGAGAGGTCGTCGGTATGGTCACATCAAGTCTGGTTCATGAACATGCACAAAATATGAACTATGCAGTGAAATTTCAGTTATTATCTGCCCTACTGGCGAGCGCTGGCATCAGTTTGGAGCACACGACTGATTTGACCAGTGCTACGCCTCTTACAACACCTCAGCTAAGCAAGCAAAGTCGCAGTGCCTTATGGCTAGTTGGCTGTCAAGGTTAAAAATCTACGACGACATACAAATAAAAGCGCCAAGGAATATGAATGTTAAATGAGCAACACAGTACGACCATCACCCTACCCCGTGGTACGCTAGATCTAACTTACCAAACCAACTCAGCCATTAACAAATCAGCCACTAATAAAAATGGCGTAGAACAACGCGACCGTTATCAATTAGAAGATTTGCTAGGATTTGCCCAGCGTATCAACCCAAAACGAGCGTTTTTGTTTGTCTCAAAAGTACTAGGTCGTCATATTCCCGTTGCGCCAAGCAACATGCGAGAGGCATTTACTAATTTGGCAGATTTAGTGCCTAATCACTTGCCTCAACCTATCCTAGTCATTGGTATGGCAGAGACCGCTGTTGGTCTATCTGCTGGTGTACATCAAGCGCTACAAACGCGCTATCCTCAAGCTCTGCTATTAAACTCTACGCGTCATGCACAGCACGATGAAAGTAGTGATCCGAATGGTACCGACTCCTTGCTGACGACATTTTGTGAAGACCACAGTCATGCTAGCCAGCATTTGATTTATCAGAGCAAAGATAGCGTTACTCAAGCGCAGCTACTGGCTAGTAAAACACTGATTATGGTCGATGATGAAGCCTCAACGGGCAATACCTGTGTTAATGTCGTCACTGCCTTACGTGAAGCAGGACTGACCCAGTTAGAGCAAGTGCATCTAACAACATTGGTCGACTGGTCATTAGATCAAGAAACACCTAATCCACAGTCAGATGCTAAGCCTGCACGTATGGCAGATCGTCTCGCTGGTATTGAGTTTCATCGCCATCATTTACTGTCTGGCGCATGGCAATGGACAGACGCACCCAATCCTGAACCCATTTCGATGCCATCGGTTGATACTACTGCCGCTGGTAGTCAGGCGCTCGGTGATACGGGCAACTGGGGGCGTTTTCCAACGCTAGACAGTACAAAGGGGTTTGCTAACTATCTTTCGAGTTTTCAGACTGCATTTACGCGCTTCAATAGCCAAGAAAAGTTTGATGTTACTCAGCTACCAAAAAGAATCCTAGTATTGGGTAGCAATGAGTTTGTTTGGCTGCCATTTTTATTGGCTGAATGGCTTGAAACAGAGTCTAAAAAACTGAGCGGAGATACAGCGTCCATGGTTAATTTTAGCGCATTAACCCGCTCACCGATTGCGCTTGGTGGAGCGATTACTACGATGCTAAGCTTTAGCGACAATTACGGGCTTGGTATGACCAATTTTGCTTATAACGTTGAGCCTAGTGATTGGGATTTGATAGTGTTGTGTATAGAAACATCAGCTGATAGTGTGGATGCTATGTGGCGAGGTTTGGATAACGTGCTGGTGGTGAGCCCTAGTCATTAAACTGCTCTCTAACTTTCAAACCTATTATTTACGGACGACGCCATGACTACCTCATTTTTTAAAGCCAACCCAGATATCATCAAGCCTTATGCCTTGATGGATTTGGACGACACATTATTTCAAACCCAGCGCAAAATTGATGCATGGGACTTGCCCACTACTGAACCTGAAACTTTGGTATGTGCGACGGTCAATAAACAAGACGAACCACTGAGCTTTATGAGCCAGCGCCAAGCAACCTTTTTTAACTGGCTACTTGCCAGTACTGAATTAATTGTAGTGACGGCACGGGATCGTAGTGAAATAAAACGTGTGAAGCTGCCCTTTGATAGCTGGCAAGTATTAACCCATGGAGCGATTATTTTAACGTCTGACGGAGCGCTGCTGAGCAGTTGGCAGCAGCATATGTATAGTAAACTCGCGCCATTGCAAGATAAGCTTAATCAGTTAAGCGAATTACTTACCAGTCATAGTCAAAGCGAGCAAAGTCATTTAGTATTTACACCGCATATCGATAGCTTTAACAATGGTTCTATGGATGAAGAGCTAACCATTTATCTGGCTATCAAACATGCACAGAAAGATCATCAAGCGCTCGTAGATTTAGCTGAGAAACTGCCCACTTTGATACGTGATTTTGATCAAGATTTCTATGTACATGTGAATGCTAATAACCTAGCGATATTGCCTCATGCGGTTCATAAGCGTCATGCAGTACAGTTTTTATTAGAGCATCATTTGGACCATCAACGTCCCAGTTTTGGCTTTGGTGATAGCTTAGCTGACCTGCCTTTCTTGCAGTTATTGGACTGGTACGGTATGCCCAATCATGGCCAACTGCATGAGCAATACCAGTCTAAATCGTCAGGCTAAACCATCAGTTTAAACAACAGCCATACAATCCCACTGTTATCATTCCGAGTGCTATTATTCATACTATGACTTTACCTAATATACAGATAAAAAGATCTGCTCTGCAAAAATATGGCTCAGGCAGCTATCTTGCAAGCGATGTCACTGTCCTACTCGATATGGTGGATAAGGACGCGGTTGCCGATGTGCCCGTCAATCAAAAAGAAGCGCTTATCCAAAGCGGACAACGCCATTACTCTGACATGCTGACTTTGGAGCAGGCACCTACTGCAATGCATGAGCAGCTATACATACAGGCGTTAGAACAAGGGTCAACAAGGGCCGCGACCGATATCGCTCATTTGTCTTATACGCTACATCATTTTTTTCAGCAGAATGTGAGTGATGAGCATCCACTGATTTTGGTCAGCTTGGTGCGAGCTGGTCTGCCGATTGGCGTGTTATTGCAGCGTGCGCTGTCGGATACAGACAGTAGCTATCGCCTGCCAAGTGTACATTATGGCATCAGTATCATTCGGGATCGTGGTCTTGATCCAGTGGCCCTGCAAATGCTACTGGAAGCTTATCCAAACAGTCCAGTCATATTCGTCGATGGCTGGACAGGTAAAGGTGCCATCTATCAAGAGTTGGCTCGTAGTCTAGAGACGTTTAGCGATTCTACTCATGTTAATTTTGCTAATATTTTTCATCAAGGTGCTAACGTCATTCCGCTACTGACTCTTGCCGATCCGGCTGGCGTTGCTTGGCTCGCGGCTAGTGAAGAAGACTGGTTAATCCCATCAGGGTTGTTAAATAGCACCGTATCAGGATTAATTTCACGCAGCTTGTATACAGAGCCGTCATCAGGCCTGCATCGCAGTGTCTTTTATGATGATTTAATTGAGGTAGATCACAGTTTGGCATTTATTGAGCGTATCGATGCCGTGAGACGAGCATTGGCTACAACTCCAGCGCGTTTACCGACTTACCAGCAGCCACGCTACCAGACTGCGGCGTTGATAGAGACGCTGGCAGCAGATTATCATATCGTCAATCGCAACCGTATTAAGCCGACTATTGCTGAGGCAACACGTGCCATATTACGCCGTGATCCCGAGCGTATATTGCTCGCTACTGCTGAGCACCCTGATACCATATTGCTACGCCATTTATGTGCGCAACGAAACATCACTATCAGTGTATTAGGTGATAAAATACTGCCTTATCAAGCCATCACGCTTATCAAGCAGCGCTCCCAAGACACTTAATACATTTAACGGTATTAAATACTTTCTTTTTCGTTCTCTTATACTCTCTACTTATGATGCCAATTATGTCAGATATGCTAAAAACCGAGTCAGACCTTTACAATGATACCCAATCTTATGCGCATCTGATCACTGAGCGTCATGCGATGGTCAAGCCGCACACGCACCATCCATATCAGCTCGGTGCTAGCTTATACATGCCTGCGACTCGCCAAGATATTTGGCAAGTCATCAAACGGGATAAATTACCGACGATTAATAGTATTATTATCTGTCTAGAAGATGCTGTCAGTCAGCAGGATGTTGAGTTAGCGCTTGAGCGTTTGCGAACCCTCCTAAATACTTGGGCTGAGCATGTGAATAGCATCAATGCGCCATCTAAATCGGCGAAGATTCATGCCCAGCATCCGACACGTCCACTGGTCTTTATACGTCCACGTAGCCCGATGATGCTACAGCAACTGGCTGATTATACCCATATCGATCTTATCGATGGTTTCGTCATGCCAAAAGTCGATATGTATAGCCTATCTAACTGGCGCATGGCTTGTCAGAACCTAAAAGTAGATCAACTACTTATGCCGACGCTCGAAACCGCAGCGCTGTTTAATCCGCATCACAATCAGGAGCTTGCCATCGCTTTTAAAGAAGCATTTAGCCAGCCAGTTTTTGCATTGCGTATCGGTGGTAATGACTTATTTGCAGCACTGCGCTTACGTCGGCCAAAAAACAGTATTGTCTACGACTCACCTATCGGTACGTTGGCTTATCAAATGCTTGGCTGTTTTGTGCCGCATGGTTTTTATCTTACCGCGCCAGTATTTGAGTACTTGGATCAGCCGACGCTATTTATGCAAGAGTTGAACCGAGACGTCAGCTTAGGCATGGTGGGAAAAACTGTCATTCATCCAAGCCAAATCGCCCTAGTACAGCAAGCTTACTGTGTGCCACTGAGTACATTGGATGAAGCGCAAGCGATCCTTCACTCTGAGGCCAAAGCGGTATTTAAGTACAATAATACGATGCTAGAGCCTGCGACGCACCGTGCTTGGGCGACTGAAATTGTCAATCGTGCAGAAGCCTTTGGAACCATTGATGACGGGCATAGCCAGTACAGCTCACGAATGTAGCTGTCATCGCTGATATAGCTAGCTATCTGCCATTTAACAACTTGCACCATACAAAAAGCCGCTATCAAATAACAGGTAGCGGCTTTTTTATATAGATATATGCTCAGGTTTTTTTATAGATATGAGGTTTTAAAGCTCTCGCACAGTAGCTATATTAAGCACAACTTTCCAAAAACTGACGAAGTACCTGGTTCACTTGATCAGGCTCTTCTACTGTCGATGTATGACCCGCACCTTTGATAATAGCAAGCTTAGACCCAGCGATAGCAAAATGCATGCGTTCAGATTTGGCATAAGGCGTGGCAGCATCTTCATCACCAACCACAATCAGTGTCGGCGTTGTAATCTCACCCAACTGCTCATAAGTACCGGTACGCTCAATCACGCCCATTGTTGCTTTGACCACACCGCCCTTGCGATTGCTTTGTAGCATTGTTAGCCACTGCTTACGGTCAGATTTGCGCAGTTTGTCCGCCAAAAACGTACTGCCAAACATGATTGGCATCACTTTATTACTCACACGCTTCATACCCAACCAGCGAATCGCTTTAACCAGCTTGCGATACTGAGGGATGTTTTTTGGATCTTCAGGGTCAGCAGAGGTTTCTAACAGCGTTAATGACAATAGCAGCTCAGGGCGTTTGAGCGCGATACGTTGAGCCACGAACCCGCCCATAGATAGCCCAACAAAGTGACATTTATCAATACCAAGCGCTGCAAGCAAGCCAAGCGTATCGTCAGTCAGTGTCTCCATATCATAGCCAGATTTGGTAACCTGCGACTGACCTTGCCCGCGAAAATCAAAAGCAATACAACGATAGTCTGTTTGAAAATGCTCTACTTGCTTATCATACATCTGTGAGCTCCACAGTAAACCGTGAGCAAATACGATAACGGGCTTTTGTGTGTCATTCGGTGCGCTGTCTTCGTAATAAATATCAGCGTTATTTACAGTGATAGTTGGCATAACCACATCCTTGTTTGATCAATGAAAGTTCGAGCGTACCCTTGTGCCTTTTACGACTCTTTTACGCTCAACCTGGCATATTAGCATAATCCATTAGCCCCTTAGGTCATAGCCTTTTTACGAGCCAGTCGTTTTGTCCCATTAGCTAGCATCAGCTTTTACGATAGAATAGTAAAGTTTACCAGCATATAGATGTGTCTTAAGCGCCCACAAAACACGCTTTTATAATCGTAGCAAGCTGCTATAGTAATCAGCATTGAACCATTTTTACCTTTATCTCAAAGTATTGTCATTGATACAGAATATTAAAACCGTCATTTAAAATAAGGAAATCTCAAATGTCACAGTCTCTCGTCGATTATCAAGTTGCAGAGCATATTGCTACCATTACCTTTAACGATCCAAAAAGCTTAAATGCCTTTGGCACACCCTTAAAAAACCAAGTCTTGATAGCGCTAGATAAAGCGGCTGCAGATGATCAAGTACGGGTGATTATTTTACAAGGGGCTGGTGGTAATTTCTCCAGCGGCGGCGATATTAAAGAGATGTTGTCTGAAGGATTAGACAAGGATATTGTTTCAAAAAAATTAAGAGGTATGGTAGAAGGTGCAGGCGAAGTCAGCTTAAAGTTACGTCATATCCATAAGCCGATTATTGCTAAATTAGAAGGCGCTGTAGCTGGTGCTGGCATGAACTTGGCGCTTACTTGTGACTTCCGCATTGCCGCAGACAATGCGAAGTTTGTACAAGCATTTGTTAATATTGGCCTAGTTCCAGATGCAGGTGGTATTTACTTATTAAACCAATTGGTTGGTGCAGCAAAAGCGACTGAGCTTGTGATGCTAGGAGATAAACTAAAAGCAGAAGATATGGCACGTTTAAATCTAGTAAACGACGTGGTAAGTATTGACGAGCTAGAAGCTACCGTACAAGCATTGGCGCTACGATTGAGCCAATTACCAGGCAAAGCGTTGGCCGCTATGAAAGAGAGTTTCAACGTACATGCCTTCGCTGGTTTGAGCGCAGCGTTAGATACGGAAGTAGAGCAACAGACCGTAATGGCAAAAACCGATGACTTTATCGAAGGGGTTAGTGCCTTTATCGCAAAGCGTAAGCCTGTATATCAAGGTAAGTAACAAGATAAACAATAATGCCATCAAAAAAGGGCTGCCAATATGGTAGCCCTTTTTTTGTCAATGCCTTTGATCAAGAAGCGGTCGCGGGTTTAGAATGATGAGGTAACGTAAATATCTTGTCAAAAATCAAGGTAAACGTAAACGTATAAACTAAGAAAAATAGCAGTAGTGCCACTTCCATCATAAAAGCTTTTACTAGACCAACATCGTACCAAATCATATAAAGTGGCAAGCAGATCAACACCAGCCCGCCTTCAAAACCAAAAGCATGAACACTGCGTATCCATAACGTGCGACGTACAATACGTCTGCGGCGTTCCCACGCTTCAAAAGCGGTATTATATATAAAGTTCCAAACGACGGCTGCTACCGACATCATTACGGCGATTGGTAAAGATTCTGATGCATCACTGTGACTGAGTTTCATCAATATAAGGGTAGATAAGATAATCGCGATAATTTCGAAGGCGGTCACATAAATTAAGCGACGTTTGAGCGGTGATAAGGTCATCAACCAAGACTCCAAAGCACCTGTATTTAAACAGCAAGGTGCGTATCAAAGTATCGGTCCGTCCCGAATTAGAAAAGATAAATAAAGTGCAAAGCCACGGTTTCCGCCTGCCCCTATATTATACATGAGATAGCTTTGGAAGTCAGTTGAGATCTATATCAAGGAAAATCAACAGATGTGTGGAAACATACAAGTCGAATTAATACGGCGACTATATGGTTACATACCTATTGTATATTGAACTCTCGAACAATCTGATTACGACATTTCAGCCACGTTAGATTTTCAGGAATACTTCCATTTTGATCATCACGTAAAGAATAAAAAACAGTCCAAATACTTTTAAACTTCAAGTTTGCTTTCGAAGAATCCCAACTAGGAGTATCTCTCCATGTTGTAGCCCATCGCCTTGCTAGCTCTGCAAAAAAAATCTTATTTGATTCGACAATTAGTGCATTACATATAGATGTTATTTCTTGAAACTGATCAAATCCGATATTTATTTTCAGAATATCGTGAGTAGATTCAAGCTTCAACTTAATTCCATTTTTTCCAGCTACCACCATTCCTGAATGAACGATACCGTGTCTCAACTCACACACTTTGTCAAACTCTTCAAGTATTATTCCTAAACCATTAGACTTTAAATCAACTCCAATAAACTTCCTTGATGTATTATTTATATTTTCAGAAGAAGCCAAAGAAATATGTTCAAATGCTCCTCTTTCCATTTCATTCGAAGGATGCCATATAACTGAACCTAAATTAATACTATTGCTTGCTGCAATTTTTTGTGAATCTACGCAAATTTTTAAAATTTTACTGAAGACTTGTCTGAAATAATTCTCTACACTAGATATTATTGCTATTGACGCTAGAGATCCTATCCAGTCGTTTGTTCCCCAGCTTTCATAAGGAAATAAACTAAGAATACTCTGCATCTCGTTATAAAAATCATCAATAGGTGACAAGTTACTAATCTCGTTAATTGAGACGTAATCGTTTAAGTCGTTTATACGCTCAGAACCTACATTCTGGCAAATACAATTTTTCCAAGTTGACATTACGCTATGAACTCCTCTGCGTAACTCTTAATTTTTTTAGCCCAAGCAGGGCCAATCATATTTACTTTTCTCAGTTCCTTATTATCATAATCCATCAAAATATCTTTAATTTTTCGAATTTTGGAACTCTGCTTAATTGAATCTGCTCGCGCTGTCGTAATAGGTAATAACTCTATATCTTGACTAACAATATCCTCAAAAATAGATGCATCCTGTAGCTTAGCACCACACTCCATACAAAATTTAGCTTTGTCAGAAACTCTCGGACTTTTACATACCTCACAAGATGGTAAAGCTAAAGAAAATGCTTGATCCAGATTATCTTCTGGAACTAGTGAAGCCTCTAGGTGCCTAGGATAATGATGATTCGGTCTATTCGAAAAAGCTTCAACGTATTTTTCGCTATTGATAGCTTTACTACTAAAAAATATGTTTCTATCTATTATAGCTGCATAGTGTATTTCATATAACTCATAGACACCTTTCCCTCCCCTATTACTAGGGCGTGTTGAATATTCATAATTTGAGCCAGATATAAGCACAAGCAAGAGCGACCTTAACATCGTGGGTTGTGCCATCTGACAAGATAAAGGCAATCGGATTGCCATGCGCATCAACTGCTAAGTGAATCTTGGTCGCGCGGCCTGCCACACTTTTGCCAATGGATTGTAGGTTCTCATTGCCACTACTGCTGTGCTGATGCGCTTTAATATGAGTGCCATCGATAAAGACCCACTCAAGGTCTGCGTCTTTGATCAGTAACGTAAATAATGCAATCAGCTTATTACTGCGAAACCAGCGCTGGTAAGCTTTATAGATGGTATTAGGCTTGCCAAAATACTCGGGTAAGTCGCGCCAAGGACAGCCAACACGCATGCGATAAAGCACGCCTTCAACCGTTTGTCTAAGATTTCCTTTGTCATAGATATTAAGTTCTAGTAATATGGGTCTTAGTCTTGCCCAGTGTTCATCTTTGAGCATGGTGCGAGGCATAGCGAACGATATCTTTTTTGTGTGAGAGCTTAAAGATTAACCGTTCGCTATTTTTTTTGCCATTAATTTGTCGCCAATGTTCAACACGCCCTAATACTATTAGGAGAGAGCAGTCCAGCATACTGAAAAAAACCAATTACTTTTTCCAACTCTGCTGAAACCGGTCTCTTTATTGCTATGATTGAGCTTTGCTTACCTACATCTGAACCTTTATTAAACTCTTTAATAATTTTTAATGTTTGTTCATAAAAATTAGAACCCGTATCAATAAAATTACGATACATAGGCAACTTTATCTTTAGAGAATCATAGATATTGTATGTTGAATCATGACTATTTTTTATTTCTTTGAGAGTATTTTTAGCTGTGAGATTTACGGAGACTTCTCCATCTTCATCTTCGATACAAATAGATGAAATCATATTTAAAAGAGCGCGTGGTATTCCATAAGCTGCAAAGCACATAAGGTTTAGAAGATTTTTCTCATTAATCAAAGATTCAAAGACTTTACTTTCAAATCTTGATTTCAATAAAGAATGCATAAAATCTAGGTAGCCGTCACTATTAGGTTTTACCCAGACATCAATTTCTTCTGCATCATGACCGACATGGAATGAAGAAGAATAGTTTATTACGCCAGGATAAATGGCAGCTTTTGGAGATATTTTTTTCGACTTTATTTGTCTGTAAAATTCAAAAAAGTCTTTTTGTTGATCAGAAGAGAAGGCATGTCCAGCATCATCAAGTAGAAGAATAAATCGTGATTTAAACGAAATTTCGCAAACTTTGTCAGCTAAAGTATGTATATCATTAAGAGTGATTTGATCATCTTCATCATTAAGTAGATCGACTCGCCCCATTTCTAGTAGCTCGATATTCTTCGCTGTTTGGTCTTTAGTCAATCTAAAAACATCTTTGTGTATATTCATTTTAATCAAGGAGTCGTAAATTCCACTAATAACTTTAAGCATTACCCATTGATTAAACCAATAAACAGCATTTGTATTACTTCTATATAGAGGTTCCAGCTTTAAAGATGATTTGAAGTTTACATATACAGGGAATCCGTTTCCTTTCTTACTTGTCATCAATTTATCAAAAGCTTTAAGCATTAAAGTTGTTTTACCACATCCTCGAGGTCCAGTTATTAACTTAGCACCAGCTTGTGTTAGCTTCCTCATAGTATCTGCTTCATTCTGGTGACTAATCGACCACCTTTTAAAAGCACTACCTGATAAATACTCTGCCTGTTCCGTAAATATCTCTGAATCAATCATGAATGGCTCAATTATAGTTTTAAAAGCTTAGTATAGTTTAATATTTATTATTACATTTTAAGCTATTTTTAATGATGTATATAGAGAATTTTTAAATTAAACCTATCAGAATTTTACTACACCCACCTCCTTGTATTCAGAGACCCTTAAAAAATACGATTTATGATAGACGATAAGAGACTTTAGGAGTTGTCAACTTATTGAAAGTCTGATTTTTAATAAGTTAAACGTACTTCTTGATTCTGAAATTTTTTTCAAAAAATTAAAAAAACCCCGCATCATTACGATACGGGGTTTTGTTTATTTAAAAACGTTTAACTTAAACGTCAACCAAAATTAGCTCAACTGAGCAACGTTGATCTTGTCTGCTTCTTCCGTATAGTCTTCCATACGGTCGAAGTTCATGTATTGATAGACTTCATCACCCATGCTATTTAGCATGCCAGCATATTGCTGATACTCATCGTTAGTCGGCAATTTACCAAGTACCGCTGCGACTGCTGCAAGCTCTGCAGACGCTAGGTATACGTTAGCGCCTTGACCTAGACGGTTCGGGAAGTTACGAGTTGAGGTCGATACCGCAGTAGATTTCGGTGCGATACGTGCTTGGTTACCCATACATAGTGAACAACCTGGCATTTCAGTACGAGCGCCGGCTTGTGCATAGATGTTGTAGTAACCTTCTTCCATCAATTGGCGTGCATCCATCTTAGTCGGTGGTGCAATCCATAGACGAGTCTTCAGGCTACCTGCTGGTACGTCTTGTAGCAATTTACCAGCGGCACGGAAGTGACCGATGTTAGTCATACATGAACCAATGAATACTTCATCAATCGTATCACCAGCCACGTCTGCTAGCGTTTTTGCATCATCTGGATCGTTCGGGCAGCACAGGATAGGCTCTTTGATTTCGCTCATATCGATAGTGATGTCGATCGCGTATTCAGCATCATCATCAGCACGCATGAGGCTTGGGTTAGCCAGCCACTCTTGCATTTGCTCCACACGGCGGCTGATCGTACGTGCATCGCCATAGCCTTCTGAGATCATCCATTTAAGCAGCGTGATGTTTGAGTTTAGGTACTCAGTCACTGACGCTTCAGACAAAGTGATGGTACAGCCAGCAGCACTACGCTCAGCTGAGGCATCAGACAATTCAAACGCTTGCTCAGCGGTCAAATCTTCTAGGCCTTCAATCTCAAGAATGCGGCCGTTGAACTCGTTGATTTTACCTTTCTTATCCACGGTCAAGTAACCTTCTTTGATCGCTTGATAAGGGATAGCATGTACTAGGTCACGTAGCGTGATACCAGCTTGACGCTCACCAACAAAACGAACACGAACAGATTCAGGCATATCAAGTGGCATCACACCAGTTGCAGCTGCGAAAGCAACTAGACCAGAACCCGCTGGGAACGAGATACCCATTGGGAAACGAGTATGCGAGTCACCACCAGTACCAACGGTATCTGGAAGTAGCATACGGTTCAACCATGAGTGAATGATACCATCACCTGGACGTAAGCTTACACCGCCACGGTTCATGATGAAGTCAGGTAGTGTGTGCTGAGTCTCAACGTCAACTGGCTTTGGATAAGCAGCAGTATGACAGAATGACTGCATCACGAGGTCTGCTTGGAAACCCAAACATGCCAAGTCTTTTAGCTCATCACGCGTCATTGGACCAGTCGTATCCTGAGAGCCGACCGTAGTCATCTTAGGCTCACAGTACATACCTGGACGTACGCCTGTCAGGCCACACGCTTTACCAACCATTTTCTGTGCAAGCGTAAAGCCTTTACCAGTATCAGCTGGCTCTTCTGGCTTAGCAAAGATATCTGAATGACCAAGACCCATGTATTCACGAGCACGGTTAGTCAAACCACGACCAACGATTAATGGAATACGGCCGCCAGCACGAACTTCATCAAGCAATGTTGGTGAGTTTAGTGAGAACGTTGATAGTACTTCGTCAGAGTCATGCTTAGTGATTTTGCCTTCGTATGGATAGATGTCAAATACATCACCCATGTTTAGGTTATCAACTGCCACTTTTTCAATTGGCAATGCGCCAGAATCTTCCATCGTATTGAAGAAGATAGGAGCGATATTGTTACCAAGTACTAGACCGCCGCCACGTTTGTTTGGCACGTTAGGGATATCTTCACCCATCAACCACAATACTGAGTTGGTTGCAGACTTACGGCTAGAACCAGTACCAACAACATCACCAACATAGGCTAGCGGATGGCCTTTTTCTTTAAGCGCTTCGATTTGCTTCATTGGGCCAACAACACCCTCTTCGTCAGCATTGATGCCGTCGCGAGAGTTTTTGTGCATGGCTAGTGAATGCAATGGAATATCAGGACGGCTCCATGCGTCTTGCGCAGGCGACAAGTCATCTGTATTAGTCTCGCCAGTGACTTTGAACGTCGTATAAGTGGTTTTTTCTGGTACTGCATCACGGTTCAAGAACCATTCTGCGTCAGCCCAAGATTGAACCACTTCTTTAGCAATGGTGTTGCCCGCTTCAGCTTTTTCAGTCACGTCATTGAATGCGTCAAATACCAATAGCGTTTTCTTTAGTGCTTCAGCAGCGTCTTGTGCAACTTCACTATCATCTAGTGCAGCAACTAATGGCTGAACGTTGTAGCCACCTTGCATAGTACCTAGGATTTCAACCGCTTTTTGCTTGCTGATCAATGGTGATGATGTTTCACCTTTTAAGATAGCAGCCAAAAACGCAGCTTTTACGTAGGCTGCTTGGTCTACACCAGCAGGGATACGGTTTTCTAACAAGTTCATCAAAAATGCATCTTCGCCTGCTGGCGGGTTCTTTAGTAATTCAACCAACTCTGCTACTTGTTTTTCGTTCAATGGTAGCGGAACCGTTCCTAGCTCAGCACGTTCTTCGACATGTTTACGATAAGCTTCTAACACAATAGTCGTCCTCGTCAGTTGGGGTTTAGCACATTGCGTGGGTAGTCAGCATGACTGCCTGCGTCTATATACTATAGGGAATAATTATCCGTGCAATCATAGCTTAAATCGCTCTAAATGTTAATGGCTCAGCCCTGAAAAGGCGCATAGTAAGGCCATATCGAACATTTATTATAAAAATAGTGCCATCAATAATATGATTGTCGCGCTCATTATAACTGGCATTCACTCGTACGCACGTATCAATAATTGCTTGCTTTATGACTGAACAGACACCATATGACTGTTATACGCTTTTATAAGACATTATTAAGGACGACAAGATATGGACGATAGCAATATGGACAACAATACCAACTATGACAATGGGCTCAAAGTACGCACAGAGGTGATGGGTGAGCAGCATGTCAAACGCTCGCTTGATGCTGCCACAGGATTTACCCAACCGCTGCAAGACTGGATTATTGAACACGCTTGGGGCAGCACTTGGCAAGATGACTCAGTATTACCTCGTAAGTATCGCTCATTAATCACTATTGCCTTTTTAATTGCCCAAAAAAGCCCAAATGAGTTGAAAGGACATATACGCGGTGCCATTAACAACGGGGCCAGTGTCGCTGAGATTAGAGAAGTGCTCATGCACAGCTTGCCGTACTGCGGTGCACCTGCCACACAAGAAGCATTTCGCGCTGCCATAGATATACTGAATGAGTTGGAAATCGATATAGATATTTAAAACTATGGTCGTCCGAGCAATCATAGTAATCTTAACAATATTGTTTAAAAATTGACGACCAAATTTCTGCTATAATATCTACACTCATAAAACATTCTGATAATTCCATAAACCCTTATAATATAAAGGGTTAAGAGATAACTCTATTATGACAACTGCCGTACAAACACATGTACCTGCTGCTAAGGCCAAACCAAAAAAAGCCATCCAAGGCGAAAAGCTACGTGGCTATGACAAAGTTGCCCGTATCCCAATTAAAGTGATCCCGACTGTCGAGGCAAAGAAAAAGCCTGATTGGATTCGGGTAAAAATGTCCTCGCCTGCTGAAGTTGCTCGTATCAAAGCAACCTTACGTGAGCAAAAGCTTTATACCGTCTGTGAAGAAGCGGCCTGCCCTAACCTGCCACAGTGCTTCGCTGATGGTACAGCCACCTTTATGATCATGGGTGATATTTGTACGCGTCGCTGCCCGTTCTGTGATGTAGGCCATGGTCGTCCTAATGAGCTAGACAAGGATGAGCCGCGTCATACCGCTGAGACGATTCAAGGTCTACAGCTTAAGTATGCTGTAATCACCTCTGTCGATCGCGATGATTTAAAAGACGGCGGTGCTGGACATTTTGTGGAAGTCCTAAACGAGTCAAGAGCACTTAGCCCAAACTGCTTGATTGAAATCCTAGTACCAGATTTCCGTGGTCGTATGGATATCGCTTTGGATTTATTGACAGAGACTGCACCAGATGTGTTTAACCACAACATCGAAACGGTGCCACGTCTATACAAGGCCTTCCGTCCAGGTTCTGACTATCAGCATTCACTAGATTTGCTTAAGATTTATAAAGAGCGTCGTCCTGATATCGCCACCAAGTGCGGCTTTATGGTTGGTCTTGGCGAGACAGAAGAAGAGATCTATGCCCTACTCGATGATCTAAAAGCTCATGATGTAGATATGATCACTATCGGTCAGTATCTACAGCCTAGTAAAAACCACGCGCCTGTCGATCGTTATGTTCATCCAGATGAGTTCCAACGCTATATGGACTACGGTAAAAAGATTGGCTTCTTTAGTATTTGGGCAGGCCCAATGGTACGCTCAAGCTACTTTGCAGATCGTCAGTACTATGGCGAAGATTGCCCAGCACCTATCCGTAGCAAAAAAGCATTAGAAGCTGAAGGTAAACTTGGCTGCTAATTTAGCAATCAAGTGAGGTGAAAGTAGTTGCGAACAACAGCCGCTAGAACATCTCTTAAGAATATTAAAAAGGGTGAATAACAGATTTGTTATTCACCCTTTTTTTAGCTTTGTTAGATTTACGAAGAATTCAAATCCAATACTTTACACGGTTAAAGTTGGCGTTGGCTTTCCAGCTGTTTTTATATTGAATGCAGCAATACCGAGGACAATAACTCCTCCTACGATGCCCGTGATCATTTCAGGGTAAATCAGTAACAAAGCGCCAATAGCTAAGATGACACGAGTCACCGTATTCATCTCGCCTCTGAAGTACCCCTCAAGTGCTGAGCTTAGTGCAATGACACCAGTAATCGAAGTCACTACTACTGTAATGATATCTACAATAGGCGGTAGCGGGAAGTCTTTTGCCGTAACAGCAAGATCAGTGGGGTCAATCATCAGCATCGTAGGATTATAGATAAACATAAACGGTACGATAAATCCAGCGAGTGCCAGCTTGAGCGACAAGAATCCTGTCTTCATCGGATCGCCGCCCGATATACCCGCACCAGCAAAGGCCGCTAGACACACAGGCGGGGTAATATTGGCAAAAATACCAAAATAAAAAACAAACATATGCGCTGACAAAATTGGAATATCAAAACCAGCTAATGCTGGCGCCGCCATCGTCGCCGTAATGATATAGGCAGGAATAGACGGTAATCCCATGCCTAATACCATAGATGCTAGCATGGTTAAAATAAGCGTAAAGAACAACGATCCCGCGCCTAGCGTAACGATAGAGGATGTCATTACGGTACCGAAACTAGTCAGACTCACCACCCCAATGATAATACCAACGACCGCACAGGCCGCCATGACTGCAAGCGACTGACGCGCACCATCTTCCAATGCACCTAAAATATCAGAAAAGCTCATGCGTGTCTCAGCACGTAGCATACTGATGACAACCGTAAAACCAATGGTATAAGCTGCTGCATATCCTACAGGTACGTTTCTGATTAACAAGAAAACCAAAAAAACAATCGGCAATAGCATATGACCACGTGCTTTTAGGACTGCTTTTACTGCTGGCAGATTTTCTTTAGCGATACCTTTTAGATCGCGGCGACCAGCGCGGAAATGTACCTGTGCAATCACACCCAAATAGTACAGCACGGCTGGTAGTAGGGCTGCAAGCGCAATCGTGCTATAAGGCAAACCTGTGGTCTCTGCCATAATGAACGCACTGGCACCCATAATTGGTGGCAAAATCTGCCCACCTACAGATGCACTCGCCTCAACTGCACCCGCGAAATCTTTGTGATAGCCGACTTTTTTCATCAGCGGAATCGTAAAGGCACCGGTACTTACTACATTTGATAATGCAGAGCCGTTGATACTGCCCATAAAGCCACTAGAGATGACCGCTACTTTTGCAGGCCCGCCTTTCTTATGACCTGCGATGGCCAATGCCAGATCATTAAACAGCTGCCCCATCCCTGAGCGTGCTAAGAACGCACCGAATAAGATAAACAAGAAAATAAACGTCACTGACGCACCGATCGCGACAGAATACAGACCTTCTGTTTTTAGGAATAATTGACCGAAAATATCACCCATATCATAAGGGCGAGTCAAAAGTCTATCAGGCATAAAATCCATGTGACTGACAAACGGATAGGCTAAGAATATCCCTGCCAATATCGGCAAAATCCAACCTGTGATACGGCGACTGCCCTCTAACACACAGACTACGGTGATTAGTGAAAATATCACATCCATCTGGTTCGCCATACCGCCGCGCGAGGTCACAATATCTTGATACTCGTAAATCAAGTAGCCCATGCCAGATAAGGACAGCGCAAACCAAAGCCAGTCATACCATGCCACTCGTTTGCGACTGCTTTTTTTACTGGCTGGAAAAATTAGGAATATCAATGCAAAACCAACGCCCACGTGCACAGAGCGCTGCAACAGTGCTGGCATTGGATTAAAAGTGATATATAAATGAAACAGTGAATAGAGTATACAAATGCCAGCGATAAAATATTTTACTGGTCCTTGAGTGATATGACGCGTGATTGACTCTCGGTCATATTTTTCCAATACTGCTCGGTTGACCGCATCCGCCTCAGCATCGTTATCAACTTGCGCATCTGGCATGGTAGTCACACTACCTTGATCCGTCACTTGGGAGTTCATGACAAAAGTCCTTTTTAAATCTATCAATTAAATCATACGTCTTAGGCATGATCACCACTTCAGAATAGTCTGGCACCCACTGGTGAATCAAGAAACGATGACCACCATAATCCATTTCACCTTTGGTCAGTCTAGATACGACCCAATTAAGGCGAGGCAGTTTTTCGTTGATTTGATAACCCAGATAGCCAGGCTTTTGTATAGGAGCGAGCATTTCGGTGGAGGGTGTCCCCGCACCGAATGCTTCAAAATACGTCGTGGTCAGTAACAGCTCCGCACCTTCTGTACTACTGCCGTCTATGCGTTGATACTGCTCTTCCCACCACTGTTTTTCTACAGAATGTATCCAACGTAGCTGAAAATCAGGCTCAGTGAAATAACAAACCTTATCATCAGCACCGTCTACGCCTGCGACTCGCACTTCAACGACAGACTGAAGCGTAAAGCCTAACCATAGCGTAAAAAAAACCAGCGCTGCAATAAATGCCGCGCCAGTTGGTAAACATAATGAATTACTTGGCTGATTGTTCGTCATAGTACTTTTTAGCTCCAGGATGGATTGGGGCTACCATGCCATCACGAGCGGTTTCTAGACTGATATCATTGGCCGCTTGGTGAGCTGTTTTTAGACCATCTAAATTATCAAACAATGCTTTGGTCAGTTTATAACCATCCGCTTCAGATAGATCAGAGCTAACCAACAACGCATTCATGATTGCTGCAGTTGGTATGGCTGTTTCGTTGCCATAAGTGCCAGCAGGAATCTCAAAGGTTTTGAAGTAAGGCTTGGTCGCGATGATTTCTTTTAGCTTGTCTTGGTTGATAGTGACAATCTGTAAATCTAAGCCTTGCTCTAGCTCCATCAAAGATGAGTTTGGTAGGCCACTACTAAAGAATGCCGCTTCGATCTTGCCTGCTTTCATACCATCAGCAGCTTCAGCAAAGCCTAGATAATCAACGGTGACATCATCATACGTGATACCAAACCCTTCAAGTAAAGTACGAGCATTTACTTCTGTACCAGAACCTTGATCGCCTACCGCAATACGCTTGCCTCGTAAATCTTCAATGTTTTTGATACCAGATTTTTCCGAGGTTACGATTTGCACCACATTAGGGTACAAAACAGCAATCTGTTGAATGTTAGTGATTGGCTGCTCAAAGTTGTTTTTACCTTCGACAGCATCTGTCACTACGTCACTTAGTGCCAAGACCATGTCGACCTTGCCTTGGGTCAATAGATTGACGTTTTCGACTGATGCGCCAGTGGTTTGAGTTTTTGAGTTTACGCCAAAGGTTTTGACATAGACTTCAGACAATGAAGTACCAATGATGTTGTAAGGGCCAGACGCACCGCCAGTAGCGATGGTCAAAAACTTAGTATCAAGCTTATCTGCTGCAGTATCTGTTGCCGCGCTATCTGCAGATGCAGTATCACTGCCCTCTGAACTTGGAGATGAGCATGCAGTTAGACCTAAGGCAGCACTCAACATAGCTGACAAAAGTAATGGGGATTTTAAAGAATTAAGCATTGAATTCATCCTTGAAGTGGTCGATTTTGTACGTTTAACAATATCCGTATTTATACATAAATACGTTACAGACGAGTAATAATATAGTAATTCCATCAACAAATAAACCTTAGCTTGCTTTCTCTTTTTCTTTCAATACCTTATATTTAAAGCTACCTGAGAAAATATAGGCCATTCATTAATTGAGCTAACATATATAAAGTTTTGCTATGCGAAACAAAGTTTCATTTAATAAATATTAAAACAAAAATTGTTGCTATTGTAAACCTTTATCGACATCTGAAAAATATTGCCATATCGCATTATTTCTTAGGAATTTTTAGATATAGCAAATTAATGAGGACTCTCGATTTATAACTATCTCGATT
>Ga0207897_100181_pt1 | contig 28119 bp, 24 predicted proteins | sample LinPmetageLP42_FD_184054 | JGI IMG/M metagenome (GOLD analysis project Ga0207897, IMG submission 184054) | Marine viral communities from the Pacific Ocean - LP-42 (SPAdes) | ecosystem: Environmental > Aquatic > Marine > Oceanic | place: Pacific Ocean | collected 2010-08-27
CCTTTACTATTAATGAGTTTTGGGGAAATCTAGAAGTTAATATAACGACTAGACTTTAAGTATGGCAGTTTCATAACGTCACAAGAAAACATTAAACTGTTAGAACCTTAATGAGTTCGCTACTGAAATATAAACCACATCGTTGATAATTTGCATACAGTATTTACAGACACCTTTGAGTAAAAACGGCTTATCATTAAATATGAGTTATCGTTTTTAATTATTACTAATAATACATATGGGAGCTTTATAATGAAAAAGAATATTTTATCGTTAATTTTAGGTACTACGCTTGCATTGCCTACACTTGCAATGGCTATGCCGACCAACAGCAGTGATTCTATGCAATCACGTATGCCAAGTAGCTCTGTCAAAAGCAATGTACAAGTCGGTGTAGAAGGACCAACTGGTAAATTGGGAGCTGCACAGCCTAGCCATGTCAATATCAATGACTCTAGCAATAAGATGAACGACTCTCGTAGTGAGATGAATGATTCGAACAAGAGTATGAACAACTCTGACAACAGAGTGAACGAATCTAATGACAAGATGAATGATAAAGCTGGCACTATGAGCAATAGTAATATGCCTACTATGAACGGTAACGTGCCAACGACAACGGGTGCAGCCTCTACACAGTCTACCCAACGTACGCAAACGCCAAACATGCAGCATAGCAATGCAGACTATCAGCCTTTAATCTCAGGTGAAGCCGTTACTCAGAATAAAGTTGCAGATGCTGCTAGTACTTTGCAAGAAAAGAAAAAAGACAAGCGTGGTGAGTTATTAGCTACTCAGCCAGCAAACGTACAGTTCAAAGAGAACCGTCGTATCGCTGTATCACGCTAAGCAGGCAACTAGTTTAGTAGATTAGTTTGTAAGCATATTACTTATATAAAAAGGCAGCCATATGGCTGCCTTTTTTATTATACCCAACTATAAATTTTAGCTATTTTTAGCAGTATTTACTTCTTAGTTTTAGTCACACCAGCTTCTTGTAATAAAGCGCCGAGTGTACCCATTTTACTTGGGGCTTCAGCTTTATCATTTTTTACTGGCTTACTACGATTGCTCGCGTTGTCTTTATCCTGACGCTTGCCACGCGGCTTAGACGGACGTTTATCAGCAGCTGGACGGCTATTATTTGGACGGTCACTATTTGCGTTATTATTGCGTGAACGACTGGTTTTCTCGCCATCTATACTAGCTGTCGTAGACTTGGCAGCCGTACGTACAGGTTTTTCAGATTCAGGTTTCATGCTAAAGCCGATACGACCACGTTTTTCATCGATAGAGATAACCCGTACCGAAACGATATCGCCAGGTTTGACACGATTCATAGGATCTGCGACAAAGTCATTGGCCATCTGTGAGATATGTACCAAACCATCCTGATGCACACCGACGTCAACGAAACAACCGAAGGCTGTTACGTTCGTTACCACGCCTTCTAAGGTCATACCTTCGCTCAAATCTTTGATACTATTGACGTCATCACGGAAATTGGCCGTTTTAAATTCAGGACGAGGATCGCGAGCAGGTTTGGCAAGCTCTTCGATAATCGCTTTTACGCTGACATTATCGTCATTAGCAGCCAGTGTAGTCGTATCAATCGTATTTAACACGCCATCATTACCGATGACTTCTGACAATGGCTTGCTCGCTTGTGCAAGTAAACTATCGACCAATGCATAGCTCTCTGGATGCACACCAGTGGCATCTAATGGATTGCTACCATTATGAATACGCAAGAAACCAGCTGCCTGCTCAAATGTCTTAGCGCCTAGACGTGGGACGTTTTTAAGCGCTTCACGACTATCAAATGCACCGTGCTCTTTGCGATAGGTTACAATTTGCTGTGCCACATTGCGGTTAAGACCAGCGATATGAGCCAAGATAGCTGGACTGGCTGTATTTACATCAACGCCAACCGCGTTTACGCTGTCTTGAGTTACTTTATCAAGGCTATCTGCAAGCTGGTTTTGATTGACGTCATGCTGATATTGACCCACGCCAATGGCTTTTGGATCAACTTTAACAAGCTCTGACAATGGATCTTGCAAGCGACGCGCAATAGAAACCGCTCCGCGTACAGAAACGTCTAGATTGGCCAGCTCATCACTAGCAAGTTCACTCGCTGAATAAACAGACGCTCCCGACTCATTAACGATAACCGCTTTGGCTGTTAGTGCATCGTTCGCGGCTAGAATCTCTTTGATCATTGCATCGGTTTCGCGACTTGCCGTACCGTTGCCGATGGCGACCAAATCAACGTTGTAAGTGCTTAATAGCTCATCGATGATTTTTTTGGCTTCAGTCATTTTGTTGTCAGGTGCAAACGGATAAACCGTCGCGATAACAGGCTTCTCTTCGTTATCTGACATCACATGACCTTGCGCATCGACGATGGCCATTTTTACGCCATGACGGATACCAGGATCAACGCCCAAGATCACTTTAGGACCTGCTGGCGCAGACATCAGCAGATGCTGTAAGTTGCTAGCAAACACATCAATCGCATCCGCTTCTGCAGCTAGACGCTTTTCAGTCAATAAACGATGCTCGATATGCGGACGCCATTTGTCTTTCCATAAGCTACTGGCTGCTTCTACCAAAAACTCACGGCGTTCTGCTGGCGCTTTGGCATCGACGTCGAAATGACTGATGATCTTTTCGATAAATGGAGCGTCTTCGCCTTCAATTTTTAGACCCAAGACATTTTCTTGACGACCCCGCAACATCGCTAATAGGCGATGGTTAGGTAGACGGGCAAGGCTTTCACTATGTTCAAAGTAGTCTTTGAATTTTTCGCCGACTTCACGCTTTTCCTCACTCGCAACGCTCGATACGATACTGGCAGTCTTCGCAAACCCGCTGCGTAAGTTGTCCAACAAACCCAATGCTTGTGTCCATTCATCAACGATAATTGCTTGTACGCCAGCGAGTTGTTTTTCGATATCGCTAAAATCAACTTCGATTTCATTACCACTGTCATCAGTGATACTTGACTGGACTTGATAATCAGCCAAGGCATCCATCGGGGTGATTTCTTGGGTCAAGACCGCTTGGGCAGCAGTATCAAGACCAGCGGCGCGAGCTTTGGCAGCAGGTGAACGACGACGCGGACGATATGGCAGATAGATGTCTTCAAGCTCAAGCTTAGACGTCGCATTATCGATACGCGTCTGTAGCTCGTCAGTCAGATTGCCCTGTGTGCTTAGCAGCTCAGTAATTTTGAGTCGACGTGTTGCCATGTCACGCTCATAATTAAGAGACTTCTCTAAAGCACGCAGCTGCGCATCATCAAGATTCTGAGTCTTTTCTTTGCGGTAACGCGCAATAAAAGGAACCGTCGCGCCTTCATCATAAAGTTTGACAAACGCATTGACTTGAGCAGTCTTAATGCCAAGCGCGCGAGCAAGCTTGTCGTGAATATTCGCGTGTGTGGTTGCATCTAAAACCTGTGCATTTGTCGAGGTTTGAGATGACGTTAAGGTATCAGTGCTACTCATATACGTATCAATCGTTGAGAAATGTAGCTTTGCATTATAGCAAAAGCTGCATGAATAAAAATCCTTTTTATCTTTTCGTTATTTATTGCGCATTTTAGGACGCAAATCGTTCTATATCACACATCCTATGGACTTGTTAAACAAACGCATACAGCATTTATTATCATGGGTGATGCAATTCTCGGTGCAATCTTATACACTAAAGTATCAATAACACAAATATTGATATGTGCTGACATATTGAACAATAGTTTTTAATTTTATGAAGTGCTTATTCGTAACCAATAATTAAATAATGATAATTAATGGCAGTGTTTTTGCTCATAGCTATTTACTTGTAGTTTCTGATAACAATAATTTTTATAAAAGGATGCCTGTATGACTGATAACAACAGCCCTGACACGTTAACTCAGCGTATTTTAGTCGTCGATGACGATGCTCGTCTGCGCTCTTTGTTGCAACGCTTCCTAGAAGACGACGGTTTTGTCGTTCGTACCGCTCATGATGGCAGTCAGATGGACAAACTCATGCAACGTGAGCTTTTCTCACTAGTGGTATTAGATTTAATGCTACCAGGCGAAGATGGCATCAGCATCTGTAAGCGTCTACGTGAAGACAACGCTGACATCCCTATCATTATGCTTACCGCTAAAGGTGGCGATGCCGATCGTATCGCCGGTCTAGAAGCTGGTGCAGATGATTACTTGCCAAAGCCTTTTAACCCAAAAGAATTACTGGCTCGTATCAAAGCTGTATTACGTCGTCAAAACCGTGAATTGCCAGGTGCACCAAGTCATCAGCTAGAAGTGGTTGAATTTGGTCCATGGACACTAGATCTATCGACTCGTACGCTTAAACGCGATGGTAACGTAGTCACTTTGACGACAGGTGAGTTTTCAGTACTAAAAGCGCTCGTACAGCATCCACGTGAGCCATTGACCCGTGATAAATTGATGAACCTTGCTCGTGGTCGTGAATGGGGTGCGATGGAGCGTTCTATCGACGTCCAAGTATCACGTCTGCGTCGTCTGATTGAAGACAATCCTTCACAAGCGCGTTATATCCAGACCGTCTGGGGCGTTGGTTATGTGTTCGTTCCTGATGAAGCTGAGGTAGAAACCATCAAGAGTGAATAACTTTTGACTGATCTAATTTCTTTTAATATAGGCCGTGTTTGGTTACTCACAAACACGCGCCAATATGATGAGCCTATTTGTGAAAAACCCAATTATTTTTCAAAACATACCCTGCACGTTAGTGACAGGGTTTTTAGGTGCTGGCAAAACCACCGTAATTAATCAGTTACTGGCCTCGAAACCGAATGACGAACGCTGGGCTCTCTTAATCAATGAGTTTGGCCGTATCGGTATTGATGGCGCACTCCTAGCAAGCTCCCAAGATAACGATCTTGAGCAAAAGAATATTGCCATTCGTGAAGTCAGTGGTGGCTGTATTTGCTGCACCAGTCAGCTGCCCTTACAAATTGCAATCAGTCGCCTGCTCAGTGAACATCATCCACAGCGATTGTTAATCGAGCCCACAGGTTTGGCACATCCACGTGAGCTGATACTACAACTCAGTGCGCCGCATTGGCAAACCGCCCTAAAAATGAATGCGGTGATAACCGTGCTAAGTGGCGAGCAGTGGCAACAGATTAGGTATCGTGATCATGATGGTTTTCAAGCGCATGTCCATGATGCCGATGTGCTGATAATCAATCGTTATGTCCAATTAGATACTAACGAAAAACAAGCCTTGGTAGAATGGATAACCAAGCTAAATTCACAAGTAAAAATTATTTGGGCAGCATCAGGACTAATGGCATCTGAGACAACAGCTTCATCAGATGTCCATTCATCAGATAAGTTTGTAGCAAATAAACTTGTAGCAGATGCATACTCGTCTACTTTAAACGACCAACTGAATAAGCCCAGCTCTATCATTTCGAATCAACGAAAAATCAGTATTGCTCATCCTCAAAAATCGATGATTGGTGTACAGTCTCAAGCCAATTCTTTAGCAGCTGCGCCATCATCGAGTTCATCTACCGATGATGGCGCAGCTCAGTCCAGTGCTGATAGTGATCTGCCCTATCGCTACCATGAAGAGCAGCAAGACTTTCAATTGGCAGGATGGCGACTACCCGCTCACTACATATTAAACGCTGATGATTTACAGAATTGGTTGTTAGCATTGCCAAACTGGCAACGCATTAAAGGCGTGGTACATACTTCTGATGGATGGATGAAGATCAATTTTAACCCTGGTAGTCTAACCACCAGAACTATTGACCCACAGACGGATAGTCGATTGGAAATTATTTTGCAATTAGGCAATACTGTCGATACAAATGCTGTCGACAAAGCTACAGAAAAATCAGAAACTGAGAATGATGCCAAAGCATCATCAGTATTGATAGATTGGGAAGAGTGCGATCGCGAACTGATGGCACTGGTTATATAGCAACAGACAAAAGAAGGGCAGATATTGCTATTTTGACTAGCAATGTCCGCCCTTTCTTTTTTCAACGCAACTAGGGCGTGTCCTCATTTTAAAAATGGTGATAAACATGAGATAAGTCGCAGTCAAACAAGGAAAATAGCGCAGATAATATCGAGATATTAGTCAGCTATTTGACGCCGTTTGGCAAGATTTAGCCATTTTTAACCCATTTAGATGACTATCGATTGAATTGAGGACACGCCCTAACTATTTTTTAACGCAATTGACTGTCTTTACTACCACGACGATTAAATAGCTCGGCTGCTTTTGCTTCTTGTTCAAGCTCCGTCTGACAGCTAACGCAGTGCTGAATCCCGGGCACTGCCAGTCGCCTTGCCTCTGGAATAGGCTTACCACATTCGTCACACAGCTCAGCACTTACACCTGTCGGTAACGAACGTCGCGCTCGCTCCAATGCATCATTTACCGTTGCATCCATTTGTTCGTGCTCAGCACCATCTCTTGACCAACCACCTGCCATAATCCCATCCTATTTATTTTTTAATGATCATTGCTTTATAGATAAATTCTTTAATAACAAATAGATGGGGTGGTTATTGCTAATTACAATATGCAAATAACAAATGTGTTTGAACGATTAGTGAGAATTATATTTAGGGTATTTACTTTTTAAGAGTGTATGCCTAAAACCTTCTACTCAGCGTTGCCACCCTTCTGTTTTCATGATTTTTTGTCCTTTTTTAGTGATTAAAAAGTTAAGAAAATCTTTTGTTTGAGGATCAGCTTTTGGTGATACAACGATGTTTAAATCACGCCAGATAGCTCGATCCTTATCTATACTAACCATGTCCATATCTTTGGAATTATTAAGCGGCCAATTCGGCCAAGTTATCCAAGCATCTGCTTTTTCATCTTTAAATGCTTTAAAACTGGCTCCAGATCCTAAAGAATACGCTACTATATTATCTCGAAAACGAGCAATATCGTTTAAGCTTCCTTTGCGTCCTGCGAGATCCTCCCAAACTCCAGTACCCGAAGTGTTATATGTTCCTTTACCTTCGGTCACAACTATTTTAATCCCCTTAGCTAATAAATCATCAAAGCTACGTATATTTTTAGGATTTCCTTTTTGTACAGCTATGATTGCTGGTCGGATATAAATGGGTTCAACTTTTTCATGATCAAAAGTTTCGTATGTCTCAAGAAATGCAGTCATTGATTGCTCAGAAGTTCCCCACAGAGCATCGGCATCAGCTTGAGCGTCAGCCGACCATTTGTCTTCAGGTCCTGCTATTAATTCTACCTTGGTACCACCTTGCTTTTCCCAGACATCTGCCACTTTTCTTAAAGCGGTATGTGGGCCACCTGCTCCATACAGCTTTATGACACCATCCTGAGGATTGTGCTCGATGGAAGGATCAAAAAGCGTGGTTTGCGCAAAAGCTGAAGTACAACTTAGCAGCACACATGCAGCAGCAATGGACTTATTCATAAGTATTATCCTAAGTAAAAATCATTGGTAGTTTTGACAAAAAACAGAGTCGTATTTACTATAAAACAGATATCTTGCTGTTGGTATATATTTTTTGTAGCTTCTATTAGCACATCAAGCAACTAAAGAAAATTTATACCAGTTTCGCATCCTAGTACGACGCATCTATTTCATTTAGTATCAACTATAGCTACCCAAATTACTTTTACGCTTTGTATTCATGCAAGTTTAAGTAACACCTCTTAATCTTTTGGCTGTAGCTCAACCACTTGCCCGCGTACACCAATACTTTCGTTACTCATCAAGCAGACGTAGGCTGACATGATGTCTTCCGGCGTTTTTAAACTCATGGGATTTTCTCCTGGATACGCATGCGCACGCATATTGGTACGAGTACCACCTGGATTAACGCAGTTAAAACGTAGATTGGTTGTGTTCTGCGTCTCTTGAGTAAAGATATCACTCATCCCTTCTACTGCTTGTTTAGAAAGTGCATAAGCACCCCAAAATGCGCGAGGATGTGTACCTACAGTGCTAGAGGTAAAGACAACAGACCCATGATCAGCATCTTTTAATAGCGGCAATAGCGCTTGGGTCAGCATAAAAGTCGCTGTGAAATTGACTTTCATCACTTGGGCGAAAGTATCGACGTCATACATTTCAAGCGGCGTTAATTGTCCTAATATACCAGCATTATGCAAGATACCATCTAACTGGCCGACTTCTTTATTAATTAGCCCTTCGAGCTGCTGCATTTCGGCATAAGTCGCCCCTTCTAAGTTCATCGGCAACATAGCAGGCTGCTTACCACCAAGACTCTCAATCTCATCGTAGACGTACTCAAGCTTGCTACTAGTGCGGCCTAACAATAAGACAGTGGCGCCATAACGAGCATAGGTCAATGCAGCAACACGGCCAATACCATCCCCTGCTCCAGTCACCAAAATAGTCTTACCATCTAGGCAATTACTGGACGGTACAAAGCTACGAATATCATCATGAGTCAAAGGCTGAATAGAACTTTGAACCGTTTTTTTATTGTCTTGTGGATCGACTGATTGATTATTATTGTCACTCATGGCATTGCTCACTACTTATCATTAAATCGTTGAGGATATGTGCTTATAGTTGTAAAACTGGTGATATATAGTAGTCTATAAATACTCAAACTTACCAGACGATAGCAGTAATTTATTTAACTGCTCAGGCGTGTCAGTAATATAGTCGGCGCCCCATTTTTTCAAAGACTTTTGATCTTCAGGTGGAATATATCCATAAGCGGCCAAAATCGTTGGCATGCCAGCAGCGTTGCCAGCTTCGATATCGCGTATATGGTCACCAACATAGAGCACGCAGCCTGCCGCGCCTCGAGGGATACCCAGTTTTTCTAGCGCCATATACATTGGCTCTGGATCTGGTTTGGTACGTGATACATCATCTGGACAGACCAAAACTGCACAGCGCTGATCCAGTTGCATCTCACTTAATAGCTTTTCGGCTAAATAACGCGGCTTGTTGGTAACGATACCCCATGGCACGCCCTTTGCTTCAAGTTCAGTCAGTACCGCTTCAAGCGCCTGAAACACGCAGCTATCGACACAGATATCTGCTTCATAATCATCTAAGAACTGCTGACGAAACTCAAGCAATGCTTCCTCGCTGACTTCGAGTTGATCGTTATGTCTTAGCATCAATTGCACCATGGCCGAGGCACCCGCAGAGACTTGCTCGCGGATTTCCGCTTCAGGCGGTGCCTGCCAGTCATTTTCGAGACTCATTTTACCAATGATACGAACAAAATCAGCAGCAGTATCGATTAATGTCCCATCAAGGTCAAATAAAACAGCTTTTACAAATTGGGTCATAGTGAATGCTCTTGAGATTGATGACGTGTTTAGTGAAAGTATGGCAAATAAATGGCTGCGTGCAGCATTAAACCAATGGCTTTTGTACGGCTATCATATAATTAACATCGACGTTTTGGGCAAGCCAGTAGCGTTTGGTCAGCGGATTATAATGCAAACCGATAATATCCTGACGAACAAATCCAGTATTGAGTGCCATTTTGTCTAATTCTGCTGGCGTAACAAATTTGGCATAGTCATGGGTGCCGCGATCAAGCAACCGCAGTACATACTCTGCACCAACGATGGCAAACAGATAAGACTTAGGATTGCGATTAATCGTTGATAGTACACAGACACCGCCAGGAGCTAACAACTCATAACAAGCCTGCACGATCGAGCTAGGATCTGGCACGTGCTCTAGCATCTCCATACAAGTCACTACATCAAACTGACCAGCATGTGTTTTTGCTAACTCTTCAACAGGTATATGCTGATAGCGAAGCGTATTCTCTAACTGGCTTTGCTCTGCATGTAACGCAGCAGCTTTTAGGTTTTCTGTACCTAAATCAATTCCTGTCACATCAGCACCGCGGCGTGCCATAGATTCTGACAATATTCCGCCGCCGCACCCTACGTCGAGTACTTTTTTGCCAGAAAGTCCTTGCTCAGTGGTTTTATTAGCATCGTTTTGATAGCCACGTTTGACGTTTTCTTCTATCCAGTTTAAACGTAATGGATTGATCTCGTGTAGCGTTGCAAACGCCCCTGTGTTGCTCCACCACTCACTCGCCAAGTTATTAAATTTTTCGACTTCGCTAGGATCTACGTTGATGGTGGTAGACTCTGTACTATTGAAAGCGCTATTATTATTTTGATCATTTGAAGTTGATGAAGAATTTAAAGCAGAGCTCATGGTATGTTCCTTGATTGTCACTATCGTTATTATCGTTTACAGTGCATGATTATGTGCTTAATATTAGCATGAGAGTAGCAGTTTTGTCGTAAGCACATCGTCAGCGATTGTGAATAGGCTTAAACTTTACCCTGTTTTTTGGGCAGTATCTTGATATAGAAAAGATACGTATCCTTGTGACAATATCGCATTCTGATACTTTTGAATCTCTTAAGTTCCATATAGAAATAAAGCAGACACTTGAGAAACAGTAGATTCAAAAAGTAACAAGCAATATACCTTAAATAATAGCTAACCGCTTTACAACTATCGGTTAAGAATGCGATTCACAAGTACATATATTTTACGTTATCATAGTCGATACTTTGTTATTGTTCGATTATACTCGACACTGTCTGGTTTAGACGCTTTAAAAGCTATATATTTTAGAGTGTCACATGTTTAACAACCATATAGACACCAACCTCTTAACCCATTCTAAGTCTCCACACCTCAAGGATAAAGTATGAAACGTGTCATCACACTGACTGGTCTAGCCATGGCCATTGGACTTGCCTCTATGGGCGCACAAGCTGCAGACTATGTCGCTGGAAAAGATTACCGTGTGCTAGACAACCCAGAGAAAATCAGCGGTGATGCTATCATTGTTCGTGAATTCTTTTGGTATGGTTGCCCACATTGTAATGTGCTTGATCCGCATATGGAAAAATGGGCAAAGACTAAAGACAAAGATGTTGCATTCTTCAAAACACCAGCGGCACTTAACCCTGTTTGGGAAGCCAATGCACGCGGTTTTTATGCGGCTCAGCTTTTAGGGTTCGAAGACAAAACTCATTCTGCATTATTTGATGCTATCCACAAAGATGGTAAAAAACTGTTTGATCAATCATCATTGAGCAAATGGTACGCGTCAAAAGGCGTGAATGAAAAGAAATTTAACAGCCTATATAACTCATTCGCTGTTGGTACAAAAATTGGTCGCTCACAAGAAGGCGCTAAACGTTATCAGCTTTCTGGCGTACCAGCTGTGGTGGTGCAAGGCAAATATGTAGTCACTGGTGAGAGTGCTAAAGTACCTAAAGTCGTCGACTACTTGGTCGACAAAGCCCGTGCTGAAAAGAAATAACTCAAGCAATAAATACTTGAATAATAGACATAACGCACAGTACATCCGTACGTCATGCACAAAAAAGCCAATCATAAATTGATTGGCTTTTTTGCATCTTAACATTTTAGCTATTCATTTTTTAACTACTAACCTGTCAACTAATAATCTTTCAATTAATAACCTTCTAGCTTGGTGTAGGTATTATTTTTTCAGCTGCGACAAAATAGCCACTTCACGAATATAACTCGCTAAATCTGCTTTAGATTCTGCCAGCAACTCATCGTCTTGCATATGTTTGGCATATTCTATCCACAACAGCAACTGATACATACTGTGGTGCTCAGAAGCTTTATATTGCTTCACAAACTGCTTGAGCGTACCTTCATCATTGATATTTAGACGCTCGTACCAGCTCTCTATTTTTGAGACTTGCTCTTTAGGAAAGAAGGCATCAAATAACGCCTTTATCAGCTCATGGCGATTCTCTTCAATCATCAGCTTGCCAACACGTTTGGTCTGACGATTGCGGGCATTGGCACTGGTAATATCAGCAAGTGCCATTAGCTCCGCCATAAAATAATCACTGGCAGGTAAGGCTTTTAGCTGTTTTTTCGATAAGCTAGCAAGCGGTATAGATAACTGCTGTAAGCGCTCATGGGCTTTTTTGAGTTCTGTGCGCGAGACGCGCATATCCTGTTCTTTCCAGTCAATCATAAAAGCTTTCCAAAATAATAATTAATAAATTAAATAGTATCTGACATCACTACCAACGACTTTTTTCGCGGTGTTTTGCCAATACCTTCACACCTTTAGGCATAGCGTCAGCAAGGCGGCGTTGTAGATGATCAGTGATAAAAACAGAGCGGTGTTTTCCGCCCGTACAGCCTATGGCAACTGTGACCGTATGACGATTATTGTGCAAAAACTCTGGTAGCCAACGAGTTAAAAACTTATCAATGTCATTCATCATTTCTGCTACTTCTGGATAATCTGAGAAGAATGCGCCTACTTCGGTATCCAATCCTGTCGAGTCACGTAACTCAGGGTTCCAATGTGGATTCGGTAAAATTCTAACATCGAATACAAAGTCAGCATCGATAGGACTACCGTATTTAAAACCGAAAGACAGTAGATTGATGACAATCTGATTGTCCATGCCTATATGTTCACGCAAGCTGTCTTTTAATTGATGAATATTTAGGCTACTGGTATCAATCCTAATATCAGCATGACCAGCAATTGGCTCTAATAGCTCAACTTCTTTTTTGATAGCAGCAGGTAAATTAAAGGCTATATGCTTAGCGTTATCACTATCGATATCTTGTGACATCAAAGGATGTACACGGCGCGTCGCGTTGAAACGGGCTATCAGCGTACTCTCTTGTGCAGTCACATATAAAATTTGTACCGCATGAGATCCATAAGTTTCCTTGAGAGAAGCATACGTTACTGCAAAGTTAGATAAATCAGCACGTGGCGTTCGAATATCGACACCCAGCGCAATACGATAAATGCCGCTTTCATTGACCAGTTTATGAGCAGCATTAGGTAATAAAGACAGCGGCAGATTATCAATAGAGTAATAGCCTAGATCTTCTAAGATATTCAATACTGAGGTTTTACCAGATCCTGAACGCCCTGAGACCACCAATATACTGAGCTTATTCGTAGACGTTTGATCCGCTATCGTTGCTGCTGCATTACTATTTTGATCCTGACTTACACCCATGATCTACTCATCCAAGTCTATTATATCTAGTCTACTGCTACGTCATAAAAGCTAATTTACCACTACCAACTGATTGTCTAATAAGCGTGCTCGTCCTAGCCATGCTGCGACTAAAATAACGATGTTTTTGTTTTCTATATTAAAGGTTGTAGAGTCGCTCATAATAGAACCTAACTCATCAGTCTTTATTTCCAAATAATCAATAACAAAGCCTGCGTCACTAATACGTGTCCGCGTATCTACTAATAGCTTATCAAATGCTTGCTGACTAAGAGCCGTACTTTTCAAACTCTGCGCTAATTCTTGCAATGCTTGATGTAATACAGGAGCTACTTGTCGCTCATTTGCACTTAAGTATTGATTGCGCGATGATAGCGCTAAGCCATCATCAGCACGAACAATAGGCGCACCAATGATATTAATAGGATAACTCAAGTCACGTACCAACTGCTTAATGATAGCAAGCTGCTGATAGTCTTTTTGTCCAAATACTGCCACATCTGGTTGTACGATATTGAACAGTTTAGCGACAACAATACCAACACCATCAAAGTGTCCAGGACGTGATTGACCACATAACTGATTGGCAATAGCACCAGACAATACAGCAGTAGGTGGTGGTAATACTGGATACATCGCATCAATGCTAGGTGCAAACACATAATCTGCATCAACTGTCGCAAGCTTAGCCACATCTGCATCTAGTGTACGCGGATAGCTGTCAAAATCTTCCCCAACGCCAAACTGAGTGGGGTTAACGAAGATACTGACCACCACTACATCTGCATGCTGTTTGGCAATCTTTACTAGCTCAAGATGACCGTCATGCAGATTACCCATCGTTGGTACTAACGCAATGCGCTGCTGACGGCCCTGTTTGTCATTTTGCTGACCACGATAAGGCTGCAGCGCTTCACGTAGTGACGAGATATCATGATAAATAATTGGAGACATGATTACTTTTCTTCTATTCAAACGTTCTGTTGTTCAATAGCGTAAATAACTTTAATAACTTCAAAATCAGCTAAATTGGTGCTGCTCAGTCGGGAAGCTACCTTCGCGTACTGACTGCTGATAGAGCGCAAAAGCACCTTCGATACTGTGTGCACTATTGCGATCATCTGTTAAAAAATCATGGATAAAACGTGGCACTCGGCCATGCGCCATACCTAGCATATCGTGCATAACCAATACCTGACCATCAGTATCAGCTCCAGCACCAATACCGATAACTGGCACGGCAACCGCATCTGTCACTGCTTTTGCAAGCACGGCTGGAACACACTCTAGCACTAGCAGTGCAGCACCTGCAGCGACAACTGCTTTGGCATCGGCAAGCAGTTTATCAGCCGCTTCATCACCGCGACCTTGAATTTTATAGCCACCAAACACGTTCACAGACTGTGGGGTCAAACCAAGATGTACACAAGTTGGTGTGCCTGCTTGTGCCAAGGTCGTTACCAATTCACACAGCTCACTGCCACCTTCGATTTTTATGACATGCGCACCTGCTTGCATCAGCGTGCGGCTATTAGCAACGGCTTCTGGCAGTGTCACATAACTCATAAACGGTAGATCAGCCAATATCAGCGCGTGTTTGTTACTACGGGCAATATTGGCAGTGTGATAAGCCATATCATTGACTGTCACAGGTAGTGTTGAATCATGGCCTTGTACAACCATGCCCAAGCTATCCCCAATTAAAATCGTATCAATTTCGGCTTTTTCCATCATTCGTGCAAACATCGAGTCATAACAGGTCAAGCACGTGAACTTGGTACCGGCTTTTTTAAACTTATTTAGAGTAGATAATGTTGTCATATGACCCTCAATTAATCTGCAATGCCTTTGATTATCAATACTGGTACTATTCTAGCTATAATCGAGAAATCTTAGACCAATATCCCAATCACCTATTACTTAGCATTAGTTATTTATAATTAATCGCTTGATAGTAATGTTAAACCTGTCCAATCACGACTTTGTGAACAGTCACTTATCGACTTACCTGCGATGGTTAAATTTGGTGCCAACTCTCGCAGTGGTATTAAAACAAAGTTGCGCTCACTTAAGCCAGCGTGCGGTATCGTCAGTGTTGGATCTGTAATCTGTATCTCACCGTATAGCAAAATATCAACGTCCAGACTACGTTCACCCCAACGGCGTAAACGTGCTCGCTTGGCCATGCTCTCTAACTGCTGACAAAAAGCAAGCAGCTCATAGGGTGTGAGCGTTGTCTCAAAACCAGCCACTGCATTAACAAAATCTGGCTGATCTTGTGGCCCCATCGGTGCTGAAGCGTAAAAAGAAGAGACACTTACCTCACGTATCTGCTCATGTGCTCGCATCATTGCAAGCGCCTGCTGTAAATGATCGATTGGCGAACCCAGCTCATTAGCGAGGTTGCTACCCAAGCCCACATAACAGGTAACCCAGTTACTATTATCTGTACTGTTATCCATATTATGCGCTTTCAGTACTAGGCTGACGGCGGCGGCGCTTCGATGGTACAGGGCCTTTGTTATCAGTGACTTTCACAGCAGGCATCTGATCATTCGTATCTTGCTTCGCTTTAGCAGCCTTTGCAGTAGTTGCTTTTACCGATTTCTTGGCTCTCGCAGGTGCAGCGGTTTTTGTAGCGTCTTTGCTATCTACTGCCTTGCTACCTACTTCCTTTACACTTTTAGTATCGCTTTTATCAGTCGATTCAACTGCAGGTTTAGGCGCTTTTTTCGCATACTTCGCTGCTGGCTGTGCTTTGCCATTACTGCCCTTCGCATCGCTATTGCCTTGTACTTCGATATTGCTCGCACTATCTACAGTAGGTTGACGACGGCGACGCTTGTGCGGGATCGGCTCGTTATTCATACTAACTAACGCAGGTGATCTTGCGATCGAGCGAGCCGGTCTAGCTGATGCTTGAGCTTCTGGCTGGCTGGTATTAGACAGCTGAGTGCTACTATTTACGCGCTCGGCTTTAACCGCTTGCTGTGGTGCATCTTGATCGGTTGATGCTGGCTTTCGTACAGGTGCTTTGCTGCGCTTCGACGTATCGTCAGCTGACAGTTGCTTCTGCAATGGCGGCACAACATTCTCGTGCTCGATAACAAATAATGGCTTAGGCTTTACCTGTTGACTTGCCGATTGTTTGTTATTAGCAAGAGACAACTGCTGTAGCTGAGCAAGCTCGTTATTGTCTTGCTCTACTTGCTGCACATTGTGTCTGCTACTGTCGTTGCGGCCAGCTTTAGGTTGGCTGGCAGCGCGGCGGCGGCGAGCTGGAATATTTGACGAATCATTTACCATTGTTTGATCACTTCTACCTTTTTCAGCACGGTCATCGGCTTTGTTTTGCTTTGTACTGTTCTGATTAGGTGCTGCATTATCAGTAGTCTGTGTTTTTGATTCTTGACGATTACGTCCGCGACCACGTTGCCCTTTTTTATAAGCACCTCGGCGAATATTTTCGTCAAATTCATCAATCGCCTGCTGTTGCTCTTGTTCAGACAAGGTTTGATACGTCTGCCACCAGTCACCCATATCGTTGGTTGACTCTGATAGCGGATGCTCAGCATCGCCACATTGCTCACGCAATAACAAAAAGTCAAAGCCAGCACGGAAACGCGGATGCTCAGATAGCTGAACGATTTGCTTGCTACGCGGGGCTGCAAGTTTTGGCTGCAATATCCAGATATCTCGAATGAATTGCTCAGCAAATTTCGGAATAGCGGTTTTGATACGCTGACGGTCAATGACTTTACCAGCAGCATGCATTTGCGCTTCGGCAAACGGCATATTACGTTTCTTGGCTTTTGCCAATTGATGTAGGTAATTTTCCCACAGTAAGGCAGCATAGAAGAACGCAGGGTTGATACTCTTGCCTGCTGCAATGCGCTTATCAGTATTAATAGCTACCTGATTGACTAAAGCACTTGGCTCAGATGGTGGATAGATAATGAGACTATCAATCGCACCTGATTCAAACAATAGCGGTAACAGAGGTACTAGATAGCCACCAGTAAACATCTTTTGCGTTTCATCATAGAGACGATGCGGTGATATTTGCTCAAGCAGCGCCCAATTCCCATCATTAAATTGCTCAGACAACGCTTCATCAAACTCAAAACCTAACTTGGCTTTGAAACGTAAGGCACGGAGCAAGCGCACAGGATCTTCTTCGATACGTACTGGCGCATTGCCCAATAGACGAATGATTCTGTTATCAATATCATCAAGCGCGCCGCAGAAATCATGGACGATGCCTTTGAGCGGTTGATAATAAAGCGCATTAATAGAGAAATCGCGACGGGAGAAATCTTGCTGGATATCGCCCCAAACATTGTCGCGCAGAATCATACCGTCTTGATTGGTATTAGCATCATTGGTTGGTGGACCACGGAAAGTAGCAACTTCAATCAACTCGCGACCTGAATACACATGCGCTAACTGGAAGCGGCGACCGATAATGCGGCAGCGCTTACCAAAGACATCTTTAATCTCATGTGGCTTGGCATCGGTGACGGCATCAAAGTCTTTTGGGCGCAGACCTAATAAAGTATCGCGCACACCACCACCGACGATATACGCATCAAACCCAGCACGGGTCAATGTGGCAATCACTTCAGTAATGGAATTGGGTAATTCAGATTTGTTCAGTTCTAACTGCTTGGCGGCACGCTCGGCCATGCATCTACTCCTCGCCGGTATTCTTTAACTACCCCTGAATAACACAGCGTTTATCAGGCGGATGTACCCGCTAGTTTAACAAATTTTGGACCTACTGGGGGTGTTATGACATTTACTTACATGCTATTTTGTCAATATTGGGGTTAATTAATGCAAAACACCGTCATTAATCGCGCACGCTTAAACGTCTTTGGTTTTTTTCGACTGTTTTTGCACCGATACCTTTCACCTTTGCTAACTCGCCCACTGTCTTAAAATCGCCAAACATGTCACGATATAAAATTATCGCCTGCGCTTTACTGCTGCCGATACCATCTAACGAAACCAGCTCACCTTCATTGGCTCGATTGATATTGATGACTTTCTGCTCACGCGCTTGTGTGATAGCTTTTTCTTTTGCGATTAAATACTCATAGGCACGTTTAGGGTCGTCAAAACAAGGATCTGCATTCGCATTACTGAGTGCGACCACAGACAATAGGAGACTAAAAGCTATGGTCGTCAGTAAGCTGGCAAATGAAAATTTACGATGAGCGTTCATGTTGTTTCGCCGCTTCCCACAGTGCATCCATTTCTATTATATCGCTGTCTTCAATACGCTTGCCAGCGAGTTCTAGCTGCTCCTCAATATAACCAAAGCGTGACTTAAATTTGTGGACACAGGTTAAGGTAGCCGCTTCTGCATCCAAATTTAATTTGCGTGCGACATTGACCAGTGCAAACATACAGTCGCCCAGTTCCTTTTCAATATCAATAATATTGGCTTTGCTTATGTCATATCCAACAGCAGTTGTAGAACTATCTGTTAGCTCATGCTTTAGCTCAGCAATCTCTTCATCCAGTTTATCAAAAGCACCGCTAACACCTTCCCAATCAAAACCCAGTTTAGACGCTTGCTTTTGTACGTCTTGCGCTTGCATCAATGCACTACCCGCTTTGGTATTATCCAAACGGCGCTTTGGTTTACCACGTGCCTCGCGTGATTGCTGCTCCTCCGCTTTAATCTCATCCCAGCGTACTTTTACCGCTGCATCGTCTGTTAGAGTTTCGGCTTCAAACACATGAGGATGACGACGAATCAGCTTCTCTTGTAGAGTAGTAATGACGTCACTCATATCAAAGCGCCCTTGCTCAGCATACATCTGACAATGAAACACAACTTGCAGTAGCACATCGCCTAGCTCGCCTTTGATATCTTCATCATCATCGGTTTGTACCGCTTCGCCTAGCTCATAAGCTTCTTCGATTGCATAAGGAATCAGGCTATGATTGCTTTGCTTTTTATCCCATGGACAATCAACTCGCAGCCGTGCCATCAATGCTAAAAGATCATCAAGCTGGCCTGTGGCTTCTGGTGTTCCTTGTACTGGTACAGGCACTGTGATTTTATTGTCGAGAGTATTCATAAGGGAGGCTCTTATTTTTGCTTAATGTAATAATTGTGATTGATTCAATATACAAAGGGGATAAAGCTATCAAGTGCATCTGTATACATGCCATTTCACGCAAGGTTAACGTTTTCACTCTTTTGTAATAAGTTGACGATAGTGTAGCATTGGACACTTATTAGCTTATAATTGTGCCATCTACTCTATTATTTTACCATTGCTCACGCGCAAGGAATTTTTACCATTATGTCTACTTCTGCGACCATTAGCTATCAGCCAAAAACTGAATTCAATCCTATTACGATCAGCTCATTCAAAGCTTACGATATACGCGGTGAGCTTGGCGTTAATCTGGATGAAGAAATTGCTTACCGTATTGGGCGTGCTTTTGCTCAGATTTTGTATCAACGTTATCATGCCGCTAGCACTCAGCCCGATGATACAACGTCGCTACGACCTGCTATCGTTATCGGTAGCGACATTCGTCATTCTAGTGAACAGCTTAAACAAGCCGCCATAGCAGGTATGATGGATGCAGGCATCGATGTAATCGATCTGGGTATGACTGGTACTGAGGAAGTATATTTTGCCACCAGTCATTATCAAGCATTGGGCGGTATCGAAGTCACTGCCAGTCACAACCCTATTAATTATAATGGCTTGAAACTGGTCAAAGAACACTCAAAGCCAATCAGTGCCGATGACGGTCTTGCAGAGATTCAGGCGTTAGCAGAATCCGGGCAATTTACGACTGACATCCAATCAGGAAAATTGCAATTATTGACTGATAAAAGTGCTTATATCGACCATGTCATGACCTTTATCGATACTGATAAACTAAAGCCACTCAAGCTGGTCATTAATTCAGGCAATGGTAGTGCTGGGCCAGCGGTGGACTTATTGATTGAGAAGTTAGCACAAGCTAATGCGCCTGTTGAAGTGACTAAATTGCATCATGCCCCTGATGGCAGCTTCCCTAATGGCATTCCCAATCCTATGATTGAAGCCAATAGAGTGGCTACGCAGCAAGCTGTTTTAGAACATAATGCCGATCTTGGCATTGCCTTTGATGGGGATTTCGACCGTTGCTTTTTATTCGATGAAAGCGGTGAATTCATTGATGGCAGCTACATCGTCGGTATGCTTGCACAAGCATTTTTGAATAAATACCCAAACGAGTCAATCGTTTACGATCCACGAGTGATATACAATACTGAAGCAGTAATTAAAGACCATAATGGCAAAACCGTCATCAGTAAGTCTGGACACTCATTCATTAAGCAAGTCATGCGTGACTCTGGTGCTATATACGGTGGTGAGATGTCTGCCCATCACTATTTCCGTGATTTTTTCTATTGCGATAGCGGCATGATTCCTTGGTTGTTGACCATTGAGCTACTCTCTATCACTGGTAAAACCTTATCAGAATTGGTCACAGGCTATATTGCCGCCTATCCTAGTTCAGGCGAATTAAACTTTCACCTCACCACTCACGATGCACCCACTATAATCAGTGCCATTGAAGAAAAATTTAGCGCGAAAAATCCAGTCAAATCAACGCTTGATGGCCTCAGTCTGAACTTTGGAGAGTGGCGCTTTAATTTGCGGGCATCTAACACAGAGCCGTTGATCAGATTAAACATTGAAAGTCGCGGTGATAGAGAGTTATTAGATACTAAGATACAAGAAATAAATGAATGGTTAGCGGCACAAGGTGCGAGGCCAGCTTAACCTTAACTCTTCATAACAGTACTTCTGAATACTATGTGGCTATTACAACTAATAGTATTCGGAGTGTCTCCTAAATTGATCTTACTCACTATGAAAGTATACTAATACCCAATGTGTGGAATGATTACTTAGTACAAGACCAAGGTAGATAGCTTGTTTTTACTCAATCAAATAAATGCCAATTACTATAAGTATCAGGCAAAAAAAGCCTATCAAAAAAAAGATTGGCAACAATGTATTTATCAGTTTTCTGGCACCTTAAAACATAAAGCCACACTAACAGCCTTCCAAGCTGATATGTTTAATGATGCTAAAAAACAACTTCAACTTGAAAACTTTAATAAAGGAAAAAAAATAGCCGTCTGTGGCTGGGATTTATCACATAATGCTGCTGGTAGAGTACTCACTTTAGCTGAGCTCTACCAGCATTGCGGATACGATATCTCTATTATTGGATGTGTCATTTCATCTAACCCCAAACGTCCAAAGCAACTGTGGGAGCCGATGCAGCTTTCAGATATTCTTTGCAGTTTCATAACAGTAAAAGATACTGCAGAACTAATTTATAAAGCCTTTGATTTCGTCCGATCACATCCTTTCGATATCATACACTTGTCAAAACCGCGATTACCAAACTTAATCATAGGTAGACTGTATCAGCTGATTTGGAACACCCACATAATTATGGATGTTGATGATGAGGAGTTAGGGTTTGGTCAATCTGATAAAGCTCTTCTTCCAAATAATATAGATATAACTAGTATCCGTAGTGATTACTGGCTTAACAAAAGTGTCAGTTTGGCCAACACTTTTGATGCTATCACTGTATCCAATGCCGCGCTACAATTTAGATACTCAGGTACAGTAATCCCTCATGTTAGAGATGCTAATAAGTTTCTACCCTCAAAACAGCTTACTTTAGAAATGCGAAAGAAGTATGACGTACCACCTACGCAGAAAGTATTACTATTTTTTGGTACACCTAAGCCGCACAAAGGCTTAATTGAGACTGCACAAGCTCTGTCTCAAATAAAAGAAAACAACTTTTTATTCCTTATTATAGGTGATTTTATTAATAAAGCCTTTCAAGACAAGCTCACAGCTATAAAAGGGGTTAATTTCAAGTTCTTACCAAATCAACCCTATCATAGTATTAGTGAATTTGTTTCAATGGGTGATGTATGTGTCATCTTACAAGATACTGACTCAATCATTAGCAAGTATCAACTGCCTGCAAAACTTATCGATGCTCTAGCCATGGGGTTGACCGTTATATCAACTGAAACACCAGCTTTAAACTCGTTAATTGAAGATGGAGTCATTATTCCAACTAATAAAGAACAGCTGCCATCTACATTGATACAGATATTTTCTGAGCCAAGCAGGTCAGCGTTTAACCGTGACTATTTTTTACAAAACCTAAGCACTCAAGTCTTTGTCCCAGTACTTACAGGCTTATTAAAAGAATTGCGATCACAGAACCATCCCATTTACTCAAACAAGTGTTACGATATTATCACCTTAACTGAGTATCACCCATCCCCGTAGGACATATCCATATGCCTAAATTCATATTTAGAATACCTACTTATTATCAGCAAATACAAAAACGTAATTTCGCGCAAGCTTTAGCCCTATTGCCCAACTATCAATGGACAATAACAAGTAAGCGACGTTGGATGTGTGCGCGGTTAGGTATTTATACCCCACTGTTAGAAGCCGAGTGGCAAGGGGGTAGCGTCAGAGCTGGTGTGGCTTATGTACAAGCACTATCAGCTTACGGCAAGCTAGAGGAATGCGAAAAAGTTATTAACCGACTGATAAAAAGGCCAACCATATCCCGCTATCTGCCAGAGTTAATAAGAGAGCTTGCAAAGTACAACTTACCTCTAGCAATCAAACTTATACATACCCTACCCACAGCCAAGATCACGATCTATCATCGTGCATTGCAGTCAGCCTATTTACTTCAAGGCACCACTAAAAAAAACCATCTAGAGAAATTTTTTGACTGTCAAAAATACATGGCTCATAAAGATTTAGTATCTAATAGTATTGAATACCCAGATCTCCTACTATTAGAGAGCAATTGGCAAGCGAATACTCATACGGATAAATTATATTATCTAAATAACTATCAATCACACTTTGATTTACCTAACTATGAAGTCATTGATGATAATGCCGCGTTTAACAGTCTAAATTTACAAGTAGAAAATTCTATTTATACCGCGCTCCTGTCTATGAATAAAGAAAAGCGGTTCAGAGTCAGTATTTTGACTACCATGTATAATGCCAGTAAATATATTCGCTCTACATTAGAGAGTTTCCTAAACCAAAGCTGGCATAATATCGAGGTGATATTGATAGACGATGCCAGTACTGATGACAGCTTAAGCATTGCACAGGAAGTGGCCAACAAAGACCCTCGTATCAAGATTATTCACCAAGAGACCAACACCGGTACTTTTTTGGCAAAAAACAACGGTTTAAGATATGCATCTGGTGAATTTATTATCTGCCATGATTCAGATGACTGGGCTCATCCTTTAAAGATTGAACAACAAGTAATGCCATTATTTCTAGACCAAACCTTAATGGCTACCACTTCAGATTGGATCAAAATTGACAATCAAGGAAGTTACTTCGCCCGCGCAGCATTCCCCTATAAGCAAAAAAACCCAGCTTCTTTGATGTTTCGGCGTCATACTTTAAAGTATATGTTACAAGATGGTTTTTTATGGCAGCCTTTCCGTACAGGAGCAGACAGCGAGTTGTTTGAGAGGTTTAAATTAGTGTTTGGCAGCCAAAGTATCCGTCATGTTAGTAAACCATTAACGTTAGGGGCTCATCGCTCTGACTCATTGATGAATGCAAAACATACAGGCACCCAAAGTACTGACTCTCGTATTCAGAGACTACAATACTGGGAAAAATGGCGATTAGAACATATCGAGATGTTGCGACGAGCACACTATTAACTATATGCTCATTTACTTATCATATTGAAAATCAGTAGAAAACAATAGAAACAGCCATCTAGCCGATTCCTCGGCCAATGCCTGTGTAATAACCTTCTAACTGCTGAATTTCTACTCGACTAAGTATATTTCTGGCATCGAAAACAGGGGTTTTGTTCTTATTGATTAGGGAGATATCTGGACGATATCCCTCCGACCAATTTATAATAATAATAGCATCGATATGCTCAAGGTTGTCATAAGGGGAGTCGGTAAACTTCAGACGCTCATCAGAATTATACTCTTCACTCAATTCATTTTTAGCTAAAGGATCGTAAACAGTCGTGATAGCATTGTGTCCCCATAGTAAAGGTAACACACTGTGAATCGCACTCCCTTTAGTTCTTCCTGTTCCCTCTTTATAACCAGCACCCCATATCATTATAGACTTACTAGCGATGTGCGAATCGAAATGTTGCCATAACTTGCGGAAGATTAGTTCTTTTTGGTCATTATTTATATACACTACTTCATCAACAATATTGGCAGACAGCTTTAAATCTAGTAGGTGCTTTTTTAAAATCTCATTTTCTTTAGGTAACGTACTCCCACCGTACCCCCAACCTGCTTTTAAAAATCCTACGCCCAAGCGATTATCTAGTTTTAATAGTGATTCGACTTCTAACATGTCTACAGAACAGTGGTCAGCCAATCTTGCTAGCTCATTTATTAAACTAAGCTTACTGGCCATCAAATTCATCATGCAGCTTCGTGTAAACTCGATAGTTTTTAAGTTATGTAAGCAATAATTGTCGGTATGCTCTAAAAATGCTCTACAAACCACATTATCCTTAGCAGTTTTTTCTGTTTTCTCACCCATCAGCAATAATCTTGGCTTAATAGTGGACAAAAATATTGAAGCATCATTAAGAAACACAAACGGAATATAAAATACATTTTCTGAAGTTAATTGTTCAGCAATGCTTTCTATACGGCCAATTTGGACAATACCACTCAAACACACATCGCAAGATTGATACTTTAAATAATCCAACACTGTCTGCTGAACATCATCTGTCATTTGATCTAGAAATAACCAGTATGTATCGAAATTTATTGGGGGAGGAACTGCCTGATCAAATGTGCAGTATATCAGGCTACCATCATCAAGACTTTTCTGCCATTGATTGCACAGTGTTTTATCAAATTGATATCGGCGTACATGTTCATCTGCTGATTTAGACAACGCATAAAAGGTAACTGATAGCCCAAAATAAGTAAGAGCCATAGCTCCTGCTACCGCTTTCGCATTGTTACCAATAATACAAATACTACTTGCTTGTGTAGATGTTTTTTTCATAGTTTATTATCAGGGTTGAAGATAGTTAGAGGTTACAAATACGTTTGAGCAATGCATTCGTTGAGTCGTCATAATCTAAAGATTGTTGATGAATAGCATCATTTAACTGCTTTGCCATTACCTTCCCAATTTCCACACCCCATTGGTCAAATGGATTGATCCCCCACATTACAGACATCACATAGACTTTATGTTCATACATAGCAAGCATCATGCCTAGTGTTTTTGGTGATAGCTTATCAATTAATATGGTAGAAGATGGTTGGTTTCCTCGATAGTTTTTGTGCATAGCAGACATTGCGCTACATACTTCTTGTAAATCGACAGCTTCATTGCCAAATGCTAAAACTCGACTTTGGGCTAAACAGTTGGCCAAACTTAGTTTATGTTGTAGTAGTAGCTGTTGGTCGATATCTTGACGCTCTTCGTCATAGCGATTGATGAAAGCAATAAAGTCACAAGCCACTTCTTGGGTACCTTGGTGCAGAAGTTGGTAAAAAGCATGTTGAGCATTTGAACCAACTTCTCCCCATAATATAGGACAAGTATTAAAAGTGATCTTTTGACCTTTTAAATTCACTGACTTCCCATTACTTTCCATCTCTAGTTGAGTCAAATAGTTAGGAAAATATTTCAAACGCCCATCATAGGGTAGGATAGCATGAGCATTTATATCCAAAAAACTACCATTCCATACAGCGAGCAACCCCATCATGACAGGTATGTTATCTGTAAAAGGAGTTTCGATAAAGTGCTTATCCATTAGATGTGCACCTGCTAATAGTTCATTGAAATTTTTCATTCCAATTTTAATAGCAACTGTCAAACCAATAGAAGACCACATGGAAAAACGTCCGCCAACCCAATCCCATAGATTCAACTGATTAGCCTTATGTATACCCCACGTATCCATTTTCTTGGCATTTGCAGAAATACCAATAAAGTGATTTCTTTTGATACTCTTTTCATTATCATAGCTATTAGATAACCATGCCAAAGCAGTCTGAGCATTTGAAAGTGTATCAGAAGTGGTGAAAGACTTAGATGAAATAATAAAGGCAGTAGTTTCAGGATTAAGCGTGCTTAACAACTTATCTAACTGTGTACCATCCATATTAGAAACAAAATGAGTTTCAATACAATTATAAAAAAGCCCTTTTTGTTTAATCTGTTCCTCTCCTGTCCATTCTGATAATGCCATACAGGCCATCAGTGGCCCAAGATCAGATCCTCCTACACCAATATTAACAACATCCTGAATAGCCTTACCCGAATAGCCTCTCCAAATGCCCGACGTCAATCTTTCTACGATAATGGCCATGCTATCCAAGCTTTGATGAACTTGTTTAGCAATATCAACGTTATCCACTATTAGACTAGCACCTTTGGGTAGTCTTAAAGCAGTGTGCAATGCGGGACGGTTCTCTGTCGTATTTACTTTGTATCCAGATACCAGCTTATCAATAGCATCACTCAAACCCATCTGCTCTGCAAATTCAATCAGTAATTTTTTAGTTGATTTATCAATTAGTTGCTTTGAGTAATCAAAGCACACACCCTCAAAATCAATTAGTAGATCCTCTGTTCTTCTATCGTTATTTTCGAACAGAGTCACTAAATCTGCAATTGTATTAGAGTGGTTGACCAATTTTTGCCATTGTGGAGCTAAGGTAGGATCATTCATGGCTTTGTCCAATATTGCATCTAAAAATATTTGTGTTTGTCAGCATTATCTTTTATTTCCAATGAGCACTTAGCATAATTGTAAAAAACTATCGCCTAGGAGTTGTCACACATAGATTTATAAAGGGTCATAAAGAGAAATTTAAATATAGCGCAGACACTGATTTAATAGATTAACTATGTTTGTTGCTCAGAAAAATAAGCAAAAGCTTTGAGGTAGGTGGACATACTACCTGCATCAAAACTATCTCCAATCATGGTAGTTACATCAACTCTTGTTGATGCAATCAATGCATCAATAGCATCTGTCAGTTGAATTTCCCCTTTTTTATCAGGTGCTGTTCTATCTAAATAATCTAAAATTTGATGATCAAACACATACCGTCCCACTACAGCCAAGTTCGAAGGAGCATTTTTAGCTTCAGGTTTTTCTACAAATCCGGCAACTGCTATACTTTGGTTTACTTTAGACTTGCTATAAACTTGGTTCTGTCCATCAAGTCTAGCAATACCATATTTATGGATATTCTCTTTTTCAACAGGATCAACAAGTATTTGAGAGTAACCAGTTTCAGAGAACTTTTGCGTCATATAGGCTAAATTTTGTTTTGCATAATTAGTTTTGAAAGGATCAATCACCACATCAGGTAACAATACTGCAAAATCGTGGCCATCGATGATAGGTCTAGCTGCTGCGACCGCATGACCAAGACCTAAGCGCTGACCTTGTCGTATGCTCGAAATTTTCACATCCTCTGGTAGCCATTGCAGATTATCTGCTAAAGATATCTTGCCTCCCTCACGCAATGCTGTATCTAATTCGACATTGATATCAAAATAATTTTCAATAGCCTGTTTTTGTGGATGTGTGACCAATACGATATGCTTAATGCCTGCTGCAATAGCTTCTTCAATGACGTAGTGGATAACAGGAAGATTACCTAAGGGCAACAGCTCTTTGGGAATACTCTTTGACAAAGGTAGCATGCGTGTACCAAAACCGGCTACTGGTATCACTGCATGTCTTACTTTCCTAACTTTATTAGTCATATTAAATCCATCCCGCTAATTTTTTGTCTTTTTTTGAGTAAGCATACTTACTTCATAATGAGATAATAGTATTTATATCTACGTATAGTACTTGCGCACTACTTCTACAAATTTATTTAAATCATTCTTTGGTAGTGCGTTGATTCCTGCAGCCCCTTCACGACCACCTCCAGTATTAAACTGACTGCAAATATTG
>Ga0207897_100182_pt1 | contig 27942 bp, 23 predicted proteins | sample LinPmetageLP42_FD_184054 | JGI IMG/M metagenome (GOLD analysis project Ga0207897, IMG submission 184054) | Marine viral communities from the Pacific Ocean - LP-42 (SPAdes) | ecosystem: Environmental > Aquatic > Marine > Oceanic | place: Pacific Ocean | collected 2010-08-27
ATAAGTCATTTGCGTACCATAACCTCTGTTTTCTCCTTGATAGAGTGCGTCACCACCAAACCTGCTCCCCGTGGGTTGTTGATAAGCAGCTTGATAGGCGATAGGTGGTTCAAAAAGTTTTATTTCTTGATCTAATACTGAATTACTTTTTGCGATAGCACGCAAGGGTCTAATATCATCGAGTACCCAAGCGGCTCGGCCAAACGTACCTATCACAAGATCGTGTTCACGTTCTTGGATCACTAAATCTTTAACCGAAGTAGTAGGGAAGCCATGATCCCATTTTTGCCAATTGTTTCCCGCATCTATTGAAACATAGAGCCCATCATCGGTTCCTAAGAACAAAAGATTTTTTTCTATCGGATCTTCTAGAATACAGAGTGCATAGCTTATCACATCGTTTTCGTCAACGATGCGGTTCCAAGTTTTACCGTAGTTGGTTGTTCGGTAGGCGTAAGGGGTATAATTAAATCTTCGGTAGTCGTTGGCTACTAAGAGTGCTTCCCCTTTATTTTTGTTGGAAGCTTTTATCTGAACGATCCAGCTATTTTTAGGCAACTCTTTTATATTGGCTGAGACTTCTGTCCAACTGTCACCGCCATTTTGGGTGTAATGAACGCGCCCATCATCACTTCCTACCCATAGCATGTCTTTTTCAAGAGGAGAAGGTTCTATCACTAGAATGGTCGTATGGTTTTCGGCTCCTGTGGCATCTAATGTTAATCCGCCGCTATCTCCTTGTTTTTGTTTTTCGGGATCATTGGTAGTTAAGTCTGGAGAAATAATTTTCCAGGTTAAGCCTTTATCGATGCTCTTATGAACAAACTGACTTCCGAAGTAAAGGGTACTATTATCAAACGGGTCTATATTAATGGCACTGTTCCAATTAAAGCGTAAATCTACATCGGGATCTGGATGCGTGGGACGGACTGAATAATTATTTCCGGTTACCCAATCATAACGACCCACAGATCCTTGTTGGCTCATGCTCCATCCATACCGACTATCATCACGGTCTGGCACCACGTCAAAACCATCACCAAAACTAATTTCTTGCCAATAGCTGTTGCGAATTCCTTGTGCTTTCCAAACGTACGCGGGACCTCTCCAGCTACCGTTGTCCTGCATACCTCCATATACATTGTATGGATACTCATTATCTACGGCAATATGATAAAATTGAGCCACAGGAAGGTTACCTATAAAACGCCATGTTTTACCACCGTCATGAGTTATGTTCATTCCACCATCGTTACCATCGATCATAAAACTGCCATCGTCTGGATGTATCCACCAAGCGTGGTGATCTGGGTGCACTCCGTTATCTACGCCATAAGCACCCATGAGTTGGTCAAAATTTTTACCGCCATCTTCTGAAACATTGACATAGGTAAAGACCGAAAACACTCTGTTTTCATTCTCTGGATCTACATAAATTTCAGAATAATAAAAAGGCCTGTTCCCGATGTCACTTTTATCATTAATTTTTTTCCAATTGAAACCGCCGTCTTCAGACTTATAGAGTGCATTCTTTTTTGCTTCAATCAAAGCGTAGATGATATTTGGTTTGTTTCGGGCAATCGCAATACCGATACGCCCTAAGTCGCCTTTTGGTAAACCGTCTTTATCGGTACGTTCTTCCCAAGTAGTGCCTCCATCATGCGTAATAAACAGTCCTGAACCTTCTCCGCCCGATTTAAAAAACCATGGATCCCTTTTATGCTCCCACATAGCAACCATTAATTTATTGGGGTTTGTAGGGTCCATGACCATATCTGCAACCCCTGTTTTATTGTTTACAAAAAGGATTTTGTTCCATGTTTTTCCACCATCAGTCGTTTTAAAAACGCCCCGTTCGGGGTGTTCACCCCAAGGCGAACCAATAGCACCTGCGTACACAGTGTTTGGGTCCGTAGGATCGATGATGACCCGATGAATATGACGTGTTTTTTCAAGACCCATTAATTGCCAGGTCTTTCCGCCGTTAAGGGATTTGTAGATACCGTAGCCACCATTTAAGCTATTTCTGGGATTTCCTTCACCAGTTCCCACCCATATTACTGAAGGGTTGGATTGTTGAATAGCCACTGCGCCAATAGAAGCGGTCGCTTCATTATCAAAAATAGGATCCCATTTAACCCCACCGCTTGTAGATTTCCACAATCCTCCAGACGCAGTACCTACGTACATTACGTCTGGGTCGCTTGTAACAACATCTATGGCTGTGACACGACCAGACATACCGCCAGGACCAATGTTCCTGGGTTTCATGTCTTTAACGATGTCCATTGATAATTTTTGAGCTGATAGGGAAGTAGCGATGCAAAGGAGCACCAAAAGGAGTGATTTTTTCATTTTATATGTTTGAAAGTTGACTAGCCTCTAAAGATAAAAAAAGTTGTGCAGTTTTAGCACAAATAATCTCACAGGCTTTGATTCCTGTGAGATTATTTTGATTGCAAAAACTGTAGTGTCTTACTACTTATTTCGTTTCATCATCTGAAGTTTTTGAAGCTTCCGAAGCTTTTTTAGACTTTACTTTTTTATCGGTTGAAAATTGCCTGTCCAGATCTTCTCTAGCTTCTTTGAGGTCATGCGCATTTTGGACTTCCACCTGCGTTGGGAATGGAAGGTCAATACCCGCTTCATCCATGGCCTTTTGCGTATCATGTATCACGCGAGACCAAACTTGTACCACACTGGCACGGTCACTTTTGGTCCACCATCGCACGCGTATGGTCAACCAACTATCGGATTGATCCCATACTAACGTTTCTACAGGTTTTTCGCCTGTTACACCTTCACATTTTTCGACCGTTTCTTTTAAGATTTTCATGGCCTCCATATAATTTTCATCATATCCAAGGCCTACATCATATTGGGAGCGTATAAAATCATGGGCTGTTTTTACAACCACAGAGGTGTTATATACTGTATTGTTAGGTATAACTACTCTTTTACCATCATATGTGGTAATGATAGTAGCACGCGTTTTAATTTTTTCGACCGTACCTTCATAATCGTTTACTATAATTTGGTCGCCTATTTCAAAAGGTTGTCTCAGTAAGATGAGAATTCCTGCTAACCAGTTCTGTAGAATATCTTGAAAGGCAAAACCAATGGCAACAGAGGATACACCCATACCTGCAATTAAATCGGCAGGACTCAAGTTGGGTGCCATAATCGTCAATGCTAAGGCAATCCCGGCGATCATTACCAAGTATCTTGTAAATGCGCCCAGAAGATCACCAAAATTTTGGCGTCCTTTATTTTTAAGCATTTTCTTTACTAGATTTCCTACCCATCTACTTATATAGATGAAGGCAATAAGAACTACAATCCCTATTAAGATATTGGGCAATGACTTGATGAAGCCATCAAGCCACGTGTCTAGTTTTTCTATAATTGAGGCTGGGTTGACATCGAGCTCTCCTTTTTGATCTTTAGGATTCTCTTGTAAAATGGAGGAAATAAGTAATGGTATAGTCATGTTTTCTTATGATTTCTTGAAAAATAGACAAAACTTCTTTCTTCAATTCTTAACAAAAAGGTAAAATAAAGCTTTCTAACTTTTGTTTAACACATCCTGTCATTTCGTTCAACAAATATGTCGTAATTTTAACGCATGAAGAAAAAAGTAGACGACACCGATACTAAACCACCTAAAACGGGTTTTGTCTTTACGAAACATATCCCTAAAGAACAATCGATTTTTGATAAGCTTTTTGAAATTTTTCAGGAGTTAATTACCCACACTTCTGGGGACTTTGATGAAACGATGGACTGGCTGAAGCAGTTGGATGACGAGTATAAACTTACTACAGATGATTATACGCTAGATGATTTTGTACAGGAGCTCAAAGACCGCGGGTTTATACGAGAAGAAATTAAACCGAATGGCGACAGAGGCAATGACAAAGGCGACGGTAAAGGAGGAATGTCTATAACCGAAAAGTTAGAAAGAGCACTTAGAAAAAGAGCGCTTGAACAGATTTTTGGAAAAATTAAGCGCAGCGGACAAGGAAATCATAAAACTAAATACTTAGGAAGCGGTGATGAGCAATCAGGTGATTTTAGAGGGTATCAATTTGGCGATGCGCTGGATCAAATCTCAATGACCGAAAGCATCAAAAATGCACAAATCAATAACGGTATTGGTGATTTTCACTTAACTGAAAATGATTTGGTTGTTGAAGAATCAATGCATAAATCACAAATGAGCACAGTGTTGATGATCGATATCAGCCACTCCATGATTTTGTACGGCGAGGATCGCATTACTCCGGCAAAGAAAGTGGCAATGGCGTTGTCTGAACTCATTACGACTCGTTATCCCAAAGATACACTGGATATTTTGGTATTCGGTAATGATGCATGGCCCATAAAAATTAAGGATTTGCCTTATCTTAATGTGGGTCCATATCACACTAATACCGTAGCAGGTTTACAGCTGGCCATGGATATGTTGCGTAGAAAACGTAACACAAATAAACAGATTTTTATGATCACAGATGGTAAACCAAGTTGTTTACGTTTGCCAGATGGTCGCTATTATAAAAACAGTGCTGGGTTGGACGAACATATTGTAAACAAGTGTTATATGATGGCGCGTCAAGCAAGAAAGCTACACATTCCCATTACAACATTTATGATTGCCAGTGACCCATATTTGCAACAGTTTGTAGACCATTTTACCGAAGCCAATCAAGGAAAAGCATTTTACACAGGGCTTAAAGGGCTGGGTGAGATGATTTTTACAGATTACGAGAACAATAGAAGAAAGAAGTTGAAATAATGCTTCGGTACATTTTAAAATTGCTTGCAGCATTTTAAAACATTCAGCACCCTTAATTAGGTGAAATTTTAAAGGAAATGAACACGAACCTGCAAGGTGTTGTTGACGCAGGAGACCTCATTATAGGTTTAACAAGTAATTAAAAAAATTATTTTCTGTTTCTTCTAAATTAAAGAATAATAAAACTATGAACATAAAAGAAATTAAAACATTCGGTGCACTTAAAAAAGCCGGATTCGAGTATAAGGATATTAAAGAAGAACTCCGAAGAAATTTGCTTCAGAAACTGATGAAGAAAGAAGTGGTTTTTGAAGGCATCCATGGGTATGAATATAGTGTGATACCAGAATTGGAAAGAGCGATCCTTTCAAAACACAACATCAACTTATTAGGATTACGGGGGCAAGCCAAAACCAGGTTAGCACGGCAAATGGTTTCGCTTCTAGATGAATACATTCCTGTGGTTGAAGGTAGTGAGATAAACGACGATCCTTTTACCCCTATTTCTCGTCACGCCAAAGAGCTGTTGCATGAGAAAGGAGATAAAACACCTATTACTTGGTTACATCGTGATGATCGGTTTTCAGAAAAACTGGCGACTCCAGATGTTACTGTTGCAGATCTAATTGGCGACGTAGATCCCATTAAAGCAGCTAATTTAAAATTGACGTATGCAGACGATCGGGTGATTCATTTCGGAATGATACCCCGTGCCAACAGATGTATTTTTGTTATTAACGAGTTGCCAGATTTACAGGCGCGAATACAGGTTTCTCTCTTTAATATTTTGCAAGAGGGAGATATCCAAATTCGAGGTTTTGCCTTACGATTACCTTTAGATATTCAATTTGTGTTTACGGCAAACCCTGAGGATTATACCAATCGCGGAAGTATTGTAACGCCATTAAAAGATAGAATTGGATCGCAGATCTTAACACACTATCCTGAAAATATAAAGATTGCTCGTACGATTACGGCGCAAGAAACGGCGATCGCTTCTGCTGAAAAATCTAAAATCTACGTACCAGAAATTGCGAAAGATATTTTGGAAGAGATAAGCTTTGAAGCACGGAAAAGCGAATTTATTGATGCTAAGAGTGGTGTAAGTGCGCGATTGAGCATTACTGCTTTTGAAAACCTGCTTAGTACTGCAGAAAGACGTGTCCTCAAAACAGGAGAGGATACTACGGCCGTGCGGTTAAGTGATTTTATGGGTATCATTCCTGCTATCACGGGTAAGATTGAATTGGTGTATGAAGGAGAGCAGGAGGGAGCTAATGAGGTTGCAAAACAACTAATTGCCGATGCTGTTAAAACGCAATTTTTAAATTATTTCCCTCGCATTGAAAAGCTTCAGAAAGAAGGAGATCTTGATCCGTATGAGGAAATAGTCGGTTGGTTTTTTGAACAATCTGATGGGTTTGAACTCTTGGATACGACAAATGACACAGAATATCAATTACAATTAGACAGAATAGAGCCTTTAGATGAATTGCTGGCAGCACATGCTTCGGCTATTTCAGAAAAAGACATTCCTTTCTTTAAAGAAATGGTGCTTTGGGCCTTAGTTGAATTTAATAAATTGAGTAAATATGATTTGACTGATGGTGTTCGGTTTAAAGATACCTATAGTGGTTATATAAGCGGGCTATAGTATTCAGCAAGCCATGCTTAAAATATATAAAGCTGCTTAAGGGTTATTTAAAATAATTCTTGAGCAGCTTGTATTAATAAAACAATCCCACTTATGACCATGATGGTAATGAGCCATTTTCTAAAGGCAATTTTACTCATTCGTTTCAGCAGTTGTTTTCCTAAAAGATTGCCCAGGGTAGCGCCCAAGCCTAAAGCTATGCCATAAATCCATAATTCTGGAGTTAGCAAACCAAAAAAGGTGTAGCTTCCTATTTGAGCGATCCCCAAAAAGAATGCTTGTGCCGCTTTAGTGCCGACCAGTTCCTCCTTATCGATCCCTACATTTAATAAAAACGGATTCAATATAGGTCCCATTCCACCGGTAAAGGTTCCAATCATTGCAATCACTAATCCTAAGGGAATAAAATACCAATACTGTACTTTGAAGGAGCGTTCCTTTTTGCCAAATCGATATTGAAAAAAGGTGCTTATCAGAAACAGACCGACCAAGATTTGAATCCAATAAATCTTTACTTCAGAAAAAAGAAAAGCAGCCATTACGGCTCCTACCATTGCTGACGGTACGTAATACCAAAAGACCGTCCAATTAATGTGCTTCCAGAATATAATAATTCGCGAAGGCCGACTTATCATTGTCCCTAGATTAATTACGGGCGCTGTGTTTGAAGTTCCTATTAAGAAGTTAAGAACAGGGATTTGCATGAGTGCGCCGCCACCGCCACTAATCGTGGATAATGTAAAGGCCGCAGCCCCCAATAGGAATAATCCAATGAATAGTAACGGAGAAATCTCAAGAAATAGATCCATGTCTAAAAATAAAAAAAGGCTGCCAATAATGACAGCCTTTGTACTTAATATATTCTAGTTTATAATTTCGGAATTATAAGCTCCTGTCCTGGATGAATTACATCAGGATTTTTGAGAATATCTGTATTTGCCTCAAAAATTTTGTTGTATTTCATCGGATCTTTGTAATAATGCTTGGCAATTTTACTTAGAGATTCGCCACTTTCCACAGTATGTCTTGCATAAACTGTTGTGTCTGCAACCTTAATATCTGCTTTAATATCGTTTGGATTCTCTCCTCCGGAGGCTTTTATCTCGTCCCATAAACGATCTTTTTGATATTGTGTGTTCGCGGTCCCTGTAATATGCAATGTATTACCTTCTACTTTTACGTCTCCATTTTGGATTTTAAGCTTTTCGCCTAAATCTAGTACGTTTTGATATTTTGCCTTAACCATGTCTTTAAAATTTTAGTTGATTCTGTATAAAGATAAGAAATTTACAATATCGCAGTTGGTTCCAAACCTATATAATAGAGAAGTTTAATAGTAATTAACAGGAAAGTATGTTTACTGTTAATTTTTAACTTAATATTAGTGTGTCGTTGGCAATAGTTTAGAACCTATACGAATATATTTGTATCATATAATTTTAAAAACCAAAAAAATGAAATTTAATAAACTAGTATTGTCATTAGCAGTTGTAGCAATGTTGTTTGCATCATGTGATGACACAAAGAAGAAAGAAGCTGAGGCGAAAGCTGAAGCGGAAAAAATGGAAATGGATGCCAAAATGAAAGCTGATGAAGAAGCTAAAATGATGGAGAATGAAAAGATGGAAATGCAAAAAAATTCAATCGCTGCAAAAGCGATGGCAAATCCTAACTATTCTACATTGGTTGCTGCTTTAAAGCAAGCAGGTCTTGCTGAAACCTTTATGGAAGAAGGTGAGTACACCGTTTTTGCTCCAACTAACGATGCATTTGCAGCGTTACCTAAAGCTACTCTTGATCAAGTGATGATGGATGAGAACAAGTCTATGCTTCAAGGGATCCTTAAGTACCACGTTGTTTCTGGAGAATGGACAGCAGACGATGTTGTAAAAGCTATAAATGAGAACAATAACGCTTATAACGTTACCACGTTAGCAGGAGAGAATATCACTCTTTCTCTTAAAGGAGATAAAGTGATGATTAAAGATGCTAAAGGTAATATGGCAACTGTTGCAGACCCTAACATGGATGCGTCAAACGGTGTAATCCACGGGATTGACAAAGTTTTAATGCCAAAAGGATAATATCTAGTTTCTAGATAACAGTAAACAGTAAGAAAGACCTCATTTTGAGGTCTTTTTTTATGGTTTATAGTTTGGGATTAAAGTAAGCGTTGTTATAGGATTGGCATCACACTATATACTTAGCCGAAATATAAAGTATGTTGCTGTACGTTCTTATAAAATCTTACGAAACCCGTAGGCCATTTGCAACTATCAATCCTGGATGTACCAAGGTAACGGCAGCACCATCTACAGCACCTAAAAGTAGGCATTCACTCATGTAGGTAGCAATTTGTTTAGGAGGGAAATTTACCACAGCTAAGACTTGTTTGTTTAGCAATGTCTCTTCGTTGTATAAAAAAGTAACCTGAGCAGATGTTTTTTTAATTCCCAGCTCGGGTCCAAAATCCACGCGTATTTTATACGAAGGGTTTTTCGCTTCAGGAAAGTCTTCAACTTTAATGATGGTCCCTACACGAATATCTACTTTTTCAAAATCTGCCCATGTGAGGCTATTCATTACGTTGTATGTTAAGCTTCTTAATCATTTCTTGTGAAACAGGGCCACTATCTGCACCATATGCATCCACGAGTAATCCTTTTTTTCCGTCAGTCGTTTCAATAACGTATAAAATTGTGTTGTCCCCTGGGTTGGTCATCCCTTCAAAACGATAATATTTAATGACGTTAAGCTCGCCAGCTTTCCATTCTTTTTTAAGTGATTTAGATTTGATCCCTTCTTCTATAAGATTAAAATCTGTATCATATCCATTTTTTTGAAGGTCTGCAATGGCAATCGACAAGGAACTATATGATTCTTTCATAATTATTTTGTTTTCATTAAAGATACAGGACATACGCCACATTGTCAAAATTTTATTAAATGTTTAATGTTTTGCTATTTCTAATTTCATTCAATTTATACTATAATAAACCAGCTAAAAATGTAACTTTACTTTGATATTTACTACTTATAAATAAAAACTGCAATGTCTCTTACTCCATCTACAATGCTACCGTTAGGAACAACAGCGCCTAATTTTGTTTTATTGGATACTGTTACAAACAAGCCTGTCTCGCTCCAAGATATTCGGGGAGAAAAGGGAACGGTCGTAATGTTCATTTGTAACCACTGTCCATTCGTAAAGCATGTTAATGAAGAGATTGTGCGTTTAGCAAACGATTATCGTGTTACAGGGTTTGGTTTTGTGGCAATAAGTAGTAATGATGCAGTAAATTATCCTCAGGATAGTCCCGCCGAGATGATTACAAATGCAAGAAAACATAACTTCAGTTTTCCTTATTTGTATGATGAGACCCAAAAAATTGCAAAGGCATATGATGCCGCTTGTACGCCAGATTTTTATCTTTTTGATTCAGATTTAAAGTTGATCTATCGGGGGCAGCTAGATAATTCTCGACCAGGAAACAGCATCCCTGTAAATGGGCGTGACCTCCGTGAAGCGCTAGATAACATTCTCAATAATAATCCGCAGCGAAAAGATCAAAAACCAAGCATAGGTTGTAACATTAAGTGGAAATAGGCTTTATGCCCTATTGAGAATCGTGTTACCTATTGCGCAGTCCATGCACCGCATCGCATCGCAATACTTATTTTTTAAATGAATAATGGACTGGGTATGCATCGCATTTTGAGCGATGGGTCTAAGGTTTTTAAATTTTGTAATCAGACTATTTTGTTCGGGGGAAATAGAGGCTGTGAGTGCGGTGAGTTGCTCGGTATAATCTTGACCTTCATGTTTGGCATGACAAAATTTAAGCGGTATGATCACGTTGAGCAGTAAAAGATCGATAAATTTTTTCGTTAGCCCCTTTCTTCGGTTATTCGACAGCACACCAAAATTAAAATGCTGATCCCAATAAGTGCTTGCGGCAACATGGAAGATTGAGTAAAACTCCTCGAGCGTATTGGCTTCTATTATTTTTGAAAACAAATTTTGGTTGGAACTGTATAGCGTTGCTAGTTGAGATAGGCGAATAGTAGGGAAGTTAGGAGGTCGTAACCTAAAAAACTTTGCCGCAATCACATGTTCGTTCTGTAGTCTAAATTTGTGACGTAAGTAGCTGTACTTTTCTCTTAGTTTAATATGATACTTTTCATTCTTTTTTTCTGAAAGAATACCCGCTTGTCCAAACAAAAGAGCTTCTAAGCCTAGCTTTTCTTGGCTGCATTTGTTTATTATCGAAAAATCTACTGATGAAGCGACACTAAAAAAAGATTCAGCATTTACTTTTAGCCCGAAACCTTTTGCCAATAACTGAAACAAAACGGCCTCCCAATTATTTTTGGACGCCATGAGTTCTTCACAAATAAACTTAGATTTATCTTCTAATCTTTCAAAATAAAGACGGTCTAACCAATTTGAAAGTAAAAACGAGTCTATTTCTGCAAATTCATACTCGCAGTTAATCCATTTGGATTCTTTGCCAAATAATTTTTTGTAACCAGCGATCGCAGAGGGTTCAATACGATCTTTAAGGATAATGGTAGGGATGACCGAATTGTCTTTTCGGTAAATATCCGTATCATGTTCGTAGACCACATGTAGCACGACATTATCATATGCATCGTCCTGCTCATGGCGGTGTAAGTACCAGTCTGATGATTTTAGGTGTATTTCAACATTTCCTGCCCATAATTGGTCGTCTACAAGAATACGTGCGTTAAAAAAATCAGGTCCAGCATTAGAATTTAATTGCCCTACATGATCTATAATGATAGATTCATTATTAGTGGTCGTAAGGTGAGAATGTTTAAACTTTTGAAATTTCCACACATAATGTAAAAAATCTTCTTTCATTTGGTAGCGATTTTTAATGAGAGGAGATACCTTAAAGATACACTAAAATAATTATACTTTCTCTGTTTTCCCTGTATTTGAATCGTCTAAAGCATCAGAAATAGTATCTGCAAATAAAACCCTGTTCCATTTGTAAAGTTTTCGTTTAAGTAAGAAAAACCTAAAAACGCCTATGATCAAAAAAATAGCACAGGCAACAAGAGCAACATACCCCAGCCAACGTATTTGGCTAAAGTCTTTAAGCTGCAACAGACCTAAACCACCCAGCAATAAGTAAAGCGAGGACCGTAAATAGGCAAGTAAGGTACGTTCGTTAGCTAGCTTAGTTCGCTCCAACGCCAGAATTTCCCTAGTGTTTACAGGAACGGGCTTGGTGCGTAAAAACTTAAATAGGCGCTTGGTGCTTGGTTTCATGGTGTTCTAAAAATAAAAAAATCCCGCTTAACGAGGCGGGATTTTTCGTGAAATTTTAATGTATTTATAAGGCACTAATAATATCGTGCTTTGTGATGATATGATATTTACCATCGCCTAGATCTACTAGAACCGCATTGTTTTCTTTGTGTATCAATTTTGAAACCTCCTCAATAGGGGTTGATTTTTTTACAATCGGAAAGGGCTTGTGCATCACCTCCTTGATTGGCTTGTTTGAGATATCTTTATTTTCAAGATAATTGCGCAACAAATCGGTTTCGTCTAACGCCCCAACGAACCCTGTGGAATCTTCTACAGGAATTTGTGAGATTTTATATTGCTTCATACGTTCAATAGCATGCGAAACGAGTTCTTCGGTCTTTACAGTGATAAGTGGTTTGTCTGCATGCGCACTTATAAGATCTGAGGCTACTTTTGCCTCATCTTCTATAAAACCACGATCGCGCATCCATTCGTCATTATACATTTTACCTACATATCGACTGCCATGGTCATGAAAGAGCACAACAACAACATCATCCTTCGTAAATTTATCTTTTAACTGAAGTAATCCTTTCATCGCGGCTCCTGCCGAATTTCCTAAAAACATTCCTTCGATTTTTGAAAGTTTCTGTGTGTAGATAGCTGCATCTTTATCAGTTACTTTCGTAAATCCATCGATCACCGAAAAATCTACATTTTTAGGTAAAATATCCTCTCCAATTCCTTCGGTTATATAAGGGTATATTTCATTTTCATCAAAAATACCCGTTTCATGGTATTTTTTAAAGACACTTCCGTAGGTATCAATACCCCATACTTTTACATTTGGATTTTGCTCTTTTAGATACTTGCCAACGCCACTAATTGTCCCGCCAGTACCAACACCCACTACAAAATGGGTAACTTTCCCATCTGTCTGTTTCCAAATTTCGGGCCCGGTGCTTTCGTAGTGTGCTGCTGTATTACTAGGATTGTCATATTGATTTACATACCAACTGTTGGGCGTTTCTTCCGCTAAGCGTTTTGATGTTGAATAGTAGGAGCGGGGATCTTCTGGTTCCACATTGGTAGGGCAGACAATCACTTTACTTCCCACCGCACGCAGGATATCCATCTTCTCTTTGCTTTGCTTATCGCTGATTACGCAGACCATTTTGTAGCCTTTTACAATTGCTGCTAGAGCAAGGCCCATTCCCGTGTTTCCTGAGGTACCTTCTATAATCGTCCCGCCTGGTTTTAGACTGCCGTTTGCTTCTGCATCTTCGATCATTTTTACGGCCATACGGTCTTTAACAGAGTTTCCTGGGTTAAACGTTTCGTATTTAGCCAGTACAAGCGCCGGAATAGTTTCGGCGAGTTTGTTTATTTTTACTAATGGCGTATTGCCAATGGTTTCCAATATATTTTTTGCGTATTCCATAGCTGTTTTTAGAGACGGCAAAGGTACGTTTTAGCCTTGTAACAAAAAAGAGGATGTGGTGGTTTTACAATTTGTCAATGTAGATAGAAAGCGTGCTTTTTTCTTCAGAAATAATCCACACGCCAGTCGCTTACGAAATATAATTCCAAATATTTCTAAACTTAGTAAGTTGTGCAAATGTCTTTTTTATTGGGACGTTTTCGGGCGCTGCAAGGTTGGGATCTGCCTTTAAGGTTTGTATGGCGTAGCTTCTTGCAATCGACAGGATTGCGCTATCCTTTATAATGTCTGCAATGCGAAGATTCAGCACACCACTTTGCTGGGTTCCCATGAGATCGCCTGGACCACGTAATTTAAGATCAACTTCGGCAATTTCAAAACCATCACTGGTGCGTGTCATCGTTTGTAGTCTGGTTTTAGCATCTGCCGATAACTTATGACTCGTCATAAGGATGCAATAACTTTGCTCGGCACCTCTGCCCACGCGGCCTCTTAACTGATGTAGCTGCGACAAACCGAACCTTTCGGAACTTTCAATGACCATTACAGAGGCATTCGGAACATTGACACCTACCTCAATAACCGTTGTGGCGACCATGATCTGTGTTTCGCCTCTAACAAAACGGTTCATTTCATATTCTTTGTCGGCTGGTTTCATTTGACCATGGACAATAGAAATTTGATAGTCGGGGAGTGGGAATTCCCGAACGATACTTTCATAACCATCCATTAAATCTTTGTAGTCTAACACCTCACTTTCTTGTATCAATGGATACACAATATATACCTGTCTGCCTTTGGTGATTTGTTCTTTTATAAATCGAAAAACCTTCAATCTATTTGCATCAAATCTATGAACTGTCTTAATGTCTTTTCTTCCCGGTGGAAGCTCATCGATAACACTTATGTCTAAGTCTCCATAGACACTCATGGCGAGGGTTCTTGGGATAGGGGTTGCGGTCATTACTAGCACGTGTGGTGGATAGTCATTTTTATGCCACAATTTGCTTCGTTGGGCAACACCAAAACGATGCTGTTCATCTATAATAGCAAGTCCTAAATTTTTAAATTTAACCTTATCTTCGAGTAGGGCATGGGTGCCAATTAGAAGGTCTAAGGTTCCATTTTCAAGCTTTTCATGTATTTCTCTTCTTTTTGAAGTTTTTGTTGAACCTGTAAGTAACTCTATACTGGTATTCAATTTGTTACATAGTAATTGTAATCCATTGTAGTGTTGGACTGACAAAATTTCAGTCGGGGCCATTAAACAGGCTTGAAAACCGTTGTCAATAGCTATTAGTATTGACATAAGTGCAACAATAGTCTTTCCGCTTCCCACGTCTCCTTGCAGTAAGCGGTTCATTTGTGCATTGCTACCCAGATCATTCCTAATTTCTTTGATGACACGCTTCTGTGCATTGGTCAATTCAAAGGGTAAATGTTCGTTATAAAACGAGGTAAAGTTATCCCCTATCTGGGAGAAGGGATATCCTTTTATTTTTGATTTATGAACTAAATTTTTACGGACCAATTGGAGCTGAATATAAAATAATTCTTCAAACTTTAAACGGTATTGAGCTCTTGCCAATAGTTCCTGATTTTGTGGAAAATGAATATTGAACAAAGCTTCACTTTTAGTCAATAATTTTAAGGTTTCAAGTATGGGTTTGGAAAGGCTTTCAGCAAATTTATTTTTGGTCTCTGTAAAGAGTTGTTGCATTAATTTATTGATCACTTTATTAGTGATTCCGCTATTGCTTAATTTTTCAGTAGAAGGATACACAGCTTGCATGGCCGAACGGATACTGTGTTCATGATCTTTCAGCAATTCCATTTCTGGATGTGGCATAGAGAAAGTTCCGTTATAAAAATTGGTTTTGCCGAAAATGACATAAGGCTCATTTATCTTAAGATTTTCACGTACCCACTTATGCCCCCGAAACCAAACCAATTCCATTTTTCCAGTAGCATCGATAAAAGTCGCAACTAAACGTTTACCCCGCTTTTGTTCTACCGTTTTAATATGGGTGATTTTACCCACGATCTGCACTTCTGAGCTATTTTGTTGTAGTTGGGTTATTTTATAATATTGTGTACGATCCAGGTACCTATTTGGGAAAAGGTTGATTAAATCCTGAAAAGTGAATATGCGAAGCTCTTTTTTTAGCAAATCTGCCCGATTGGGTCCTACGCCTTTAAGATAATCTATGGGTGTTTGCAAAAAAGTAGCGTTCATAAAACGAAAATACAAATTCCTTTGCTGGCGCAAATCTCATTTTTAAAAATTGTAAATTGCTTTTGGCAAATTTATTGGTGAACCTATTATATGAAGTATCTATTTTTTATTTTTATTCCATTTTTTTCATTCGCGCAGCAAGTTGATGTGGTGGATTTTAAGCAGATTACAGCGACTGTTACACCCAATGTTGCTGAAGAAAGTATCCAAGGAACAGTGCGTGTTCAATTTCAGATTAAAAAAAATACCGAAACGGTCTATCTGGATGCAAAAAGTATGACCATCACCAAATCTGCGCTCGAAGGAGTTCCCGTTGAAGCCACAACCGAGAAGTTCATCTTTAAGGGGCCTTTTGAAGCGGGAAAGGAGTACACGGCATTTTTTGACTATCAAGCGACACCTAAACAGACTTTATATTTTACAGGTGATCAAGTCTGGACACAGGGACAAGGGAAATATACGTCACACTGGTTGCCCAGTCTGGATGATATGAACGATAAGATTGAGTTTGATATTACCTATAGCGCCCCAAAAGAGTTTGTGGTTATTGCCAATGGAGCTGTTAGTTCTCATGATGATACACCCTCTGGGCTAGAAATATGGAACTATGATATGAAAAAACCCATGTCTAGTTATTTGGTGGCTTTTGCCATGGGAGATTTTCAGAAAAAAACAATAACTTCAAATAACGGTGTTCCTATTGCCTTGTATTACCGTCCTAAAGATTCAGCTAAGGTTGAACCTACCTATCGCTATACAAAAGAAATATTCGATTTTTTTGAAACTGAAATCGGTGTACCCTATCCGTGGCAGAATTATAAGCAAGTGCCTGTTCGCGATTTCTTGTATGCAGGAATGGAAAATACAACCTGCACCCTTTTTTCTGAAGCGTTTGTGGTCGATTCAACAGGTTTTAATGATCGCAATTATGTAAATGTGAATGCACATGAATTGGCGCACCAATGGTTTGGTAATTTGGTAACCGAAACTTCCGGAACCCATCACTGGCTGCAAGAGGGTTTTGCGACCTATTACGCGCTTCTGGCAGAACGGGAGGTATTTGGCGATGATTATTTTTATTGGAAATTATACAATTCTGCCGAACAATTAAAGGCTTTGAGTGAAGAAGGAAAGGGACAATCATTGCTCGATCCTAAAGCGAGTTCTCTTATTTTTTACGAAAAAGGAGCGTGGGCGCTCCATATTCTAAAGGAATTGATAGGGGAGGATGCTTTTAATGTGGCGATTAAAAAGTACCTTGAGAAATACCAATTTAAAAATGTAGCCACTCAGGATTTTGTAGCAGAAGTAAAATTGGCTACCGCTATAGATATTACTTCGTGGGAAAGGGATTGGTTGCAGCAGTCGGCTTTTCAGGCAACGCAGGCGTATGAATCACTTGTAGAGTCCTCATTTATGAATGAATATTTTAAAGTTTCAGCGTTGCGTGAAGTTCCTATTGCAGAGAAAAGCCTTCAGTTAAAGACGGCCTTGACATTTCCGAACGATTTTATTGGGCAAGAAGCGATTTATCAATTACGTCAGGCGCCTTTTTCAGAAACCATAGCATTGTATAAAAGAGGGTTTGAAAGTAATAATCTGTTTGTGCGCCAGGCAATAGCGCTAACGATGACCGAAATACCCGTTCCGTTAGAGGCGGATTACGAAACCTTACTTAAGGATGAATCTTATGTAACCCAAGAAGCAGCGCTTTATGGCTTATGGAGTAATTTTCCGCAGCAAAGAAAAAAGTATTTGGATACCATGGAGGGTGTGACCGGTTTTCAGGATAAAAATGTGCGACAGCTCTGGTTGGTCTTAGCAATATTGACAGATGACTACCAGCCAGAAAAAAGAAAGACTCATACTGACGAATTATGGAGTTATACGTCGCCCCAATATAGTTTTGAAATCCGACAAAAAGCGTTTGAATATATCAATGAAATTGGTCTTTACAGCCCTACAGTTGTTAGAAACCTAGTAAATGCGAGCGTACACCATAATTGGCGTTTTAGAAATATAGCAAGAGAATTACTGGATGGTTTATTAAAAGAACCACAAATGAAAACGTTGATTGTGCAACAATTGGAAAATTTTTCGACTAAGGAAAAAGCATATTTAATTTCAAAAGGAATCGAATGAGAGCTTTGGTCATTTCTGGTGGTGGTAGTAAAGGTGCGTTTGCAGGAGGCGTGGCACAATATCTCATGGAGGAACTTCACCACGAGTATGATCTTTTTGTAGGTACTTCTACAGGAAGTCTTTTGATTTCGCATTTAGCATTGCATAAGGTTGAAAAGATTAAAGAGGTGTATACTTCGGTTAATCAAAATAGTATTTTCAGCAATCGGCCCTTTTCAATCAAGAAAGGGAAATTTGGAGAAACTGAAATTGGGATTGATCATTTTAGCGTACTGCGTAATTTTTTGAAAGGAAGAAAGACCTTTGGGGAAAGCCACAACTTAAGAAAATTAATAGCCGAAACCTTTACTGAAATTGAATTTAACGAACTGAAACAAAGTGCTAAAAACGTCGTAGTGACAGTGTCTAACCTCTCTTTAAATCAAGTAGAGTATAAGTCACTTAAAGATTTTAATTATAACGATTTTTGCGATTGGATCTGGATATCCTGTAATTATATCCCCTTTATGAGCTTGGTGAAAAAACATGGATGCGAATATGCAGATGGTGGCTTTGGTAGTATGATACCCATCGAAGAGGCTATTGAACGTGGTGCAACTACCGTTGATGTTATTATTCTAGAAACAGAAGTGACCTATTACAATAAGCTTCCTTCTAAAAATCCCTTTGCCTTGCTAACTAATCTACACGGCTTTATGTTAGATCGCATTGAAAAACAAAATATACGTATTGGTAAATTTGTAGCAACTAATAATGATGCGATTATAAATTTGTATTACACGCCTACCGTGTTGACCACTAATTCGTTGATATTTGATAGAGCTAAAATGACAGCGTGGTGGGAAAGTGGCTTTAATTATGCTAAAAAGAAAAATAAAGAATTAAACGAAATCAAAGATCAAGATAATTAAAGGGGTTTAAAAAAGCTCTGAAACTTCTTTTCTAACGTAGGTCAAAGATTTTTGTGACGGCGTTACTTCTTCCATAAAATTGCGTAATAGCCATTCGCGTAACATATCTGCAGTCGTGTTTTTTTCATGCATAACGCCTTGTCGTATAATATGGATAGTGGCGTTTTTTGCCGCATTTACAAGATTCCAACATTCTTGGCTTAAATAAATTTGCTGTGTAAGATTATGATCATATTCCTGTTCTATATTCTTAATGAGTAACTGTTCATAATCATCTATATTGTCATTGTACGGTTTAACGCGCAACAATAATTTATTAGGATCAATTCGCTCTAAAAATAAAGTCACACGTTCGTAGGCTTGTAAGCGCATGGGGAGCACTTTGTTTTGTGCTTCTTTTTGAACGAGATAGCGTCTTCTGCCTTCTTCATTTTTTACATGTCCTTTAAAAAAATAATAAGCGATAACTCCTACTACGATGGCGGGTAGTAGATAAGCAACATAGCTTAAGATCAGGGTTGATTCTTCCATAGTTTATTGATTAATGTGCAATGTGCTTATAAAATTGACAATTGCACTCATTAACGGGTTTGTTATTAAGAAATTGTAGTCTTCTTTCTACCAGCGGACTTCGTTTTTCTTTTTCGCTTTTTTCACTTCCTTTTTCTCTTCTTTTGCATGATAGTTTCCTCCTAGATGTTCACATTTCATAAAATCTTTTACACCTGTGAATTTAACGGGCACTTTGTGATAGCCCAAAGAATCTGCTAACGTTTTGACTAAATTTTTATCGCCGAGGCTAAAATCTACATCATCCATGGTAAATTGAGATGGATGTTCGTATCCGCAGGCATGCGTCATTTCTAATAATTCTTTCCTGAAGTTCTTAAAATAAAAATGTGTTCTTATTGCTTTATTTTCAATATTAATACCGCGTTGTCTCCATTTATTTTGCGTGGCAACACCACTCGGGCAGGTGTTATTATGACAAACCTGAGCTTGTATACAACCAATAGAGAGCATTGCTTCCCTGGCAACATTAATACAGTCAACTCCCATGGAAAAAGCCATAACCGCTTTGGCAGGGAAACCTAATTTCCCACTACCTATGAAAACAACCCGATCGCAAAGATCATTCTTCTTAAAAATTTGATAGACTTCCGAAAAACCAAAAATCCATGGTAAGGCAACATGGTCGGCAAAACTAGGTGGCGCAGCTCCCGTACCACCTTCGCCACCATCTATGGTTACAAAATCGGGTCCTCTTCCGGTTTCAGCCATGATTTTGACTAATTCTTCCCAGCTTTCTAATTTACCAATGGCAGATTTGATTCCGACAGGTAATCCCGTGGCACTGGCGATGGATTCAACAAAGTCTATTAAGCCTTGCACACCTTCAAATGCAGAATGGGATGGGGGTGATAATACATCTTTACCAATAGGAACATTACGTATTTCTGAAATTTCCTGTGTAATTTTTGACCCGGGTAAAACACCGCCTTTTCCTGGTTTGGCGCCTTGCGATAATTTTACCTCTATGGCTCTCACTTGCGGATTATCTTTAACCAATTGAATTATTTTTTCCATGGAAAAATTACCATCGTCTCCACGAACCCCAAAATAACCAGTTCCAAAGTGAAAAATAACATCACTACCTGTTTTATGATAAGGCGATAAGCCACCTTCCCCTGTGTTATGGTAAGCATGTGCTTGCTTACATCCACGATTTAACGATTCGATAGCTCTTGCTGAGAGCGAACCAAAACTCATCGCGGAAACATTTATAACAGATGCAGGGCGATAGGGCCGTTCTCTTCGTCCTTCTCCCATAATCTTTGCGCAGGGTACAAAATAAGGATCTCTTGAATTAGGATGTTTCTTGTCTATTTTAAAAGGGAACATAGCATTGTTCACAAAAATATAATTGGCTTCATAAATATCACGGTCTGTACCAAAACCTTCATAATTATTTTCATTCTTGGCCGAAGCATAAATCCAACTGCGCTCTATCCGGTTAAAAGGAAGCTCTTCCCGGTTATTAGCAACAATATATTGCCGTAACTCTGGTCCTATGCTTTCTAACCAATACCTAATATGCCCTACTAATGGAAAATTATGAAGGATAGTATGTTTTTTCTGAAGTACATCGTAAAGAAAAACGATGAACAAGACTAGAAGAGTCCAGGCCCACCAAGGGGTATTTGAAATTATTTCTAATACTGAATCCATATATTGATAATTACACCTGCTGCTCAGTTTGCGAGCAGGTTTTTGATTTTATCTTTTTAAGTGTTTTAGCAGAAGCCGTATTTTAATTTGCATTTAAATAATCTAGTGGCAATTGTGACATCGTTTTTACCCCTAACAAGAGTCCAGAGTCGTCAATGATAAAATCGGGCGTATGGTGCGGGTATGGCGTTGTGTTGTTTGGAGTCATTCCTCCTAGAAAGAAATAAAAGCCAGGAATTTCTTCTTGAAAATATGAAAAATCTTCACCTCCTGTGGATGCCTTCATTAAATTGACATTCTCTTTCCCTGCTGCAGCTTCCAATGTAGGTAACATCTGTGCCGTTAATGCTGGGTCATTATAGGTTACTACGGTGTTATTCTGCCATTCTATTTTTGCGCTACCTCCGTAGGCTTTTGCGATGTCGGCTGCCATTTCGGTCATTCGTTTGATGATGTGTTCGCGCATTTCGGGGTTTAAAGTTCGTACGGTTCCTATGAGCTCTGCGCTTTCTGGAATGATATTAAAACGCACACCACTTGTTATTTTTCCTACGGTAATCACTGCTGGAGCTTCAACTAAATTAGACTCTCGGCTTATAATACTTTGAAACCCGTCGATAATCTTTGCTGAAATATATATTGGATCCACCCCCGCCCAAGGAGCAGAGCCATGCGTCTGCTTGCCCTGTACTGTAACAACAAAACGCTCTACCGCCGCCATCGTGCCTTCGGGTTTATATCGAATGGTACCAACAGGAGTTCCTGAGTTGATATGTAAACCAAAAATAGCATCTACATCAGGGTTTTTAAGCACCCCTTCTTTGATCATCAATTTAGCACCACCTTCTTCTCCCGGTGGTGGTCCTTCTTCTGCAGGTTGAAAAATAAATTTTACGGTTCCGTTGATGAGATCTTTGTTTGCTGAAAGTACTTCGGCGACTCCCATGAGGATTGCGATGTGTGTATCATGGCCACAAGCGTGCATGACACCAGTTTCAGTACCTAAAAAAGTATCAGTCACATTGCTTTTAAACTTGAGATCGTTACGCTCGGTTACTGGCAGCGCATCAATATCTGCTCGTAAGGCTACGACTTTCCCAGTATCTTTTCCACCTCCCTTTAAAATACCTACGACGCCTGTTTTTGCTACACCCGTCTGTACTTCCATGCCGAGGGCCTTAAGATGCTTGGCAATTTTCTCTGCTGTTTTAAATTCTCTGTTTGAAAGTTCGGGATTCTCGTGGAAGTACCTTCGCCAGTCGATCACTTTTTCTTCAATATTCTCGATGTCTTTTTCGAGTTTAGTATTCATCTGGGCGACTGCGGCCTGAGCCATGGTTGCAACGAGTAATAGTAGAATTATTTTTTTCATAAATAAATTTGCTGAATCCAATCGAAAGCAATTGTGTTATTAAAGATTAAAAAATTTCAGTAATTCTGAATTGCGCTTCAACAGATGTAGATTATTTTTATAAAGATATTCAATTTATGAGAAACCTAAAATCAATTATTTGTTTATAATTTCTGAAAGTTTCACAAGCTTCTTCCTGCTAATTTCTGTATTTTTCAGCTTCAGTTAAATCTTCAGAAAAAAATAAAATTGCAAGAGTATTTAGAACAGTTGAATGATGCGCAGCGGGCACCCGTACTGCAAAAAGATGGTGCCATGATTGTGATTGCGGGAGCAGGGTCTGGTAAGACCAGAGTGTTGACCTATCGTATTGCGTATTTAATGAGCCTTGGGGTTGACCCCTTTAATATATTGGCACTTACCTTTACCAATAAAGCGGCCCGAGAGATGAAAAAAAGGATCTCACAGATCGTAGGGAGCAGCGAGGCCAAGAATCTATGGATGGGAACATTTCACAGTATTTTTGCCAAAATCCTTCGGTTTGAAGCAGATAAACTGGGATACCCAAACAATTTCACCATTTATGACACTCAGGATTCACAAAGCGTAATACGTGCTGTGATAAAGGAGATGATGCTCGATAAAGATGTTTACAAGTACAAACAAGTCTATTCTCGAATCTCTTCTTATAAAAATAGTCTTATCACGGTTAAGGCTTATTTTGCTAACCCAGAGCTGATGGAAGCAGATGCCATGGCAAAAATGCCACGTTTAGGAGATATTTACAAATCGTATGTTGATAAATGTTTTAAGGCAGGCGCCATGGATTTTGATGATCTGTTGCTGAAAACAAATGAGCTGTTAACCCGATTTCCTGAAGTGTTAGCAAAATACCAGAACAGATTTCGATACATTCTTGTTGATGAGTACCAAGATACTAACCATAGTCAGTATTTAATTGTTCGTGCGCTTTCAGATAGGTTCCAGAACATTTGTGTAGTTGGCGATGATGCCCAGAGTATTTATGCTTTTAGAGGAGCGAACATTAATAACATCCTGAATTTTCAAAAAGATTATGATGATGTGAAAGTGTTTCGCTTGGAGCAGAATTACCGTTCCACTAAAAACATAGTAAATGCAGCCAATAGTATTATTGAAAAAAACAAAACCAGACTGGATAAGGTGGTATGGACCGCCAATGATGAGGGAACTAAAATAAAAATAAACCGTACCATGACCGATGGTGACGAAGGACGTTTTGTTGCCAGCAATATTTTTGAAACCGAAATGAACGAGCAGGCAAAGCACGGTGACTTTGCTGTTTTATACCGTACCAATGCACAATCGCGGGCTATTGAAGATGCCCTGAGAAAAAGAGACATCCCGTATCGCATTTATGGAGGGCTGAGTTTTTATCAACGAAAAGAGATTAAAGATGTGATTGCCTATTTGCGGCTTATCTTGAATCCAAAAGATGAAGAAGCCTTAAAACGTGTGATCAATTATCCAGCAAGGGGAATAGGGCAGACTACGATGGAACGCCTAACCGTTGCCGCAAATCATTACAACCGCTCCATGTTTGAGGTAATTAATGCATTGGGAAAGATAGATCTAAAGATTAATAAGGGTACCTGCACGAAACTGCAGAATTTTACCACCATGATCGAGAGCTTTCAAGTGCTCAATCAAACCTACAATGCTTTTGAAATTGCCGAGCACGTTACCAAAAAAACAGGCTTGGTTCAAGAGCTGAAAAAAGACGGCACCCCAGAAGGTATTGCTCGTATTGAGAATATTGAAGAATTACTCAATGGGATGCGTGATTTTGTTGAAGAACAAAAGGAAATCGCAGATGCCAAAGGTTCTTTGGCCGAATTTCTGGAAGATGTTGCCCTTGCGACAGATTTGGACAATGACAAAGGAGATGAAGATCGCGTGGCACTCATGACCGTGCATTTAGCAAAAGGACTAGAATTCCCCTATGTGTACATAGTAGGGATGGAAGAGGAGCTTTTTCCGAGCGGGATGAGCATGAGTACTAGAAGTGAACTGGAAGAAGAACGGCGCTTGTTCTATGTGGCGCTTACGAGAGCCGAGAAGCAAGCCTATCTCACCTATACACAATCTCGTTATCGATGGGGAAAATTGATTGATGCAGAACCCAGCAGGTTTATTGAAGAAATAGAACCTGAATACATAGAATATCTCACACCTATAACTGAGCATCGATTTAAGCCGTTGCTGGATGCGGATATTTTTGATGACGTAGACCACAGTAAGTTGCGTTTGCGAAAACCGACTGCCGGCAATCCACCTAAAGGACCCACAGAAGAGCAACTACGAAAACTTAGGAGGTTAAGGCCCGTAAAAAGTGACACCGATAAAAATTTCAACATAAAAGATGCTAATCTCTCTGAAGGCACCATGGTGGAACATGTTCGCTTCGGAAAGGGAAAAATCACTAAAATTGAAGGAGTAGGAGCAGACACCAAAGCCGAAATCGATTTTGAAAACGGCGGGCTAAAAAAGCTGTTGCTTCGGTTTGCAAAATTGAGTGTGCTGGATTAATCTATTGGTAAATACATGTCAATGTGTTCGCTAATGTTTCGTTTTAACTCGTTTATGATGGTATCGCCCCAGTCATCTCCATGGTTGCCATCAAATACTATAAGTGTATTTGGAATCTGCAACTGATTTAGTTTTTCATGTAAAGAATATCCGTTTGATAAGGGAACAATTGAGTCATTATTGCCATAAAACATCACCGTGGGACTGTGTTTATGGGTTGCTTGTAAGGCTGGACTCAAAATAGTGTTAATATCTGTATTTGGAGGATATTGCTCTTGATCTGTGATTGACTTTAAGAATGCTATATATTGCGGGTCTTCAGAAAAAAACGGATCTGTAAAATTGGTGTGACCAACAATATCCACTACCAGTTTTACTTGATCGTTGTCGTCGTACAATGATTCATATAGCAAAGACAAGTGGGCACCAGCACTCGAACCTATAAGTGCAAATTCTGGTTTGATATTATGGATGGAAGATTCCTTCGTTAATTTTGAAATGACCGATTGAATATCTATCAATTGATTGGGGAACGCAGGTCTTTCTGGTGTTGACAGAACATAGTTCATGTTTACAATGGCATGATCAGGGTGGCTTTGTAGTACTAAATTTACATATCTATTCATGCTTTCTTTATCTCCATATACCCAACCGCCACCATGAATTAATACGATAACTTTAGTTTTTCTACTGCTTCTTTTAATTGGAAGATAGAGATCAAATATTTGTTCTGGATGTGTTCCATAGCTAATTTGTTGAAATTGTATTGAGTACTTTGTGAGCACCACGTCATTTTCATTTTCTTCTCGACTACATGAAGACAAAAGGATTAAGGCAGCCATTAACAGCGCTCTTCTAAAAAAGCTATTGCCATTAATTTGGTTTGCGTGGTTCATATTAATTGTCTAGTAATCAGTTTTAAAGTTACTAAAATATTTTAATAACCTTCCAAAATAAAGGCTCGATCATTTAACGCGTATAATAGCTATAGATGGATGTCAATCTATCGCTAAGTGTGTATTTATAAAAGTACTCACTTTGTTTTGTAGGTCGAGACCATCTGCCCGACTAAAATCACCGTGAGCTGCATTATACACAGTGAAACTATTGGTGATGTCATTTTCAGAAAGTGCATTCTCTAAGGTTTGACCATTGTTTAGTGGTACTAAAGGATCTTCATTGCCATAAAATAAAATGGTAGGGCTACTATTGCGATTCACTTGTAACGCCGGGCTAGTGGCAGCTGCATAATCTGTAGAGTTTGGGTAAGCTTCTTCATCTACAAAAAAGGCGAGCGCTGCTTGAAAATTGGGGTCATCTGCATATCTAGGATCTGTAAAGTCTGTAGGGCCAACAATATCAACAACCATTTTTACTTGGTCGTCTGTATCGTACACATAGTCATATTGCAAAGAGAGGTGTGCACCGGCGCTTACGCCTAATAATCCAAAATCAGCTTGTAGCTGTAATAATTCCTTCTCTGCAGTAAGTTTATTAACCACACGATCTATATCCAGAAATTGATTGGGGAAAGCAGGGGTCTGTGACGTTGCCAACACGTAATTCATGTTAACAATAGCGTGATCGGGATGATTTTGTTGGAGTAACGTAACAAACCCATCCATATCGGCCTTATCACCTTCAATCCATCCGCCACCGTGTACAAGGATGATTGTTTTGGTTTTTGTCTCGCTTCTGTTTGCGGGAAGATATAAGTCGTATGATTGCTGTGGATTATCACCGTAGGAAACGTTCATTTGTACCTCGGCTTCTAATGGAACATTTTCTTGTGTAGCTTTATCACTATCTGAAGAGCAAGAAATTAGCATTAAAATGAAAGTCGCAAGGAGCGTAGTTTGGATCACAGTTTTGTTCATGTTGGGGAATATTTAGTTTACCTAACGTACTATTATGATATTTATGATACTCTTCACGATTATTTGTTTCGTTTAATGAGACCAACTCAGCATTCATTTAAAACACCATTGCGGTTACAAAAGTGGGTTTGTTTAGCTTCATAATTCTCGATTCTCAAGGTGTTAAAAACAGTAACAGTAGGGTTTGTGATTTCCACATGTAAATAATTAGACTTAAATTTACTAAAAAGCGCACAAGATGGATATTTCAATCTTATTGAGTTTGATGATGTAACGGATATTTTTTAAATTTAGATCAAATAATAGCATGATACGGGAAGGAACAACAGTACAATGGAAATGGGGAAATGGCACTGCAAAAGGTGTAGTGAAATCAACTTTTACCAAGTCGGTCACCAAAACAATCAAAGGCAACGAAGTTACCAGAAACGGAGAAGAAGGGAACAAAGCGCTCTATATAGAACAGGATGATGGCGATAGTGTTTTAAAACTAGAGAGTGAAGTGGATGCTATATAATAAGCAGCTTTCGGTTTCTATAAAATTTAGCATTACGATTACCCAATCAACTAATTAACAAAGAACACATGGCAGAATTCATTAAACTTTATGAAGACAATCCTAATCCCAAGGAGATTAAACGCATTGTAAAAATAATACGTGATGGCGGTTTGGTAATTTACCCTAGTGATACGGTATATGCGCTAGGTTGCGATATCACAAACAACCGTGCTTTAGAGCGTGTGGCACAATTAAAAGGTGTTAAACTTGAAAAGGCCAATTTCTCTTTCGTTTGCGAAGATTTAAGTAATCTTTCAGATTATGTAAAACAAATAGATTCGGCTACGTTCAAATTGTTGAAGAGAGCGCTACCGGGGCCCTATACGTTTATACTTCCGGGAAATAATAATTTACCTACTGTTTTTAAAAAGAAAAAAGAAGTAGGGATTAGAGTGCCAGATAATAAAATTATTCAAGCCTTAATTAGAGAATTGGGCAACCCTATCATCTCAACGTCTATTAAAGACGAAGATGAGGTTATTGAATACACTACAGACCCCGAACTCATTTATGAAAAATGGGGAAAATTGGTAGATGTCGTTATTGATGGAGGGTATGGAGGCAACATTGCTTCCACAGTTATAGATCTAACGCAAGGTGAACCCATTCTTATTAGAGAAGGTAAGGGTAGTATAGAAATTTAATCTACTGTTAACATTCATAGTTAAATAAGTTTTAAACTCATTCTATAATTCTAGTTCTATACTGGTTTTGATGTATATTCAGTATAAAATTATAATTATGGGATACATTAAAACAACTTCAAAAGAAAGATCAGAATACATTAATTTATATTATCAAGATTATGGGATGGGACAGCCAGTAGTTTTAGTGCATGGTTGGCCATTAAGCAATGCCATGTTCGAATACCAAAAACAAGCTATTGTAGATGCCGGAT
>Ga0207897_100183_pt1 | contig 27922 bp, 26 predicted proteins | sample LinPmetageLP42_FD_184054 | JGI IMG/M metagenome (GOLD analysis project Ga0207897, IMG submission 184054) | Marine viral communities from the Pacific Ocean - LP-42 (SPAdes) | ecosystem: Environmental > Aquatic > Marine > Oceanic | place: Pacific Ocean | collected 2010-08-27
AGTAAAAGAGAGAGGATTATCAATGTTGTCGAAGTCTGAACCTTCACCGTATATAGTAACCTTAATTCTCTCTTTTGTTCTTTCTGATTAATAACTAAAACTAAGTATTTTAATAGAAATCAAACTTAAGCCGTATAAAAATAATTACTATTTTAGGCTAAATCAAAGGTCGTTGCACTTTTGTTAGGTCTGATTTTCCTGCGGAAAATCCTCGCACGTAAACCCGCAACTCTTTTTATACCAAACGTTAGCGGCAACTATCAGTGACGTTAACGAAAATAAATCAACTTCCAAAAAAACATATAAAAGCTAAAATGAAACTATGACTAAATATCTCTTTAACATACAAAGTATATATAGTTTACTAATACTAGTATTTTATATTTCTTGTAATGGACAAGTCAAAACTAAATCAACAGATGATTTAAAAAACACAAATACTAGTACTATTGGAACACCTAAACTTTTAAAAACACAAGGTTCTGGCGTTAGTGATAATGTACATTGTAGTCTTAAAGATAAACAAGGAAATCTGTGGTTTGGTACGACTGGGGAAGGTGTTTATCGTTATGATGGTAAATTATTCACTCAATTTACTATTAAAGACGGTCTAAGTAATAATTCTGTTTGGTCTATTTTAGAAGATACTATTGGAAATATTTGGTTTGGGACCAGTGATGGTTTATATAGGTTTGATGGGAAAGAGATAGTTACTGTTCCTTTGGAAACAACAAATTCAAATTCAAGAATTACAGTAGGGGCTATGATGCAAAGTAAAAATGGAACACTTTGGTTTGGAACTAGTAAAGGAGTTTATATTTATAAAGAGAATTTGTTTTCTGCTTTTCTAAATAATGAGCGCATTGTAAATAAGAATGGTCTGCAACTTAAATCGGTTGAACGAATGTTAGAAGATAAAAACGGAAATATCTGGTTCTGTTCGGGAATGGGAGGCGGAGAAGGTGTTAGCCGTTACGATGGAAAATTCATTACCAATTATAAACCGAATGGTGATGCTTGGGTGCCCTATATTTTAGAAGATAAAGCGGGAAATATTTGGTTCTCGGGAAGAACTAATGGTTATTTTCGTTATGATGGAAAAACTTTTACCGATTTTACAGGGAATCTTCCATTTAGTCCAATTCTAGAAGATACAACAGGAACAATTTGTCTTAAAGAAAAAGTTGATTTTGGCCCAATATTAGAAGATAAAAAAGGAAATATTTGGTTCACTGGAAAGATGAGCAGGTTTGGAGGTACAGGAGGTATATGGCGTTATGATGGGAAATCCTGTACAAATTTTACGCAAGATGGGTTAGAAGATTATCAGGTTTGGGCTATGGTAGAGGATAAAGCAGGAAATATCTGGGTAGGAACAAACAATACAGGTTTGTATCGTTTCGATGGAAAAACCTTTACTAACTTTTCGGAGAAAGCGTCTACGTAATACTGGTGTGTTTTGTACTGTTGAAGATAACGATGGAAACCTTTGGTTCGGGACTAGAAACACAAGTTCAAGTAAATACGTTGGGGGAAACTTCACAACATTTCCTGAATAGAAAAAAACTAAGAATTTGAATAATCAAAACTTTCAAAAAAATACGGCAGCCGCTAACACAATAGTTTGGGAGTTTTTGGAAAGTCACCAAATTTTTAAGTTTGACGTATTGATAAAAAAAATAATAAGAAAAATTTAAAACCCCTCCCAGCAACCCGTTATAAAATTTTACATCTCCAATCGTATAAGCTCTAAAACATGAAATACACTCTAGTTCCTATCATAGCGATGTTGATCCTATTTGTGAGTTCCTTCAACGAGCAAGCACTACTATATCTTATTTAATTGGTGGGGAACTAAATACCCGATCTATAGCGAAAAAAATATCCTGCTTACAAATACCAGTTATATAAAGCTGATTAATGAATAGCGCGATACCGTTAGCGTTAAAAAAACAAGGAACCTATCCTTCACATGCTGATGAATTATATGGTATTTTTGCAGTGGTAATCGGTATGGGGTTGGCAATGATCCTTCTTGCTTTTATGTATGGGATGTAAGGCCCAACCAGAACGGATTTCGACAAACCGCTTTCTAATATTTTCGCAAGACACGCAGCAGTGTTGTTGTGTTTCAGCTAAAAAGAGAACCCCATATTTCATTAAAAAAATACATGGCAAATAAAAAAAAGCTAAGTTCAGATTTACAAGGCATCACCCGTTTAGTGACCGCTGCTACCATTGGGATTACAGATTTGGTCGAAGCCATGCACAGACGCATCGTACACCCGCCTTTTTTACCTTCTACACCCATACAGCACCTTATCACCAATATCGCGGGATTCACCTATACAACTGTGCGAAAGAGCACGCAGTTTATTGGTAACAGCGCCGATAAAGCCCTAGGGCAGTTCGCTTCTGTGCTGGGTGAAATTGAAGCCACAGAAAAAAGAGAAGCTATAAGCGCCGTATTAAATGGAGTGATTGGTGATTATCTTGAAAAAACAGAAAATCCCTTACAGATCAAGATGCAGTTCCGCCATCAAGGAGATATGCTTCCGCTAAATACCAAAAGCCTTAAAAAGGCCTATCCTAAGATCAATGGGAAAATCTTGGTGCTAATTCATGGTTCGTGTATGAATGATATCCAATGGACCCGAAATGAACACAATCATGGTACTGCATTAGCAACAGACCTAAACAAAACACCGCTTTACTTGCATTATAATAGTGGCTTGCATATCTCGACTAATGGGCAGGAGTTTAATGAACTTTTAGAAACATTGGTCGCGAATTGGCCCGTACCCGTAGAAGAAGTTGTTATTCTTGGGCATAGTATGGGTGGATTAGTCACTAGAAGCGCGCTATATTATGGCGAGCAACAGCAAAAAGTATGGCCCACACACCTTAAAAAAATCATTTTTCTAGGAACCCCACACCACGGCGCACCTATGGAAAAGGCAGGTAATTATGTAGATGTCGTTCTCGAAGCGGTGCCATATGCCAAACCTTTTGCCCGATTAGGGAAAATACGAAGTGCCGGCGTGACAGATTTACGCTACGGAAATTTGGTTGACGAAGACTGGCAGGATGAAGACCGTTTTAAAATGCAGGGAGACAAACGGCAAAACGTACCACTGCCAAAGGACGTAGCCTGTTACAGCATTGCTGCCGTTGTGGGTAAAGAGACAAAATCAAAGACATCGCACTTGCGGGGCGATAATATGGTAGGTGTAAAAAGCGCATTAGGGCAGCATAAAAAACCTTCAAAAACTTTAAAGTTTAAGAAAAAAAATACTTGGATTGCTTATGAGAACAACCATATAGATTTGTTGAGCAACCCTGATATTTATTCTAAAATAAAGTCTTGGCTCGCTTTGTAAGAGCTACATGATAAATATGTAATGCTACGGATTGATTTATTTTCTTTTACTAATATGCTTCCTCGCTTCTATAACAGCTTTTATGGTTGCAGGACTTCATATTGGAACAACGCTTGTTTGGATTATGCCAACAGCATTAGGAACAGAGTATATTATTTATTAGAATAGAAAATTAAAACACGGACATTTACTAAAGCATAAAGAAGTGAAAAAAGTAATCATTTTAGGAAGCTCAAGAAAAAATGGGGACACAAAAAAAGTGGTGACACAATTGATGCAATTATCAGATTGTGATTTAATAGAGCTGTCCGATTTTAAGATAGCCCATTTCGATTACGAACACCTAAATAGGGACGATGACTTCCTCAAACTCATTAAGAGAATAGTAAACGACTACGAGGTGCTTATTTTTGCAACACCCGTCTATTGGTATGCCATGAGCGGTATCATGAAAGTGTTTTTTGATCGATTGACCGATTTACTTCAGATTGAAAAAAGTACGGGTCGTAAATTACGCACGAAACACATGGCAGTTATTAGTTGCTCCAATGGTGACAATTTGGAAGATGACTTTTGGCTTCCGTTTAAAAAATCGGCAGCCTATTTAGGAATGAAGTATATAACCGATCTGCATACGTTTCAAGATACACCAGCACCCGAGAAGCTAGTTGAATTTATGCAGCGAATTGAAACCAGTATACATAAATGAAGTAATGAATTGCACAACAACTAATTAGATTGTTTTTTTAGCTATCTTCATCTTCACTAACCAACGCTAAAATACAATGAAATCACTGCTGCTGTTACCCTTCCTTTTAATCCTTTCAAATACTTCACAGGCACAATTGGCTTTTTCCCATGTTTCAAATTTAGAACCTATCAACACGAGCACACCAAGCAATGATTTGGCACTGGATGAACTTCAAGAACAATTTGCTATCCATAATTCGGGGCTCGCAATATTGATGCCTTTTCTGCCTATCCTTTTTGAAAGATGCGGTGTGACCGTTAATAATGCGTTTATAGATGAAAGGAGTAAAAGTAAAGCGGTACGTTTATTAACGTATGCAGCGACAGGACAAACCGAGACAAGCGAATCGCTATTAGTTTTCAATAAGCTATTATCTGGCATGGAAGTCTATGATGATTTGGATGGTACTGTAGACATCACCCTTGACGATAAAAAAATTATAGACGAAATGCTCAATGCAGTCATTCAAAAATGGGAAAAATTAGGGACTACGACTATCGAAGGTATAAGGGGAACTTTTTTAATTCGGGATGGGCTGCTTACAGATGAAGAAGAAAACTATCAATTAAAGGTTGAAAGCAAGTCATATGATATGCTGATGGATTTTTTACCTTGGACAATCACGACCTCAAAATTACCCTGGATGAAAAAGGCGCTAGTGGTCAATTGGCGCTAACGTCGTTGTTTTTTTTATAGTATCTGCTTATAGTCGTTATCAGGAAACAAAATTCATTAACTGTGCACTTTTGGGACATTCTCCATTCTTATAATTACTTCAAATTTTTTTGATGACCTATTCTAGACTTTCCGTTACGTATATAAACAAGCGAGTAGTTGTAGTTTTCTGTTTTTCAGTGTACATGCAAAACCCTAATTTAATTGAAGCGCGTATTTGAGTTAAAAAAAATTGTATATTTCCTTTAATTTCAATGGGGAATACAGCTCAAATTCAGGAACGTTTTACGCTCTTGGACGCTTTTTTAAATAATAAGGAAGCGCCCATAAGAGAATTTTATGTCGCCGAATATCCGAAAACGAAACGCTACGTGCTTACCCATGGTGGGACGATCGATAATGCAAATGACGTATTTCAAGAAGCTTTTTTTTCATGTTGGAAAAGATTGTGTACGGGTAAATTTAGCCCTAATAATAAATCAGACATCGAGGCCTATCTTTTTACGACAGCAAAAAATAAATGGATAGATCACACCCGGATGGTGGCTACAAAGAAAACCATTTCGATGGAAGGAAAAACAAACTATTTAATTGCAGATGATACCGAAGAAATAAGTGATCGTACCGAAAAGGAGCAACAGTTAACAATCACATTGGCCGCTTTCGAAAATCTGGGAGAGGCCTGTAAAGAATTGTTGACGCAGTTTTATTTTTATAAGATGTCTTTAAGGGACATTGCAGAGAAATTAACGATCGAAGAGGCTTCGGCCAAGAATAAAAAATATAGATGCATCCAGAAATTAAAGGAGCTAGCATTTCATAAAATAAATACCTAATGAATTCCCCAACACAAATACCCCAAGAAGAATGGGACCTTATTGAAACCTACCTGGACCATAAAGGAACAGGCAATGAGGCACAAGAATTGAAACAAAAAGTAAGCGAACTAACCGATAGCACCAAAAAAATAAAACACGTACAAAAAGTACGGGAAGAGATGGAAGATAGCATTCGCCAATCAAAAATCAAGGAATTTCATAAGCATATTCCCATGGCCGACGATAGCAAAGCGACGCGTAGAATAAGATTTAAGCCCCATGGTATGTGGTATGCAATGGCAGCTGTGCTTGTGTTGCTTTTTGGTCTTTTTTGGATGCTGAAAGAAGACAACACTTCAGAAAAAATTTTCGCAGCCCATTTTAAACCAGATATCGGATTGCCCTTAAAAATGGGCACAAAAAATGAGTATGGTTTTTATGAAGGAATGGTGGACTATAAACAAGGCAATTATAAAGAAGCCATTGCCCAATGGGAACTGCTGTTAAATGAAAAGCCTGAGAATGATACGCTCAATTATTTTTTGGGAGTTACGTATTTAGCCGAAGGGAATTCAGAAAAATCATTGGAATATTTAGAACCGAACCAAAAGTTTACCAACGGAATTTTTAGTAACGAAGCTCCGTATTACACGGCATTGGCTAAAATAAAAGAAGGAAAGTTTGAAGCCGCAAAAAAGCTTTTAGCAGAAAACCTTTCAGAAAAGAACACCACATTATTAGAAAGCTTACCGGAGTGACATGAAACAAATTAGTCGAAATATTGCATGCTGTTTGTTTGTCCTTATTTCGACATCATTTTTATATGCACAAAAGAAGGAACCGGCCACTGTAACGTACCTTCAAGGTTTGATTGCACAGGATTCTTTACCAAAGGCACGGATTGTTTTAGCGAATACCATGGCTGTTTATCGGGCAGAAAAAAAGTACGATAGCCTGGCAAACCTGATGCAATTTGTAGGAAGTTTTAAATTGAACAATGGAGATAAAAAGCTATCCGTAAAAAAAGCAGAAGCTCTTACCGCAGAAATCAGGAAAACGGGGGACCCTTTCGCTATTAAAGTAGCGTTTACCGAAATGGGCTGGGTGTACGAGGATACGGGACAAACACAAAAAGCGTATGAGCTACTCTTGGAAGCTGTTCCCTATGGAAAACGAATTACGACTCCCAAAAGTACAGACAATGCATCCATACATTATAGCTTAGGGTATTACACTACCCAATTGGGGAATTATCCCGTTTCAAAAAGTCATTACCTACACGCTTTACAGTTACTGAAACAAAGTGAGGCAGCTGACTATGTGTTTTATCAGCAGATTTATAATTCGTTAGGAGGATTGCTTTGGCAAGAGGCAAAACTGGATAGTGCGCAATATTATTTCAGTGAATCCATAGCAGCCTTAGAGAAAACCGAGAAAGACGATATTATGAACCAATTTTACCGCCCTGCACTGGTAAAATCAAATTTGGTCATTATTTATAACGCATTGGGAAAAAATGAGGAAGCGATTAAAACCTCGTATGAAGTCATCGATGGATATACAGAATACATAAAACGCTCTACCGATGAAGGTAGGATACTTAGAGCAAAAGGGCAAATAGCGACGACCATTGATAATTTGGCTTCCTTTTATAACACCTTGGGCGAATATGAAAAATCGGAGGCGCTAATGCAATATGCGTATGAGCAACGAACAAAGCTGTACGAGCCCAACGATATAAACATTATTATTTCTCTCATTGTACTTTCTGAAGCAAAAACCGCAAACCGTGATTTTCAAGGTGCCTCAGAAATGATAGATAGGGCATTGGATTTATTAAAAACCAGCCCAGGTGCAGATTTGTATTGGAATGCCGCCGCCCTTTCAACACGTGCAACAATTTATCAACATACAGGTGCTATTGAGAATGCCAAGAAATTTTATGAAAAGGCAGAACAGGTGTATCGAAAATCATTGAACGGTGCCTATAACAAAGATGTCCTCCAGCATTTTATTGAACAATCTCGTTTTTATGCAGAAAACAACGTGCCAGAAAAGGCACTTGATCTTGCAGAGGAAACGTATAACTTTTTACATAACGGTGACCTTAAAAATACCTTGCAAGATTATTATCACACGATCAATTTAGCAAAAATTCATTACTTACTTAAAAATTATAAAGAAGCCAGTACTTACAGTGAGGAAGCCTTAGCCTTTACTATAATTAATAATGCCGAAAAGGAAACCGCTACGGACTCTATTCTCACACAATATAGAAAGCCACAGGCTATATTAATTAACACAGCATCAAAGTATTATCTTTCTGAAGATAAAAGTGAACCTATTTTAAAAAATTTGCTGAAAAAAATTGAAAACGGAATTTCAATTTTGGAACAACGCAGAAAAGTGGTCACTACACATGAGGATGTTTCTATTCTTATTGATGAAAATGAAGACCTATTTACCTTTGCAAAGAAACTGAGGCTGGAATTATATGAACTTACGAAAGAAGAAAGGTATCTCGACCAGATAATTTCGCTTCATGATTCTGCCATCTATAACAGGATACGGTCCCGCTTAAATCTTTACGATAATATTTTCTTTAAAAATATTCCTGCAGCAGTTTTAGAAAAAGAAACAACCTTAAAAAACGAGATGGCAAGCACGCTTCAAAATCCTGCAGCGGGAATTGGAGCTTATATTTCTGCTTCCGAAAATTGGGAGGTGTTTTTAGAAACACTTCAAAAAGACTATCCGGAGTATTACAAAATGCGCTACGAAACACTGGAGGAATCTATAAGAGATCTACAAGAAAAAATTCCAGAAAATACCACAGTCGTGCGGTATCTTTTTATTGAAAAGCAACTGTATGCTTTTGTAGTTTCAACTTCTGAAAAAAATATGATTCGGCTGAATAATGCGTCAATTAAAAATAATTTAAAGGTACTTTCTGAAGAAGATTTTTCAGTAGAAAAGAAAAGCCCGCTACTCTTTGAATTGTACACAATGCTTTGGAAACCTTTAGAATCAGCCGTTAAAACTAAGAAAGTGGTCATTGTACCCGATAGGGAATTGTTTAACCTCAGCTTTGAGATGTTAACTCCAGAACCTTTGAAAAACTTTAGTGAATTTAGCACCAACAGTTTATTGGCCCGCTATGATATTTCATACAATTTTAGTCTGTTGCTTTATAAGGATAGGAAAAAAGTGATAGCATATCCAAAAAACTACATAGGCTTTGCTCCTGGTTTCAATAAAGAAATGAAAAAAGAATATAGCATCGCGCTCAAAGATTCCATGAAAATGGATAAGGCCTATTTAACTTTGCTATCCCAACCATTTAGTGAAAACTTGATAAAAAAATATTCCCAAGTTTTTGATGGAGCTTCTTTTATGAATCAGAATGCAAGTAAACCCTTGTTCATAAAAAATGCCAAAGAACATAAGATAATCCACATAGGCACGCATGCCGAATCCAATAATATCAGCCCAGAATTGAGTCGGTTAATATTCGCCAAAAAGCTTGGAGACAGTATCTCTTATGATGAGAATTCACTCTTTGCTTATGAAATTTACAATATAGACCTCTCCTCTAATTTGGCCATCTTGACCGCCTGCCAAACAGGCAAACCCACCTATCAACCTGGCGAAGGCGCCATTTCTTTAGCGCATGCCTTTAATTATGCGGGTAGTGAAAGTGTTTTAACAAGTTTATGGGATATCGACGAGGTTTCCAGCACCCAAATAGTAGGTTATTTTTATGAATACCTCTCTGAGGGTCTTCCAAAAGATGAAGCTCTTAAAAATGCCAAATTAAAATATCTATCTACTGTCGATGGAAGAGGGGCAGCACCGCAATATTGGGCCGGTTTGGTATTGATTGGGGATACTTCGCCCATAGCTCTGCAAGCTGAAATCAATCCGATATGGTGGGGGATTTTAGGTGTTATTCTTATAGCAATTCTTTTATTTTATTTCTACAAAAGAAGAAAGGTCTAGTACATTAAATACTAACGAAGGTTCCTTGAGCGCCGTCGATAAATCACAAATTGTCACGATTTAAACTTTGTTTTCTGTCGGTCTAACGAATGTAAATCTTTTTCATACACAATCGCCCTTCCTTTTACTTTTTCTTCTTTTCAACTCAATTTTGTTTTGGTCTTTTTATTTTTTCTCTTGAGTCCTACTTTCCTGAAAAAAAAGTGATGACCTTTTTTAATTCTTCCGTTAAAAAAATAGAAACCCGCCAGAAATGATTTCAGCAGGTTTCAACATTACATTTTTAAATCTAAAACAAACTAATATGAAACGATTATTACTTATTTCGATTTTAAGTATTTTTTGCTTGAATATTTCAGCACAGAATTTTCTCTTCACAGGAAACGGCGATGGCACAACTTGGCACGATCCAAATAACTGGAATCCACAACAAGTTCCGGGCAGTGTATTTTCTGAGGTCTCAATCCCAACAGGAGTAACAGTTACTAATGAAGGATCCATAGTTTTTAATTTTGGAAATATACTAGGCGGTGGGACCATTATAAATAATGCTTCCTTTACATTTTTAGGACAGGGTTCAGCCTCAAAATCGCTGAGCAATATTTCGTTTATCAATAATGCCACCGTACTTAATGATGTTCCGGGTATCGGCACCGTGCTTATTAATGGGGCCACGATTACTAATGCGCCTACAGGCACCATAGTATTTAACGGAGTAGGAATGACATCAAGCGCTTCAACAGACAGGCTTATTAATAATGGAGGTACTATAAGAAGCATTCATCCCGGAAACTTGGTGCTAGAAGTAATTGTAGAAAACAATAATGGGACGATACAAGTGGAAAACGGTGAGTTTTATCTTGCCAATGATCCTTTTGAGGATTTCAATATTTTGCAGGATGGAACTTATAATGTATCGCAGAATGCTACATTTTTGGTAGGAAATTATGCGCTGCAAGGAACTTTTAATGGGCACGTGGATGGCGTCTTTGCATTGCAGGGTGCTGGAGGGAATACGTTCACAATTAGTGGTACCCTTACAAATGAACTTGATGGAAATGGCCTCACTTTTTACTTCGGAGGTTTAGTTGGCGGTGGTACTATTATCAATAATACTAAGTTTAATATTACCAATGATGGCGGCGGATTGGGTAAATCAATCAATAATATAGACATCATTAATAATGGCGAATTCAATAGTGTGTTTTCAAATAATAATACCGCTTGGGGACTATCAAATGATTCCCAGATTACCAATACAGCAACAGGCACCATGAACATAGGTTTGGGTTTTGTAGGAAATACAGGTAGTGAATCGGTACTAAACAATGGGGACATTATTATCACCAATGGGGTCGTTCTCGGCATTAACCTTACCAATAACGGTTTGCTGGATTATGGACCAAATGAGCTGACGTTTACACTCGGGGGCTACCAAATTGAAAATACTATAGACGGCACTTTTTTAGGAACAGGGGTATTAAACCTTAACTTTAGTACACCGTTTATTAATAACGGTACTGTAACATCTGGTCCAGGAGCTAACAAAGTTTTTATTTACAACGGTTTTAGACAAGACGCGGATGCCAAACTTATAGTGGACATTAACGGTAATACTCCAGAAACCGAATATGATGTAATACAGGCAGATAATGGTGGTGCTTTTGATATGAACGGTACGATAGAAGTTAATTTAGGTTTTGCTCCAGCCTTAGGGGATGAATTTACGGTGTTATTTTCTGTTAACCGTGGTGTGATATGTGGCTTGCCAGCTACGGTAAGTGCAATTTTCGATGGAGTACAGTACAACTTTGATGTGCTGTGCGGGGGCAATAGTGTGACCCTTAAAGTGAGGGATAGTGAGTTAAGCACTTCAGAAAATATAGTAGGCAATCTTTCGCTATACCCAAACCCAACCAATGGAACATTTAATATAGACTTAGCGAAAGAGTATACCGATGTTTCAGTTGAAATCACGAATATTTTAGGGCAGCTAATTTCTTCCGCAACCTATGCTTCGGCTAAAGTAATCGAGCAGGAAATAAACACTTCCGAAGGAATGTATTTTGTAAAAGTAACAACTTCGGAAGGTGCTTCAAAGACTTTAAAATTGATAAAAAACTAAAATCATGATGGCACTAAAAATTGGAACTAAATTAATTGGGTTGGCAGCATTGCTGTTTGTCTCTTGTATGAATGGTGAAAAAAATCCACTACAAAATACAGCTGGTATCGATGAAGGAAACAACAATCTAACCGCTATGGAAAAAACGAGCAACACGGAAAAGATTCCGAAGCTCAAGTATTTTTATAATACAGATTCCAGAAACGGAATGGTTACAGAACGAATTCCGTTTCCTAAAGAATGGCAGCAGCACAAAGGTGGCGAATTTGCCTTTACGGGCCCAAACGGCATTAAAGTATATGCAGATGGGGGAAGGTTTTTTTCCTATACTAACGATCCTACACTGCTGCAGCTTTATCATAGTACAGGTATAAATGTAAAATACCCGTTGACGATGGATCAAGCCATTGACGAGTTTTTAGTTTCACAGTCCAATACCATTAATAGGAAAATGGTAAAAAAATATCCCATTTCGCAATTAATGGAATTTTATAAAACCTTTGATAGCATGCTTTTCAAAGTGGAGGAAAATCCAAAGCAATTTCAAGCCACTGCCATTGAATGGGAAGATCCTGATGGCACGCGCTGGATTACCGTTTTTAATTATCAAATAGAACAAGGCAACAATACTGTTAACTGGGGATTTCAGGCTGGAGCTATGGGAGCACCCGCCCAATACTTTGAAACGGCCAAGCAAGATTATTTAAATGGATTGCTCAATAGACAGATTAATCCGCAATGGCTCAGTTTTATGAATAAACAATCTGAATATACCATTCGTAAAAGTAATGCAGCACATGTCCAACGGGAAGCAGCCTTTAATAGAGGTGTAGCAGAACGACAAAAACAATGGGAAGCCAATCAAGACTTTATCGCCAACCGTCAAAGGAACTGGGAAGCGGGCTTGGAAGCCAGAAGTAAAACGCAAGAACATATTGCGGACGTCCTTCTTGGAAAAACAAACATCATTGATCCCGAAACAGGCGACAAGAGTAAGATAGACCATACCAACAATCATTATTGGGTAAATAGCAAAAATGAGTATGTGGGCATTGATGAATCTTATATAGATCCTAATAAAAGTGCTTTTTTAAACAATCGAACCTGGCGCGAATTTAAGATTGATGATTATAGGTAATAAGAACAACTGCATCTTAATTTTTATGATAATAACCTCCTTCTATGGAGGTTTTTTTGCTGAAACAGGTAAACTTGTATCTATTTTGTAAAACATTTTGTATTAGTTTACATTTATGAATATGCAACAACTAATTATTGTAAAGCATGAATAAAATACTAATAGAAATTAAACCAAATAATAGATTGATCAAAAAACTCCAAAATACAACCAAAGAAGGAGCAAATAAAATACGCGATGTTTTTCAGATATCCTATGCGGTAGAAGCTAAAATTTTAAATGCCAAAGAATTTCCACCACTCAAAAGACCCATGCAAGGGTATCTAGAAAGCGACAATGATTTCTTCGGATATTTTAGCAAAGAGACTTTAGCGGGTGTTGTAGAGATCAGAAATACGCCAAATTTTACACATATCCAAAGTTTAGTGGTCCATCCAGAGCATTTTAGAAAAGGGATTGCAAAGCAACTAATGGAGTTTGTTTTTGATGCGTATGATTCAAAGTTATTTATGGTTGAGACTGGCGTGCAAAATGGACCTGCCACTAAATTGTATAAAAAACTGGATTTTATCGAAACGGCACAATGGGATACCGAATTCGGTATACGTAAAGTACGATTTGAGAAACGTTTGTAAACTAAGAGAATAGCACTTTTATTCTTTACATTTTATACCTTGTTTTACTGTTAAAAAACTCATGTACCAATTTCATTTTTGAGATTACGACATTGGATTTCAGCGAAATTGGCGAAAAGTACTTATCTAGCTATCTTTAGGGCTGAAGGCGCTACCGTAACTAAAAAGATCGTTTTAAAGTAGACTTAGATTCTATTCTTACAACAAATAAAGCAAACCGAAGATTTAACCCAAATTTAAATCTTCGGTTTTTAAAAGCTACCACAAACTTTGTACCTTGCAATAAAGAAACTTTTGCATGTCAAAAAACCTACAGGATTACCGTAAATCATACGAAAAAGGAGAACTCACTTTATCTAGTGTTTCGTCAGATCCTTTCAAGCAATTTGAAATTTGGTTTACTGCTGCTGAAAAAAGCGGTACTGTAGATGAAATCAATGCCATGACACTGAGCACAGTAGATGTCCAAGGATTTCCAAGAGGTCGCGTGGTTTTGTTGAAAGAGTTTAGTCCTAACGGATTTATTTTCTACACCAACTACGGAAGCGAAAAAGGGGCAGCCATTGCGGCAAATAATAAAGTGTGTATTTCTTTTTTCTGGCCTGCGCTTGAACAACAGATCATTATTAAAGGAACAGCAGAAAGAATTTCAGTAGAAAAATCTGAAAGCTATTTCAGTCAGCGTCCGCGTAAAAGTCAGTTAGGGGCTTTGGTGTCAGATCAATCAAGAATGATAGAAGATCGAGATACATTAGAAAAAAAATTAGCAGCCCTGGAAGAACAATTTAAGGGAAGAGAAGTTCCGAAGCCTGCCAATTGGGGTGGCTACCTTATAAAACCTAGTAACTTTGAATTTTGGCAAGGACGACGAAGCAGGTTGCACGATCGTGTTGTTTATGAAAAAGATGATTCGACATGGTCTTTGAAGAGGCTTCAACCTTGAAAAATAATTAAATAATTTAAGTAAAAAAGGTATGTCTATAGACTCGTTTTTTATTCCAGAAAAATCCGAAACAGATACAAATCAACCAAAAAAGAATACGAAGATGAAAACATTATACATGGTGCGTCACGCAAAATCATCGTGGAAACATGATGTTATAGATCACCAAAGGCCCTTAAAAGGGCGAGGTAAAAGAGATGGGGCGCTGATTTCAGAACACGTCGCAGGTTTCATAGAATCACCAGAAAAAATGATAAGTAGTGACGCCGTACGTGCCTTATCGACCGCCCAGTATTTTAAAGAATCATTTAAAATTAATGATGAAGATTTTTCTACCAATCATGAATTATATGATTTTAGTGGTCAGAATGTAATGAAGGTAATTAAAGAACTGGATGATGATCTTGAAAAGGTAATGATTGTTGGTCATAATCATGCCTTCACATCTATTGTTAATATGCTGGGAAACGAGTATATTGATAACTTACCAACCTGTGGTTTTGTGATCATCGAATTCAAAGTAAATTCATGGAGTGCTATTTCCACTGGAAAAACAACAGAAATGGTATTCCCTAGAGATCTTAAAAATGGCTAAACTAAAAAGCAATCCTATTATCATAGAAAATAAATACCACAACCGTGAATTGAGCTGGTTACAGTTTAATGATCGCGTGCTGCAAGAGGCAGAAGATAAAACGACACCCTTAATAGAAAGGCTCCGTTTTTTAGGTATTTTTTCTAACAATTTGGATGAATTTTTTAAAGTAAGGTACGCTACTATAAAACGTATTGCAGAGGCTGGAAAAGGCGGCCGAAGTTTTTTAGGCGGTTCTTCAGCCACAGAGCTGATGGAAGAGATCACCCAAATTGTTATAGAGCAACAGAAAACAAGTCTTACGATTTTAAGTAAAATTGAAGAGGAACTTCAGAAAGAACATATCTACATGATAGATGAAACTGAAGTGACCGAAGCTCATAGCAAATTTATTTCAGATTACTTTATTCAAAAAGTAAGTCCGGCGCTAGTTACTATTATGATTGGAGAGTTAGAACGGTTTCCAGAGTTAAAAGATAGTGCAGCTTACCTCGCGGTAAAAATGACCATGTCGAAGGAGGACGAGATTTTTAAAACGAAAAAAAACTACGCCTTAATTGAAATCCCTAAAAGCATAGATCGCTTTGTTGTACTTCCTAGCGATGGGGAAAAACAATACATCATCATTCTTGATGACCTTATACGGTACTGCCTACATAATATCTTTAGCATATTTAAATACACCAAGATTACGGCGCATATGATTAAGATTACGCGCGATGCCGAGTTGGATATTGAGAGTGACCTAAGTAAGAGTTTTATAGATAAAATATCGAAAAGTGTAAAAAACCGAAGTGCAGGAGACCCAGTTCGTTTTGTTTATGATAAAAGTATTGATGAAGAAACGCTAAAATTTCTCATGGGTAAAATGGGCATTGATAACACAGATAGCATTATCCCAGGTGGTAGATATCACAACCGACGTGACTATATGAGTTTTCCCAGCTTAGGAAGAAATGATTTACTCTATAAAAAAATTGAGCCGTTGCCAATAAAAGGACTCAGTTTACAAGGAAGTTTACTCGATAAAATAGCAGAAAAGGACTATTTATTATATGCGCCATACCAGACTTTTTCTTATGTTGTTAAATTTCTTCGGGAAGCGGCTTTAGATCCAACGGTACGCGCAATTAAAATTACCATTTATCGGCTTGCAGAAATTTCACACATTGCAAGTTCGCTTATCAATGCTGCTAAAAATGGCAAAGAGGTAACGGTTCAAATTGAACTGCAAGCCAGATTTGATGAGGCTGCAAACATTCAGTATGCCGAGCAAATGCAAAGTGAAGGTGTACGACTTATATTTGGTGTTTCTGGTTTAAAAGTGCACTGTAAGGCTTGTTTGGTAGAACGTGAAGAGAATAAAAAGATAAAACGCTATGCTTTTGTAAGTACAGGGAATTTTAATGAAAGTACAGCGCGTATTTATACCGATTACACGTTGTTTACAAGCAATCAAAAAATCTGTAAAGAAATCAATCGAGTGTTCGATTTTTTTGAAGTAAACTATAAAATTAAAAAATACCGCCATCTCATCGTATCTCCCCATTACACCCGTAATGCGCTATATCATTTAATAGATGATGAGATCATGAATAACATTAACGGAAAGCAGAGCGGAATTAGATTAAAACTCAATAGCCTGTCTGATCTTAAAATGATCGATAAGCTCTATGCTGCCAGTAGGGCAGGAGTTAAAATAAAACTGATTGTTCGTGGTATCTGCTGTTTAATACCAGGTGTTAAGAACATGAGTGAGAACATTGAAGTGATTAGTATTGTAGATAAATTTTTAGAACATCCACGGGTTTTTATTTTTGAAAATGGTGGCGAGCCAAAAATCTATATTTCTTCTGCCGATTTTATGGGCAGGAACTTAGATAATCGAGTTGAGATTTCATGTCCTATTTATGATGAAGATATTAAACAAGTGATCACCGATACGTTCGATATTTCTTGGAATGATAATGTGAAAGCTAGAAAACTTTCTATAAAACAAGACAATGCATATCGAAAAAATAACAAAGCAAAAGTACGTTCACAATTTAAAACATACGATTATTTTAAACTTCAAATAAAAGACTGATTTGCTGAAAATTGAAAAATATGCTGCGATTGATATTGGTTCTAATGCCATACGGTTATTGATCGCTACTGTCATAGAAAAAGAAGGATTTCCACCCCAATTTAAGAAAACGTCCTTGGTGCGGGTACCCATTCGTCTTGGAGCCGACGTTTTTTTAGAAGATAAAATTTCAGAAGAAAATTATTTACGGATGGTAGATGCCATGAATGCCTTTCGGCTCATCATGGGAACCCATAAAGTGGTAAACTATCGTGCCTGCGCAACCTCTGCTATGCGGGAAGCTAAGAATGGAAAGGAAATAGCCAAAAGGTTACTGGAAGAAACGCAGATCGAAATACAGATTATCGATGGTAATGACGAGGCAGCCATTATCGCTTCCACAGATTTAAAAGATCTCATTGGTGAGAACAAAGTATTTTTATATGTCGATGTGGGTGGTGGAAGCACCGAGTTTACGGTTTTTGCTAATGGTAAAAATGTAGCCTCTAGATCTTTTCAATTAGGTACAGTACGTATTATAAACGATATGGTACGTGAGCAAATGTGGGATGAAGTAAAGGACTGGATTCGTGGAAATACATCAGAATACCCAAAGGTAGAAGTGATCGGTTCTGGAGGAAACATCAATAGTATATACAGATTTAGTGGTACCAAAATTGGCAAACCCCTTAGTTATTTCTTTATGACCAACTTTTATGAAAAAGTGCGTTCGTACACTTATCATGAACGTATTTTTGAATTACAAATGAACCCAGATAGGGCAGATGTGATCATACCAGCTACCCGTATTTATTTATCGGCCATGAAATGGTGTAAAGCAAAAAATATTTATGTGCCTAAAATAGGACTTGCAGATGGGATCGTAAAGAGCTTGTACAACGAGCGGAAGGCAGAAGAACTAGAGGTCCGATAGGTTTTTTTCTTCTAAATAGGCTTTAAAAATTTTCCTGAATTTCTTCGGAAGTGGCAGTGAAGCAGCTATTTCTTTTTGAGTGATGGGATGTAAAAATGAAATGTTTGAAGCGTGTAAATAAAGCCCTTTTCCTTTTAGAAGTTGTTCGGGTTCACAATAGGTAGCATCTCCTAAGATTGGATTTCCAATAAAAAGCATGTGTTTTCTTAATTGGTGTCTTCGTCCTGTTTTAGGCACCAACCGAACTAAATTTAAATAGTGAAACCGTTCTGAAACTTCTGTTGCTAAAATTTTATACTCAGATTTTGAGGCTTTAGCATCAATAGGCGCAGCTATCATTCCTTCTTTTTGCGTCATTCTGCCAATGGTAACGGCATGATATGTTTTGTCAATTTCTTTATTCTTAAATAGGGCATTTAATCCAAGTAGTGCTCTTTTTGTTTTACCTACAGCAAGTAAACCACTAGTAGCAAAATCCAATCTATGAGCGGGCTGTGGTACCATAAGCGCATCGCCTTGAGTGCTAGGTTTTAAATTGGAAGGAAGTACGTTTACGATATTTTTAAACTTATTGCCACTTACGATAATGCCTGCGGGCTTTTCAATGATGGCTAAAAAATCATCCTCAAAGACTACTTTAAGATTGAACTCGAGTGTTTTTTCTTTTGCTTCTGAAATGAAAGGCGTAAATACGATTTTTTCACCACCTTGAATGTAAGTTGCCGTTGAGGCCTTTTCGGCATTAATAGTAATGCTTCCTTTTTTTATTGCTTTTTTTAAAGCAGATTTTGTAGTAATGGTTGAAAAAACGGCAATACCATATTCTTGAAACCTTATTCTGTTTTCTAGTAAAGGAACGATATGTATTTCAGATCTTGTAATTTGCGAGGTTTTAATTTTCGTTAAATAACTAGCCTTCATGCGCTAGTGGTATTTTATGCCTCTACAGGAATATATGTTTCCGCAGCAAGCTTTTTCTTTTTTATTTTCAATGCGCGACGCATTTGTTTTATAGTTTTGGTGCTGCCATCATGACTCCAGCCAGGAGGGCCAAAAACATACATAAATTTATGATACCAGCTCTTTGATTTTTTAGTATCGCTCCAGATATCAGAATATTCGTGTGTAAGTATTACCCAGAGGTTATAGGAGTTTGGTGGTTTAGATACGCCGTACTCTATTTCTATATCCTCGTCCAGTTCTTTCCAGGTTCCGAAGATTTTATCAAAAATATTAAGAAATCCGCCATGATTTTTATCCATGTATTCTAGATTTTTTGCATGGTGTACTTGATGCATGGTATGCGTATTGAAAATTTTTTCGAGAAATCCAAGCTTTTTAATATAGGTGGTATGTAATTGAAACTGCCATAATGCTTCAATACCAAGACATACCACAAGCATCTCTGGTGGGAAACCAATAGCACAGATCCAAACATAGAAAAAGGGTTTATAAAAAATAGTGAACCAACCGTTACGTACCGCAGTACCCAAATTAAAATTATCTGAGGAATGATGTACAATATGCGCAGCCCATAAAAAGCGAACCATGTGGTTTTGCCTGTGGAACCAATAATAGCTGAAATCATCTAATAATTGGCATAAAATCCATATATACCAAGCATAGCCAAAGGATTCATATCCTAAAAAATTAGTGCGCACACCATCAATAATGGGGTTGCAAAGCTCGTACACCAAATTAAATAGTACGATAGCTGAAATCGTTTTGAGCAACGGAGCCAAGATTGTGGAACCAATGCCCATAGATAGACTTGCAAGCAGATCTTTCGTGTGATATAATTCTTTTTTCTTATGTGTTTTACTGTACGTGAGCTCGAGCAATATGAGCGCTAAGAAACAAGGTACACCGTAAACTAAAGGGTTTGTGAAATCCATTTTTCTAGTTTTAAATTTAGAAAATTTAGAAAAGGAAAAAGGAAGTTAAGGATCATAAAACTAGCTATATACCTAAAAAAAATCTTTAATGTGATACTACTTTCAATCCGACGATTGAAAAAATGAGGGTGGTGATAAAAAACAATCTCCAAAATGTAGCAGGCTCCTTAAACAGGAAAATACCGATAAACACGGTTCCTACAGCACCAATTCCTGTCCATACGGCATATGCAGTCCCTATGGGCAAGACTTGAGTAACTTTTATGAGAAGGTACATGCTAAAGGCCAAGCAAATGACAAAACCAATATACCAGTAGGTAATTGCCACCCCCGTTGCTTCTTTTGCCTTACCTAGACATGCTGCAAATGCAACTTCAAATAAACCTGCTATAATCAATAAAATCCAATTCATGATTATTGAAAACTAACCGTGTATTGATTCTTTTTTGCTCAAATCTTTCATCACTTGTGCTTCAAAATCAAGAAGTTCTTGCCATTTTTTATCTACTTCCTTTCGATCGCCGTATTGTCTTGCAAAACTAAGAAACATAGTATAATGATTCGCTTCGCTGACCATTAAGTTTCTATAAAATGTAGCCAGTTCTTTGTCTTCCAGCTGCTCACTCAACAATCTAAATCGTTCACAGCTTCTAGCTTCAATTAGTGCAGCATATAGTAAACGGTGAATTAGTTGATTTGTTCTACTTCCACCTTTTGGGAAAAATTGTATGATCTCGATAACATAATTATCTTTTCGGTCACGTCCCATCGTCCAGCCACGAGCAATAATCCTATCGTGAACCATTTTAAAATGGCTTATTTCTTCTTTTACTAAGGCTACCATCTCTTGGACTAACTCAGAGTATTCAGGGAAAGAAACGATTAAAGAAATAGCTGTGGATGCTGCTTTTTGCTCACAATAGGCGTGATCTGTAAGAATTTCTTCAATATTTTTCTCTACGATATTAACCCAGCGTGGGTCTGTAGGTAGTTTTAAACCGAGCATTTTAATGGTTCCTTCTTCTTTCATGTGGCTGTGGTTTCCGTTAGATATCCAGGTCAAATTCTTTGCGTAGTTTCTCTATCATGGGGTTTTTTTCTTTTAACTTCTGAAACTTTTCAATAGGCGTATACGCATATTTTTTTACCGAAGTCTCATTTACTTCAATAGAAAGATCAATGTCATAGTTTTGTAGTTTCTTCCGAAGAAAGCCTAATAATTCATATTTAGCGCGTTCTACTTCCAACTTTATGGTGCTGTTGGGAAACTCTAAGTGAATCAGTGATCCTTCTAATTTTGGAGCGCCCATTGTAAGATGTGACAGCAGGTTATATTTGCCTTCTTCTTCTACAGTTGAAGTGTATTCTTCCCACGCGGCAACCATTTCACTTTCAGAAAAATCTTCTTTCGGGAGGTCTTTTTCATCAGGTTGCTTGGCAACTAATTCTTTTTTAAGCTCTTGCTTTTTTTGGATGCTTTTTAACGATAGTGCAGAAACTTTGTTCGCATTGCGTTCTGCCATTAATTGTGGGCGATCAATGACGCGTTCTTGTTTTGAGACGTCTTTAGTTTGGGTTTCCGGTTTTACGGATTCGTCATCATTTTTCTTGCTAACGGGTTGTAGTTCGGGTTGTTTGTAGCTTTCCAGATTTTCTTCTGCAACCGCTGTATGTGTTACTACAGTTTGTTTTTCTACTACAGGAACATCTGAAGTTTCTCTTGGTGTCGCAACTACTTCTTTAAAGTGGGAGGGAGGGAGAACAAAGCGTTCTGACTTTAGACTAGACTTTTTTTTTTCGCCTTTAGCCGTAAGGGAGGCTAATTGCAACAAGCATAATTCTACCAGTAGTCTTTGATTGCGACTGCTCTTGTATTTTAAATCGCAGGCATTGGCAAGTTCAATGGCTTCCACCAAAAATTCATGTCCTGTTTTTTGTGACTGTTCAAAATACATGGTTTTTACTTGTTCACCAACTTCAAGCAACGCGATGGTTTCTTGATTTTTACAAACCAATAAATCTCTAAAGTGAGATGCGAGCCCCATTATAAAGTGATGCCCATCAAATCCTTTTGAAAGAATGTCGTTAAACGAAAGCAATACTTGAGGGATGTTATTTTCTAAAAGAAGGTCTGTAACCTGAAAATAGTAGGTGTAATCTAGCACATTCAGATTTTCGGTAACGGCTTCTCTGGTTAATTTAGCGCCACTAAAACTTACTACTCTATCAAATATAGAAAGTGCATCTCTTAAAGCGCCGTCTGCTTTTTGGGCTATGATGTGCAATGCGTCATCTTCTGCTTCGATGCCTTCTTGTGATGCAACATCTGCCAAGTGCCCTTTAATATCCTGTACCGTTATCCTTCTAAAATCGAATATTTGGCATCGGGAAAGGATGGTAGGGATTATTTTATGTTTTTCGGTCGTTGCTAAAATAAAAATAGCGTGCTTGGGCGGCTCTTCGAGTGTTTTTAAAAACGCATTAAAAGCTGCGGAAGAAAGCATGTGTACCTCATCAATGATATAGACTTTGTATGTTCCTACCTGCGGAGGGATACGTACTTGGTCGATTAAATTTCGGATATCATCAACCGAATTATTTGAAGCGGCATCTAATTCAAAGATATTAAACGCAAAATCTTCGTCTTCTTTTTGGGTGCCGTCCTGATTTATTTTTTTGGCAAGGATCCTTGCACAGGTAGTTTTACCAACGCCTCTTGGCCCAGTAAATAATAACGCTTGCGCTAAGTGGTTGTTCTCTATGGCGTTATCTAAAGTGTTGGTAATCGCTTGTTGTCCTACAACGTCTTTAAAAACGGTAGGTCTGTACTTTCTGGCAGATACAATAAAATGTTCCATAGTCTTGATCACAAATATAAGTATGTACAAGCTGTTTTTATAAAAATAGCGGGTTGGTTTTTCCTGTATTTATTAACATTGGTTTACTTTTGCAGCAGCAGGCCGCCTTATCGTTCTGAATTTTTTTTCAGGAAGGAAAGTCCGGGCACCATAGGGAAACATAGCGGCTAACGGCCGTCGTAATTCTTGCGAAGGCAGGAATTTCAGGACAAGTGCAACAGAAAGAATGTACAGGTAATGCTGTAGTGCAACCAGGTAAACTCTATGTGGTGAAATGTCATGTAAACCGGCGCTTAAGGGTTCCCGCCCAATGCCGGAGGGTAGGCAGATAGAGCGTATGAGCAATTTTACGTCCAGATAAATGATAAGGTCCAGACGGTAACGTTTGGAACAGAACCCGGCTTATAGGCCTGCTTTTTTATAGTAATTTTTTAACCCAATTTTTACATTCTTCCAAACTGTAAAAAGCAGCAAAAGCTCTATCATAAAATCTTTTCTCAAACATAGCGGTTGCATAATTAGAATCAGAATAACAGTGAACGGCGTAACCTACTAGATTTTTATATGTTTGAGACTTTAAATAGGATGTGGGGTTAATGGTGTAATCAAATTTTCGGTCCGATATATATCCAAAATTCTTTTGTCTATAATAGGTGTCAAAAATTGCGAAGAGTTGCTCTCGGTGCTCATTATCAAAAACGACTCCTTCTTTGATGGAAGATATAACAAAATCTGAATGGAGTTCTAAATACGTAAAGTCTAATTCAATTATTTTGGGGAGATTGTTTGTCATGAAGTTGTTTAACTGAAAAAACTAAATACAGAAATTCCGTATTTTCTTGACTCTTCATAATGAGTGAGTTGACTTAAATCTGTGTGTTTAGCGTGCTCAATTATAAGAATTCCATCATTTTTTAACAAATTATTTTCAAAAACTTTGGTAGTGATCCTGCTTATGGTTTCAGTATCAAAACTATATGGGGGATCGGCAAAAATGATGTCATAACTGCCTTTTTGCATGTTAACATACTTCTCTACATCTGCTTTAATGGTCTGAATGGGGAAACCAAATTCTTCTGATACCTTATTTATATATTTTACACAGCCAAAATGCGAGTCAACAGCTACGATCTGCGATACGCCTCGGGATGCAAATTCGTAACTTATATTACCTGTACCGGCAAAAAGGTCTAACACAGCAAGGGTAGCAAATTCATAGCGGTTTCTCAAAATATTAAACAGGCCTTCTTTTGCAAAATCTGTGGTGGGTCTTACAGGAAGTGATTTTGGTGCAGTGAGACGTCTGCCTTTATAGGTTCCAGAAATTATTCGCATTAGGATATGAGTTTTAGTGCTATGTGGTTATGGGGTAACTCACCTTCAACAGGATATATGGCGCGCTCATCAGGTTTAAAAAGAGAAAGATTACGAATATACTTAAATAGTAGGCTATAGATGCTATCCTCTTTTTTGATCGAACCTAAACAAACAACTTCTATGCTATCGGGATTTAGTTTTAATTGTTCCAAACAGAAAAGCACGTAATAAATCAAATCTTCTTCTGTTTTATACGGAAAAGTATTGCAAAGCTGTAATGTTCCGTCATTTAATGCAATGCAGTCTATATGTTCTTGTTGAACATGAAGGTACACTTTTGGGTTTTTACTGAATTTTTCAATATCCAATATAAGCTTTAAAAGAAGGGAAGTATTATGATAGTACTCAAAAGAGCCAAAGGTTTCAAAAAGATAATTATTAATGTTCATAAAGGGAACAAAAACAACCATAAGTCCATAATTTTCTACACTATCTGAAGCAATAAAATCTGTCGCTAAAATCTTCGAATTAAACTTTAAATATTCGCTTGCTTTCTCCTCCTGGTAAAGTACAGCGGGTACTACCGTGTACATGTCTGTGGCGTAGGTTAGGGAGACTTTTGCGACATCTTCAGTTAAGGCACTATTAGAATTGACCGCCTTTTTTAATTGAACTAAAATTTCTTCTGGCGCACAAGGTTCACTAAAACTTACTTCAGAAAAAAAAACAGGTTTCCCTGAAGTTAGTTCTGTAGTTAAAAAAGAAAGTCCGGTCAATGAAACTTGAACGGACAATCTTTTACTAAGTGTTGCTATGTTATTACTGTTCTTTGGCAGAGTCATATTTCTTAGGCCAGTTACCACCGGTATCTACTTTGTCCATAGACCCAACTTTAATGTGTGTGCCATTTACGCCATCTACAGAAACAGTTTGCTTTTCTTGAGATATTAAATCTTTATCCATTCCCTGCAAAACAACATCTTTTGAAACTTTTGCTTCAAATACAGAATAGGAAACATCATTTTTTATAATGTTACCAGCATCCAGTTCAAATTTAGCATCTGTGTCCGGGACGTTCATCATTGTTTTGTAGCGATCTGTACCACCATATAATGAATCTTTTACTGGAGTAAAATCAAGCGTATCTACAATAATAGCGTTTAAAAAATATCCTTCATCAATACCAAATGCTTTATTTCGCTCAACATCTGCATAACTACTATCTCTTCTTTCTGTAATGGCAAATTGTGCAGTGTCTATAAACCTTATTAAACTATCGTAGCTCTTAGTAAATTTTCCGTTAATCTCATTATACGCTAATTCTGCTGCTTTAATGTCTTTCAACTTCTTGATTACTTTTGCATAGCGCATTTCTTTTTTCTCATTGAACTTTACAGGTCCAATGACAGAGTTGTACAGTTGATACCCTAAAAAGGCGATAACAACCCAAAGGAGTATAGAGACGATAGGGTTTAATTTTCTAGGGATTACCTTCGCAATAAGGAATACTAACCCGATACATACTACAATACCAATTATTATTAAAATCATAATTTTTAAATGAAGGTTATTTTAGATTTAATGGTCTATCGCAAATCTACAATTTTTTTTTGTTCGTAAAAGTATATTCCGAAAAAATCATGGCTATCTTTAAAGCCAGATATTAAATTTTTTCATGGATGTTTCCCGCTTTTATGGTCTCTTAAAAACAGATTTTTCACATACAACTACTGCAAAACAGGATGTTGCACTTCAATTATTAGCAAAATTTGTGCTTAGCCCTCTCGAAAATGAGGTTTTTCTTTTAAAAGGATATGCCGGTACCGGTAAAACGACGATCGTAGGAACACTCGTAAAAAATTTGTGGAAAGCAAAAAAATCATCAGTGTTGCTTGCCCCAACAGGGAGAGCTGCCAAGGTGATAAGTCACTACTCGAAGCAAGAAGCGTTTACCATCCACAAAAAAATTTATTATCCTAAGAGCAAAAAAGGGGGTGGCGTGTCGTTTACCCTTCAGAAGAATAAACACCGCAATACTATATTTATAGTTGATGAGGCATCGATGATCCCCGATATAAATACAGATGCCAAGTTATTTGAAAATGGATCACTACTAGATGATTTGATGGAATATATTTATAGTGGATACAATTGTAAACTACTGTTGATAGGGGATACCGCGCAACTACCTCCCATTAAATTAGATATAAGCCCAGCCCTCGATCCAAGAACTTTAGAAAACCATTATAATAAGGAAGTGGTTTTAATCGAACTCGATGAAGTGGTACGCCAACAAGTGGATAGTGGAATTCTCGTAAATGCCACAGCTCTAAGAGAGCGTCTGGAGGATGGTTTTTATGACGCTTTTAGGTTTTCTGCCGATTCATTTTCTGATGTGATTCGTCCCATGGATGGTCAAGAAATCATGGATGCTATAAGTGATTGCTACAATGAGTCTGGAAATGAGGAAAGTGTTATAATAGTCCGTTCTAATAAAAGGGCCAATTTATACAACCAAAGTATTCGCAGCAGGATATTGTTTCAGGAAGAAGAACTTTCGGCAGGCGATTATTTAATGGTTGTAAAGAACAATTATTTCTGGGTGGAAACTGAAAGTGAAGCTGGTTTTATTGCCAATGGAGATATTGTAGAAGTACTCGAGATTTTTGGTATTAAAGAATTGTATGGCTTCAGGTTTGCTGAAGTACAGGTACAAATGGTAGATTACCCGAAAATGCGTTCGTTTGAAACCGTATTATTATTAGACACGCTAACCTCAGAAACCCCTTCGCTTAGTTATGATGATTCTAACAAGCTTTATCAAGAAGTGATGAAAGATTATGCGGATGAAAAATCAAATTATAAAAGATTTCTTTCCGTAAAGAAAAATAAGTTTTTTAACTCCTTGCAGGTTAAATTCTCGTATGCCATAACCTGTCATAAATCGCAAGGAGGGCAATGGAACACTGTATTTGTAGAACAACCCTATTTACCCAATGGTGTAGATAAAGATTATTTACGGTGGTTGTATACCGCAATAACAAGGGCGAAAGAAAAATTGTATTTGATAGGCTTCAAAAATGACTTTTTTGTAGATTCGTAACACATGAATACATTTCAGATTCTCATAAGTATTTTTTTGGGCATTGGTCTTTCTGCTGCCGTTGGTTTTCGGGTGTTTTTACCATTGCTAGCATTGAGCCTAGCTGGCCATTTTGATTTTATTCCTTTAAATGATAATTGGGAGTGGGTTGGGAGTATCGTAGCGGTCATTGTGATGGCTATAGCTACGCTCATTGAAATACTAGGATATTATATTCCCTGGGTAGATAACATGCTAGATACAATAGCGATACCGCTAGCTACGGTTGCGGGAACGATGGTCATGGTTGCGACTATGGCAGATCTAGATCCCGTTGTAACATGGGCATTGGCGATCATTGCAGGCGGTGGTACCGCTGCTGCCGTAAAAGGGAGTGCTTCGGCATTACGGTTAACCTCTTCGGCGACCACTGGCGGATTGGCAAACCCTTTAGTTGCAACGGTAGAAACGGGAGGAGCCACTGTTATGAGTATTTCGGCAATCTTTATTCCAATACTCGCCTTCCTCTTCGTATTGATTATTCTAATTTTTTTAGTGAAGTTTTTTAAAAAGCTTCGTAAAAAGTCACGTCCTCCAACTTAAACTTACTATTTTTGAAACGTTTTTTGTAATTAACAAACCTTATTATTTTGAAGATAATAGCAATGATTCCGGCACGTTACGGTGCCTCAAGATTTCCTGGAAAATTAAT
>Ga0207897_100184_pt1 | contig 27616 bp, 25 predicted proteins | sample LinPmetageLP42_FD_184054 | JGI IMG/M metagenome (GOLD analysis project Ga0207897, IMG submission 184054) | Marine viral communities from the Pacific Ocean - LP-42 (SPAdes) | ecosystem: Environmental > Aquatic > Marine > Oceanic | place: Pacific Ocean | collected 2010-08-27
CACATGGCTAATATCATCGACATGGATACCGCGCCCTGCTACATCTGTCGCCACCAAAATAGACGCGTGACCATCTTTAAATCGCTGTAAGTACTTCTCACGTTTTTGTTGGATGACATCACCTGAGAGCATCACAATATTATGCGCTTGACGCAGCTTGTGATACAGACGCTTTACTTGGTCTTTACGATTGGCAAAGACGATGACCTTCTCTACTGCTTCATCACTAATAATACGTTGTAGGGCGTCTAGTTTTTGATCTTCTGTCAGCAAATAAAAATGCTGATCTACTAACTCGCTGGTCTTGTGTTCAGGCTCAATTTCAACAAACTGAGGCTCATGTAACCAGCGGTAAGCTAAATTCATCACATCTTGGTTAAATGTTGCAGAAAACAACAAGCTTTGGCGATCGGTATTGGCAGGCATTCGACCAACTAGGCGCTTGATATCAGGAATGAACCCCATATCTAACATGCGATCGGCTTCATCAAGCACCAGTACCTCTACTCTATCTAGATACACCATGCCTTTATTAGCAAGATCAATTAGACGGCCAGGCGTCGCTACCAAGATATCAACGTATTGACGTTCAAGCTCATGCTGCTGAGTTTCGTAGTTAGTACCTCCCATAATACAAACACTATGTAGTGAAGTATATTTGGTTAATGCAATGCAGTCATCAAATATTTGCTGAGCCAGTTCGCGAGTTGGCGCCATGACCACAGCACGCGGCTCACCAAGATAGCGCTCTTCGTCATTGGTAAATGGACGCTTAAGCAAGGCTTCCATAATAGTCAGTAGAAAGGTCGCTGTTTTCCCTGTGCCCGTTTGTGCTTGTCCAATAGCATCTTGATGTGCCAATGTATGCGGTAGTATCTTTGCTTGAATGGGCGTCAATTCAGTAAAGCCTAGATCACTTACTGCACGCAGAGTCGCTGTTGAAAGTGGCAAATCAGTAAACGTTGTAAAATTGCTCAAAAAAATATCCTTTTAAATGAATTGCTCGTATTTTATTAATTATACATAGGCTCACAATGAACCTTTATAGTGTCAAATGTAGCGTTTAAACCGTAATCAGTAAAAGTAGCTTTATCAAGTCTGCGGAAAACCATCAGACATGTATGCATAAAAAAAGTCAAGCCCGAATCCAACCCTACCAAATATGTTGCAGTTCACTCAACATAGGTAAGATAAGATGGGCTTGACTCAGTAGTATATCAGTAGTTTGTACAGACATTATAACTAAACCGCTCTAATGTCTGAGTAAATTACTCTTCTATCTTTCTGACTTCTTCAGCTTGCAGACCTTTGTCACCTTCTACTACGCTGAACTCAACTTTTTCGCCATCTTTTAGAGAACGATAGCCATCACCCTGAATCGCGCGGAAATGGACAAAAATATCTTCTCCGCTGTCACGTTGAATGAAACCAAAGCCTTTTGAGTCATTAAACCACTTAACGATACCTTGCTCACGAGCTGACATAATATTACTTCCTAAAAAAGTCCGCTTAGCCCTAGCTTCCTTTGCGACATTGCATATAAACAGGGTCTAAGATTATGAAATCAAAAATTAAGAGTATTACTACTCTACTTACCATCATATATATAGTGCTTTAATTACCTACATAGTACTTCCATAACGAATTCGCCAAACGTACTTATCGTCATGAAATTTGATGATAGCAACAAACTTGCAATATTTATTGCATAAAAAATATCATAGCACGGGTTTTTAGCAACATAAAGACTTTTAATACGCTTTTTAATATCTAAATAATTTTTTTAGACAAATTTTTATAACCTAGCTGGCAAGCTGTTATGATAAAGAGCAAAATGCGTTGAAGCTAGTTTAGTCCGGTGACCCGCACCTTAGATTATTCTTATATTATAATAAATTATTAACATCGCTCAATAGTTACCGAGACCATTATGACCTCCTCTACTCCAATAAAAACAGCCGAACAATCGACTAACGAAAATTCAAATCAAATACTGACTCATAAATTACTACTGGTAAACGGCGTAAATTTGAATTTACTAGGCAAGCGAGAACCGCACATTTATGGTCATACAACACTTGCTGATATAGAAAAGCAACTAGTTGAGCACGCGGCTCACCACGGTGTAGAGTTAATATGTATACAGTCCAACCATGAGGGTAAGCTAGTAGATGATATTCAGCATCATGGATTATTAGCGGACAAACCTGCCCAAGTCGATGCTATCATCATCAATCCGGCTGCCTTTACACATACTTCAGTGGCTCTGCGCGATGCGCTGTTGGCCACCCAAAAACCATTTATAGAAGTACATTTATCCAATGTTCATGCCCGTGAGCCTTTCCGTCATCATTCATATTTAAGTGACATTGCGGTCGGTGTCATTTGCGGTTTGGGACAATTAGGCTATCAAATGGCGCTTGATTACTGGTTGAGCAATATGTATGCAGTTGACACAAGCAAATGATATGACTGTGCTTACTTTTTTATAAAAAATTGCTCGCGTCTTCACACATTAGTCAAACAGTAATCTTGCAAGTAAAATAATAGAATTACGACTGAGTAAACAACCCATTATACGGTGACATGAATGGCAAAATCGTCCGGAAAACGCTTTATGAAACTCGCTGGCATGACAGCGAGTATTGCTGGCAAAGCCGCCAAAAACTCATTTAAGCATCTCTCAAGTGACGAAGAAAAACGTCTGCAGGCTCGCTCAGATCTGATGCAAGACGTGGGCGTTCAAATTGCCGAGACGTTAGGTGAGATGAAAGGTGCAGTGATGAAAGTCGGACAGATTGCTTCACAATATAAGGATGTGTTCCCGCCTGAGGTTGCGTCAGCACTTGAAAAGCTACAGAAAGATGCGCCGCCAATGCCATATGCGCAGATACAAGCCCAAGTTGAACGCGAACTGAAAGCGCCGATCTTAGAATTATTCAGCGAGTTTGAAGAGACACCTTTTGCCGCAGCATCTATTGGACAAGTGCATAAAGCGACGTTGCCATCGGGTCAAAAAGTAGTGGTCAAAGTTCAGTATCCTGATGTCGATGAAAACTGCGATAGCGATCTCAAACAAGTACGTATGGCATTAAAAATCGCTGGCGTGCTCAATATGAGTAAGCAACTACAAGAGCAGCTTTTTAATGAGATTCGTCAGAGCTTGCATGATGAATTGGACTATGTCAAAGAAGCTCATAATTTACGTGTGTTTGGTGCTTTTCATGCAGAAGATGAAGGGCTTATTATTCCCAAAGTGATTAGCAGCCATTCTTCTAGACGGATTTTAACGTTGACCGAAGAGATGGGAGAGACATTGACTGTCGCCGCGACATGGGACAATGGCGTCAAACAAAAAATAGCAGAGCGTCTGTTTCATTTTACCGCAGGGCAGCTGTTTGGCTTATACCGTATGCACTGCGACCCTCATCCAGGTAACTTTGCGTTCCGTCATGACGGTAGCGTCGTGGCATATGATTTTGGTGGCATCCGCAGCTATAGCGATAGCGAAGTGCAGCTATTCAAACGCTTTGTCAAACATGCGCTAAGAGGTGACGTCACTGCACTTGAACAAGATTTGATTGCCCTAGATATTCGCCGCGAAGATGATAAGAACATCCCTGGTGAGTTTTATGAAAAGTGGCTATCGATTGGGCTTAAACCTTTATCCATTAGCCCCTATCAAGAAGGTGAATTTGATTTCGGTAGTAGCCAAGTACATCACGAGGCCATTGCCCAGATGCGTACGTCTTTAAAGTACTTTGGTCAGTTTCAACCCTCAGCCACCACTATGATGCTAGACCGTACTGTATCAGGACAATACTGGAATTTGGTCAATCTAGGCGTCGAGATCGACCTGTCACCACTGGTTGACGAATACATCGATGCGTAGTAGGTATATTGACTGTCAGGATTAAACCTATCTCTAGATATGTAGCGCGTGTCCACAACGATCGCAAAAGTCTGCCCCTACTGCATGGCCGAACTTACCACAGTTTGGACAAGTCACTGGGTTCAACTGTGGACGCATATTACGTGCTAACTCTGACGTAAAAATACCTGTTGGTACCGCAATAATCGAATAACCCGTGATCATGACCATGGTTGCAATTGCTTGGCCGAGCGGTGTTTTCGGTGACATATCACCATAGCCAACCGTCGTCATCGTGACAACTGCCCAGTAGATAGACAATGGAATACTGGTAAATCCATTCTCTGGCCCTTCTACGACATAAATAATTGAACCAAAGATAGTTACTAACAATACAAGCGATAGGAAGAAAACTGTAATTTTCTGCTGACTGGTTTTTAATGCAGACGCCAAAAACCCAGCCTGTTGCATATAGGCCTTGAGCTTAAGAACGCGGAACACGCGTAAAATACGTAATACCCGTATCACGAGTAGATACTGTACGCCTACAAACATTAGGCTCAAATAACTTGGCAATACAGACAGTAAGTCTACTATTCCAAAGAAACTAAAAGCATAGCGTAAGCGGTTGGGTGCTGAAAACAGCCTTAACGCATACTCAATGGTAAACAAGATGGTAAAAAACCACTCTGCATAAAAGAACAACGTGCCATACTGCAAACGCATATATAGCACACTATCAAGCATGACGACGGCCACACTGGCTAAAATTGCGATCAGCAATACAATATCAAAGAGCTTACCCAGACGAGTATCTGTGCCTTCAATAATGATATGCGTACGGTTACGCAAGTGTGTAAGAGCTTCGGCGGTTGGTTGCTTCATAGAATCAGTACTTTATAAAATCAATGGCTTGATAGCACGCAATGACTTAAAATGTGATGGATAAGGGCAAGTTGGTCAAAATAGCTAAAACTGGTTTATAATATCGCTCACCTATCACAGTGAATACAATCTATAAGTTGCCACAGTGTAGCAAAAAAGCACTCTCAACAACATACAAATCGTTAACGTGTCAGTAGCGCTACTACCTTAAATAGACAAAGTAATGATAGTATAAAATCAGACAATCAGATATCGAAGGTTGTTGTTAATCACTTTTTTTACCCATAAAAATAGTACGTAGAACTTAAGGATGTTATATGGCAGGCCATTCAAAATGGGCAAATATTAAACACCGTAAAGCCCGTCAGGATGCAGTAAGGGGTAAGATATTTACCAAGATTATTCGTGAAATCGTTTCAGCTGCCAAACAAGGCGATCCCGATCCTGACAAAAACCCACGCTTACGTGCCGTTATCGAAAAAGCCCTATCCGTCAATATGACGCGCGACACGATTAATCGTGCTGTCGACCGTGGTACAGGCGGCGGTGATAATGAGAATATGGAAGAAGTCAGTTACGAAGGCTACGGTGTTGGTGGTGTGGCCGTATTGGTCGAAACCATGACAGATAACCTTAACCGTACGGTCAGCGAAGTACGTCATGCTTTTACCAAGAATGATGGTAATCTTGGCACATCAGGCTCAGTGGCGTATCTATTCACTAAACGTGGCGAAATCACTTTTAACGATGTCAGCTTAGAAGATGAAGTCATGCTCGTTGCACTAGATGCGGGCGCCGTTGATATCGAAAATGATGGCGAAAGCTTACTCGTTATCACTGAATGGGAAAGCTTCGGTCAAGTCCAAGATGCCCTTAATGCGGCCGGTCTTATTTCTGACAACGCCGAGGTCACTATGTCACCATCTACCACGGCTGAGATCGACAATGTCGATGATGCTGAAAAGATCATGAAGATGATTGATATGTTAGAAGATGCTGATGATGTGCAAGAGGTTTATACTAACGTGAATTTCTCTGCTGACGTCATGGCTCAGCTTGAAGCATAAGCGTATTAATTGTTTAGTAGAAAGGGCCAGATACTAAAAGTATTTGGCTCTTTTTTATTAAGACAGATTTGGACTCAGTTTTACGTCCAACTTCCTTCTAGTGCTAATAAATACTCTTTTTTATCTAGCCCGCCTGTATAGCCACCGAGCTTACCGTCGCTCGCAATCACTCGATGACAAGGCACGATAATGCTAAAAGGATTTTTGCCATTGGCCTGCGCAACCGCACGAAACCCCTTTGGACTGTTGACACGCTGCGCGAGTGTGGCATAGCTGATGGTTTCGCCATACTCAATACCTTGTAGTGCCTGCCATACTCTTTGCTGGAACTCAGTACCCATAGAGAAGTCTAAAGGCAAATCCAATGTCTTACGTTTACCATCAGCATAGTCTTTGAGTTGGAAAATCGTTTCTATCAATAATGCTTGAGCAGGTTCATTCATGCTTAGGCTATTTTTGTCTATAAAAGTAAAATCTTCGTCTGTCAGGCCATAGTACTTTTTAAGTTTAGGTACAGATTTTGAGCTATGCCACGAGTTACCTGCCAGCAGCCAGTTGGCTTCAACGAGCATAGGCTGACCATGCTCATTGACACGAGCAATCAGTGTTAATCGATGTGACCCAAAGGCTGCTGTGGTAACTATCATAGCGTCTACTTCCATATTATCTTAAAAATGATTTACCAGTTAAAACTGGCTATCTTATTCTTTATCATCGGTCTCGAACAAAGCGGCGACAAATTGCTTCGGACTAAAAGAACGCAAGTCGTCAATCGACTCACCCACACCAATATAGCGGATAGGCACATCTGTCGTTTCGGCAATATTAAACACCACACCACCTTTAGCAGTACCGTCTAGTTTAGTAATAGTAATACCTGTCAGCGGCACAACCTTGTTAAACAGTTCGACTTGGTTGATAGCATTTTGACCCGTGCCAGCATCCAGCACAATCATACCTTCATGCGGAGCACTTGGATCCGCTTTACGCATGACACGTACGACCTTCTCTAACTCTGCCATCAAATGTGTCTTGTTTTGCAGACGTCCAGCAGTATCGGCAATGAGCACATCGATATTCTTTGCTTTGGCTGATTGCATCGCATCAAAAATGACAGAAGCGCTGTCAGAACCATGACCTTGCGCTACCACTGGAATATGATTGCGCTCGCCCCAAATCTGTAACTGCTCAGTAGCTGCCGCACGGAACGTATCGCCTGCTGCCAGCATAACTGATTTACCCTCGCCCTGTAGGCGCTTGGCAAGCTTACCGATCGTTGTGGTTTTCCCTACACCATTGACACCTACTACCAATATAACAAACGGCTTTTTGCTAGTATCAATCACCAATGGCTCAACTTTTGGTGTAAGGATATCAACCAATTCACTTTGCAACGCTTTATATAAAGAATGAGCATAAATCAAGTCACCACGATCTGTCTGCTCGGTGAGGCTCTTGATGATACGGTTCGTCGCGTTGACGCCGATATCGGCTACCAATAGTTGATCTTCGACTTCTTCTAATAGCTCGTCATCAATCTCTTTACCACCGATTAAGATACTGACCATGCCTTCGGCTAAGTTTTTGCGTGACTTACTGAGACCCGTTTTCATACGGTTGAACCAGCTGCCCTTTTTCTTATTCTCTTTTGTCTCTTGTGACTCTGTAGCAGGCTCTTTGCTAGTAGCTGCTTGTGCGTCACTGTCAGCCACTGGGTTTACACTTGGCGTGTCACCCAATTGCTCCTGCAATGGCATAGCAGGAATAGTCGACGCAGTATTAGTTTGACTTGTAGCGGCTGTCTCTGTAGCACTTGAAAAGCTTTCAGAATTACCTTTAGGGACGTTATGCTCTTCTGTCATAACAATTGGCGTAGCCAAAGCAATATTGTCTGCAGCGTCATTGCTAGAGACGTCTTGGTTTACCGTGCTGTCCTTTTGTGGAGCAATACTCTCTGTTGCATCAATAATGGGCACAGATTGCACCGGTAGACTGGGTAAGGTAATATCATCGTCATCTAAGTCGTCAAGACCAGCATCAAGGTTAATGACTACGCGGTTGCTATTGTTTGGGTTGTTCATAAATTTGCCCTAAAAGTTATCACAATCAATTATTTGTTTATTGTTAATGGATTTATAGGTTGTCATCTGGCTACGAGCGACATGACGCTTAATTTTGACCTATTTTAGCATAATTCAAGTCATGCTCAGCCCTTACCCTATTAGACTATCGTCAAAATTTATCTGTTTAAAAAATCACTCAATGATTTGAGAAAGTTTTGCTTAAGGTTTGGACACAAAATTCTGACCTGTTACTTGTCAGACTTCGCCTACTCTACCAAGACTTATTCGATAAATACTTATTAGGAATCCGTTATGTCATTATTCTCTAAGCACTATAAGAAAATCAGCAGCATAAGTGTGGCTGTTTTATTAACGACGACTATATTGGTGACAGGTTGCACCACGACGCAAGAATTTAGACCAACTGCTAGTGTTATGGTTGGTGCTCAGACCTCTTTGTAATGCCATTTATCACTATGATTAGCATCTAATTCTTCTATTATTATTTTATATAAGTAGACCATACCATGCCATTGTCTTTACCTCTAGCAGCTGCGCCATTACGCATGGCTTGTGCCTTATCAGTAGCAGCGTCACTTGCTGCGTGTCAAACCAATACGAAGCCTACTGACTCTGCAACTGCGACAAGCTCAATTGCAAAAAATAGCTTAGCTCAAAACATATCAGATGAAAATAAAACGAGCAAAGATACTCAGCCTTCTGAGTTGACAATGGACATGTCAGGTCGACATGAATATCAGTTAGAAAATGGTCTAAAAGTCGTCATAAAAGAAGACCACCGTGCCCCAGTTGCTATGACACAAATCTGGTACCGAGTGGGCTCGGCAGATGAGCCTCTTGATAAAGGTGGTATCTCTCACTTACTCGAGCACATGATGTTTAAGGGCACGACCAATGTCTCTAGTGATGACTATGAGCGGCTAATTGCTAAGTTTGGCGGCGTCAACAATGCCTTTACCAGTTATGACTATACGGGGTACTACGAGCTATTCCCTGCCAATCGTATGCCATTAGCGTTAGAGCTTGAAGCAGATCGCATGAAAAAACTTATATTCGATGACAAAGAATTTGCCAAAGAGCATCAAGTGGTCATGGAAGAGCGCCGCCAACGTACTGATGACAATCCACTTGCCAAAGCGTATGAGTCATTTCGTCTACTGGCTTTACCTGACAGCCCAAAAGGTGAATCTGTCATTGGACCTATGAACGAGCTAGAATCGATCAAACTTTCAGATTTAAAAGACTGGTATAAGACGTGGTATGCACCAAATAATGCAACGTTAGTCATCGTCGGCGACGTGCAACCACAAGAAGTACTTACTCAAGTCAAACGTTACTTTGGTGATTTAGAAAAAAGTGACCTACCCAAACGTACCTCTGTAACTCAAAAAGGCTTCCGTGGTTATCAAAAGGTAGACTCTGAGCAAGCCGTACAAGTGCCCGTTCTACTGATGGGTTATAACGTGCCAAGCCTTGCCACGGCAGGTACAAACAATGAAAAACAAGCTTATTCCCTGTCACTCGCGCAAGATGTGCTCGATGGCGGCTTATCTGCACGCTTAGAGAGTCGACTCATACGTGAGCAAGGTCTGCTTACTACGGTTGGTACTTCTTACGACTTGTTAGATCGCGGTGATGGGCTGTTTTTGATTCAAGCAACACCGCGTGAAGGCGTCAGCTTAGAGCAAGCACAACAAGCCATAACCTCAGAAATAGAAAAGCTAAAAACCGATCCTATTGCCAATGACGAGATTAGTCGCGCCAAGACCAATACGGTTACTGGTTTGATTTATGCGCAAGACAGCATGGAAGGACAAGCACGTATGATAGGCTCGTTACAATCTATCGGTCTAGATGACAGACTGCTTGCTAAACTGCCAGCTAAGCTTGACGGTATCAGTGTGGCTGATATTCAGGCTGCCAGTAAAAAATATTTGGTCAAGGACAACTTAACGGTGATGCATGTCGTGCCACCTAAAGACAATAAAACCTCAGCGAAATAGTAGTTGCCTATTATCAAACGTCTCATAAAAATGGCCATAACACCGTATTCTTAATAAGAAGAAACTCATGATTCAGAATAAATACGACCTTAAAGCAAGACAAGAATCTTTTAAGACTACTTCATCCTCTATAAGTAGCACTATCGCATCTAAAAAGCGAGCCTACCTCAGTGCTAGCGTAATTTTTGCTTTTAGCATCTTGGCGACTACTGCTCAAGCTGATACAACAGCTGCTGAAGATTACCGCGCACCTGCTGCAGTCGATGCAAGTGCGCCAATTGCTGCCTTATCTAAACTGACCAGCTTAGACGATGACAAACCTTTAAAAGTCACCGTACCGACCATTCAACAGTTTAAGACCAAGTCTGGCGTACCTGTTATGTTTGTACAAACGACCACCTTGCCAATCGTAGATGTTGATTTGCGTTTTAATGCTGGTAGCGCACGTGATGGTAGTATCAAAAAGGATGGTTTTGGTATTGCGAATATGACAGCGACGATGCTAGAACAGGGCTCAAAAAGCCTAGATGAAAACGCATTTACACGTGCAGTGGAAACGTTGGGCATCAATCTAAGCAGTAGCGCCTATAAGGATATGTTTATCGTTTCACTGCGTAGCTTATCTGATGACAAGCACCTCTTGCCAGCCATTGATTTAATGACACAGATGGTAAGTGAGCCTACGTTTGACGAGGAAGTTCTAGCTCGCAATAAAGCAAGACTGTTAGTCGGCCTACAGCAACAAAAACAAGATCCTAATAGCCTAGCAAGCATCGCTTTCAATGATGCTCTATATGGTACTCACCCTTACGCGCATCCATCAGTCGGCACACTAGAAAGCGTTCCTACGATTGAGAAACAACAACTGATAGACTTTAAAAACAAATATCTAGTGGCAGCAAATGCATCTGTTGCTATGACCGGCAACCTGACATTAGAACAAGCCAAAAAACTGGCAGAAGACATCACTGCTAAATTGCCTACTGGCCAAGCTGCCACTGATTTACCTGAGCCGAAACCGCTTACTAAAGCGCAGCACGTTCATATTCCATTCCCAAGCACTCAAACCACTGTACTCATGGGACAGCTGGGTAGCAAACGGGCAACCGACCCAATAGCACAGCAGCAGCAGACCAACTTTGCGGTTGGAAACGAAGTTATGGCAGGTAGTGACTTTAATGCGCGACTAATGACGGAGGTAAGACAGAACCTCGGCTATACTTATGGAATCTCAGGATCGATGAATCCCATGCTCTCTCGAGGTCCCTACCAGATTGGTTTTTCGACACGTAATGACAAGGCGCGTGCGGCTATTGATGCAAGCTTAGCGGTTATCAATGAAACGTTGGACAAGGGCATTACTAATAATGAGATGCGCTTAACTACAGATAATTTGAAAAACAGCTTCCCGATGGGATTTGCGAGCAATGCAGGTATTAATGGCTTACTCGGAATGATGAATTTTTACCAATTACCGAATAATTACTTAGCTGACTATACCAATCGCATTGATCAAGTCACACTTTCAGAGGTCAATCAAACCATGCGAGATACGCTAAAGCCTGATAACTTTTTGATAGTTACGGTTGGGCAAGAAGATCCCTGGAAAGAAACGAAAGCGGCAAAAAAAACCAGTAAGAAATAAATCGCTAGGAAGCCATTTTAGAAATGATAAGGTTTATTAATTTTGTGGACGTATTATGAGTGATAAAAGATACTGCTCATAACATCTACTTTGATATCTGAATGGCTATAATCTTTAAATAAGAAGTGAATATTAGGAGTGCTTAGCATTAGGAATGCTTGGCATCAGAAATTTTCAGCGCAACATCATAGACAAAATGCTCAGGCTTATGGGTAGCCCCGTTATAGCTTAAACGGATAACATGCTTATCATAAGACGTCACTTTATAATTACCATTGGCAAAGTTATGTAGCGTCGGCACAATTAATAGCGCTTCTATTTGACGGTTATCTACTTTAACATTGAGGTGCTGTCCTTCTCGCGGATATAAAAAATAATCACAGTAGTCATTTACCATGACCTCAGATATACGTTCGATAACCTGATTATCCGTTTCTTCTTGAATTAATTTTGGACAGACATCAGAGCGCTTAGAGGCCAAACGAGCATAAGAGTTTTTGATACTATCTTCTATCTCTTTAGAGCTTTGTATATGTCTATCAGCCTTATCCGTCACTATCATATTGTTTTCAGAGGACATCTCTGTACTACACGCACTAATCAGCAATACCGACATAAGTGCAGAAGTAAACAAAGCACCATACTTATAGTTAGAGTGCAAAAAACTGTGTTTCTCGTTATTTAATTTATGATAGCTTTTCATTGTCGAGCGCTGATTTTTCATAGTTTTCGCTTAAAGTAAATTTGGTGGTTTTCTTTATAAGCCATGAAAATATAAAGGCGATTGATAACACATATTATTAAAGCATAGTTTTTGAAGACCAAACAAATTTTTAATGAACTCATGCGTTTAGCCTATAAATCCTACCAAATAATTACAAAATTATTATTTTTAGTAAACACCGGAATAGTATATATAAAAATGAATATATATCTAGCGTTATCTCGGCTAACTTTATATTTATTCGAACTTTCGATTCTTGACAAGTCAATTAATAACGGCAAGAAGAAGAACTACTAGCGTGATTGAATCCCCATTTGCGATAACCATCAGTATCTAAATGAATAGCCCCTGTCGCATATAATCCTAAGCCAAAGTTATAAGGCTGTCCTTGATACTGCCAAAACTGACATAATCCATCATGCATGGTACTCAAGCGCCATAAATTGTCTTCGTACTCAGGCACCCAGATATCCATAGCACTTGCATTCATATGCTTACTACCGTCTGCCCCGCCTGCACAGTCATTCAAACCTGGGTTACGATATACCGAACGTATCTCACTGCTGAGTGGTAAAATACCTTGGTTTTTCAACTCACTATAAAGGCGCAATGTTGGTACAATGTTAGACCATAACTCCTGAGGCGGCAATTGATACGGCTCATACCCGCATTTACTCCAACTACGGGCAGTCGTTAGTAGTTGAGACAATGGCGGTACATTCTGCGACCCGACTCTTGCGCTGAGATAGCGTTCGTACTCTGCTACTTGTCTAGCACGATAGCTATTGCTATTTAACCACGCGTTAAAGTCCATACTCATAGAATCGTTATAAGCGCCATTATAGGTGTTGTTTGCTGTACTATAAGTAGTACCGCGTCTCACTACATTCACACGTTTGTTTTCTTCAATGGACAACCTAGCATCAATCTCGAAATCACGCTGTTTTTGTACAATCAAGTTTTGCATACTGTCGCCATTTGATGCATTCGCCCCACTCAACATGGTGACACCAGGACGCTGATATGAGCTGTTGGTAGAGGGCGTTATATAAGCATTACTGTTATTGCTTGTACTGCTACTTTGACGTATTTGAATACGGCGTTCACTATCGTCACTGATAATAACGGCATGAGCACTGACACTGCCAGCACATAGGATAAGGGTGATAATAGGTTGGCAAATTTGCCTATACGCATGGATTTTTGATTTTATCATTGCAAGAAACTACCGCTAAAAACGTTTTATCGATACTATCAAATTTTCAACAAGCAGGCTAAACTATCGCTTCTAATTTGAAGTCCAATATTGATAATTAACACTTATCCTTACAACTTTTATAATTGAGTGACTTTATTATTATTTGTGAATGATATAGCCATGGCTTGCTCGCATATTTTCATTAAAGTCGGTACTTCTTAGTACGCTTCTCATCATTATTTATAATGAGATAATTTAGTTAGTACTTCCCTCCTACACCAATTGTTAGCCAAATTCTGCCTATGTCTTCTAACCCGCAATATCGTTTTTCACGTCAAAGCCATCATTTGGGTCAAGGTCATGCACCAACACTATGGCAACGTATTCATATCGATCCATGGTTAACTTTACTGTTATTGACGGTTTGTTGCATTGGTCTGACGATTCTATACAGCGCCGCCAGCCAAGATATTGGTATGGTTATTCGCCAAATGGTCAGTTATGGGGTGGCATTCGCTGTAATGTTTACTATGGCGCAGATACCGCCCAGTCTCTATCGTACTTTCACGCCTATATTTTATGTCTTGGGGCTTATATTATTAGTGTTGGTAGATATCATCGGTGAAGTACGTATGGGTGCTCAGCGCTGGATCAATTTGCCTGGGTTCGGTAGTGTGCAGCCTTCAGAGTTTATGAAGCTAGGCATGCCAATGATGTGTGCTTGGTTTTTGTCTAAGCGTGATTTGCCACCGTCAGCGTCTAGCATTGCTATTACCTTAGCATTGATCATTGTACCGGTACTATTAATTGCCAAAGAGCCCGATCTTGGTACATCCTTACTGGTCGCTGCTAGTGGTATATTTGTACTTTTCTTAGCAGGCCTTTCATGGCGATTGATTTCTGCTGCTGTAATTTTGGCTGTGCCGTTTATTGCTTTTGCTTGGAACTTTTTGCTTCATGACTATCAGCGTACGCGAGTATTGACACTCCTTAATCCTGAAGCAGATGTACAAGGTGCTGGGTGGAACATCATTCAATCGAAGACAGCCATTGGCTCTGGCGGCCTCACTGGAAAAGGCTATCTAGAAGGCACGCAATCACACCTACATTTCCTACCAGAAGGCCATACTGACTTTATTATTGCCGCCTTCTCCGAGGAGTTTGGTTTACTCGGTGTGATGCTACTGATGTTCATTTATTTCTGCCTTTTATCACGCGCCTTATATATCGCTTTCACCCATCCTGACGTTTACAGCAGATTGTTGGCTGGTGCTATCGCTATGTCTTTCTTTGTTTATATATTCGTCAATGTCGGCATGGTTGGCGGTATTTTGCCTGTCGTAGGTGTTCCACTACCATTCATTAGTTATGGGGGTACGGCTATCGTCACCTTGATGGCAGGATTTGGCTTGCTCATGTCTATCCATACACATAAATCCGGCTAATTTGTATAAGATACTTTCTGTATAATTCGTCTTTCGAGTAAGTCGTTGTAATAATTATGGTAGTACCATTAAGATAAATTGTTTTGTACTACTAATGATTTGATAAAAGACAATGAGCCATGGCGCGAAGAAGAGTTTTATTCTTAGCGCTATGGCTCTTTTATTTTAATGATCTTCATATAATTTATGTTCGTATCAATCACTATAATAGTTACAAATCCGAAATAATTGTTCGTTTTAGCGCCTCTTATTTTTAGTAGTAAATAGGCATAATTTCCAATATAAGTTAACCACCTATCAGTCTAGAAAGATTTTATTCCTTGTTTTTTACAAAAAATTGCGTTAACCTCGTTTTACTGTACTCTGATACATAACCCGTACATAGCTACTAATAAACTTTGCATTTAAATATATTTAGGTTGTAGCGTAGCCGTATAGTTAGCATCTTGTAGATTCCAGACTTTCAAATACACTACTTAATTAACGGTTTGATAACAAAGCAATACGCGATGTCCTCTAAACCTTTTACTAACGTAGCATTCTAATGAAGTTTGTATATCGCACATCATGTAAATACGACATATAGTGACATTGTCATTCAGTCCTGATTTTGGACTTTGTATTCAATGCTTATCGCTAACTATCATTTAAGCGTATCGTCAGTCACTTTAGCTCTATTTCTACTGAACACTGATGATAATGAAATGAAAAATTACCATATATTAATATCTATAAGAGCAACTCATTAATCAATATGAAAACAATAGATTAATGCCATGCTCAATCTAAAATATTTAGAGTTAGGTTTTGATGTATAAGTTATAGAGGTATTTATGAACAAGCGTTTATCTGGTTTACTTACAATGTCAGCAATGTTATTTGCTGGCTCTGCAGTCGCTACCAATGCAAATGCTGTAGAAGCAAAGACCACACTTGCTATGATTTCGCAAGATAACGCCTCCCACATTGACCGTGTACTTGGTGAGTTAAGCCGTCAGCATGATGGCGCATCAAGTTTGGTAAAGTCAGCTCGTCAGCCGACTTCATTGGCACTTAGCAGCTCATTGTTAGCCAATGATACGACACAAGTTACCAATGATGAAGATGTATTAGAGCGCTTAACAGCTGTTGCTTCTAACTCTGTCAGTAAGTTCAAGCAGACTGGCCTTGCGTCTTGGTATGGTCGTAAGTTTCATGGTCGCAAGACTGCCAGTGGCGAAACTTTTGATATGAATGGTTTAACTGCAGCGCATCGCTCATTGCCATTGAACTGCTATGTCAAAGTTACTAACAAGACTAATGGTAAAAGTGTCGTGGTAAAAGTGAACGATCGCGGCCCATTCCATGGTAACCGTGTATTAGACTTATCTTATGGTGCTGCCAAAAAACTCGGTATTACGAGCAAAGGCGTGGGTAACGTTGCTATCGAACGCGTCGCAGGACCTTAATTTTAGGTATCAGTTTTAAAGATCAATAATATTGCTAGCCTATATAGCAAAAAAAGCCTAACTAACCATTAGTTAGGCTTTTTTTATGGTCTATATTTATCGCTCTAGGCTAATAGTAGCGACTGAACTACTCAAAATAAAGTACTATAAGTTCTATATATCTCATAACTCAAATGCGCTTTCGATAGCATCATCCAGACGCTCAACAGCAATCACATTGATACCCTTAAACTGAGGCGCATCTTTAGCAGGTGCATTGGCCTTTGGAATGATGGCATGCTTAAACCCATGTTTCATCGCTTCCTTTAGGCGCTCTTGTCCATTAGGTACTGGGCGTATTTCCCCTGATAGACCAACTTCGCCGAACACGGCTAATGAAGATGGTAACGCTTTCTCTTTAATACTTGAAGCACAGGCCAACAGTACGGCCAAATCAGATCCTGTCTCTATGACTTTGACGCCGCCAACGACGTTGACATAGACATCTTGTCCACTGGTATGTATCCCGCCGTGACGATGCATCACTGCTAGTAGCATGGATAAACGTTGGAAGTCTAAACCCAGTGCCATTCTTCTAGGCGAGCCTTGTGAATCATCTACCAATGCCTGCACTTCTACTAGTAACGGCCTTGTACCTTCACGACTGACCATGACAACTGACCCAGCAACAGGTTTGTCATAACGACTCAAAAATATCGCTGATGGATTAGCGACTTCTTTGAGCCCCATATCAGTCATACCAAAGATGCCCAGTTCATTAACCGCACCAAAGCGATTCTTGACCGCACGAATCATACGAAAACGCGAGTCAGACTGGCCTTCAAAATAAAGTACGGTATCAACCATATGCTCCAATACTCGCGGACCCGCTAGCGTACCTTCTTTGGTTACATGTCCTACTAAAAACAGCGCTGTCCCTGTTTGCTTAGCATAGCGAGTCAAAATCGCAGCAGACTCTCTAATTTGACTGACACCACCTGGCGCAGAGTTAATAGCGTCCGTATAAATCGTCTGGATAGAATCAATAATAGCGATGGCTGGCTGCTCTTGCGTTAATGCAGCACAGATAGTTTCTACGTTAGTTTCGGCCAACACACGCAGTCTATCAGCAGGCAAGTCTAATCGTTTGGCTCGCATGGCTACCTGTGCAAGCGACTCTTCACCCGTCACATATAGTGCACTACCTGCCAGTGAATCCGCCCGTGCCATATTGGTCGCCGTTTGCAGCAAGATAGTTGATTTACCAATACCCGGATCACCACCGATTAACACCACAGAACCTGCCACTAGTCCACCGCCGAGTACGCGATCAAACTCACTGATACCGGTTGGTAGGCGCGTGTCGAGCGTCACACTTACTGCATTAAGCGGCATGACAGCACTGTGAGTACCAGAGTAGTTACCAGCTGGCGCACTGGTACCACGAGTAGCAGCTCGTGCGTTATTGGGCTTCGCGGTGCTCTTATTATGATGTGGCATGCTGACATTTGGGGCTTCGACTAAACTGTTCCATTCCCCGCAATCCGTACACTGCCCAGCCCATTTACCAAAATGCGCACCGCAATGCTGACAGACATAGCTGCTTTTATTTTTTGCCATAGCTTATAAGCCTTATTCAGAGGATCAATCGAGAATAATGAAGGTAATAATGTCACGCTTTATAAGCGCTGATTCAAAAATATTTGTCATGATAAGTCAGCCATTGGTTTTGCAAGCTGTACTTGAAGAGGATGGTGTTAATTGTAGAGATATTAATTGTAGATATAAGTAGTAACTGGCTTATAAGCTCTATATAAAATAGTTTTAGCCTGCTCTATTAGTTAATCAGAAAATACAAAACTGTTGGTATAAATTTTACACAGCATTTGGAAAGCAAAATGAATAGGAAGTAAGGAAAATCCATACCAGCATAACTCTACTTTAACGGCACCTTTTTGTTTTGAGCGCACTATATAAAATAGAGTATGAGATAAGGAATTTAACGCTCTCACTTATACTTGAAAGTCTTTACCTAGATAAACAGATTTTACTAAATCATTTTCTAACACTTCAGCCGAAGTGCCTTCTGCAATGATAGCGCCTTCTGATACGATATAAGCTTTTTCACAAATAGCCAGTGTATCTCGAACATTATGATCCGTGATTAAAACGCCAATGCCGCGATTTTTTAACGTCAAAATAACGTCTTTAATATCACCGACAGAGATAGGATCTACCCCTGCAAAAGGCTCATCCAATAAGATAAACTTAGGATCAGCGGCCAATGCTCGCGCAATCTCACAGCGTCGACGCTCACCGCCTGACACGCTCATACCCTGAGACTTGCGCACATGTTCTAAATGGAACTCGCCAATTAACTTTTCAAGTTCTTGCTGTTGTTCAGCTTTACTTAATTCTGTACGAGTCTGTAGGATAGCTAAGATATTATCTTCGATAGACAATTTACGAAAGATTGATGCCTCTTGCGGTAGATAACCGATACCCGCACGCGCTCGCTCGTGCATTGCGTATTTAGATAAGTCCATTTTACCTAATGTAACGCGGCCCTTATCCATATTGACCAGTCCCACCACCATATAGAAGCTAGTCGTTTTACCAGCACCATTAGGCCCCAACAGTCCGACGACTTGACCCTGTTCGACAGAAAATGAAACGTCTTTGACCACCCAACGCTTTCCATAGCGCTTGCCTAAATTTTGCATAGTCAATCGAGCGACAGGCGCCGTATTGGTATTTGATGCCGATAGGTCTAGATTTTTATCATCGCTCATAACTTACTCTTACTTTCACAAAATTTAAGCATTGCTAAAGGCAGACTTATTTACTCATAGCCTGTTTATTTGGATTAACGTACGCCACTTTGGTTTGTACCATTGTTAGGCGGGAATACCAGTTCAACGCGCTGATTGCCGCCAGCAGTCGCTTCAACATCACCTGCTTTTAGGCTATAACGAATGACGTTACCAGCGAAGCTTGCACCATTCTGAACCAGCTTTGCATTGCCAGTTAGCGTAATAATCCCAGACACTGCGTTGTAGTCAATTTTATTAGCCTGCCCTTTTGCCAAGCCCTTTTCTTGCGTGACTACTTGCTGCATAGTCGCTGGACGGCCAGTTGCTACCGCTGAGTTAATGCTACGCTGCTGAGATAGATTGACCGTGATGTTGTCGGCCGTCATCTTAAACGTACCTTGAGTAATAATGACATTACCTGCATAACTGGTCACGCCGGTACGCTCACTATAAGTGGCCTTATCTGCTAGCAATTTGATCTGCTGATTAGAATCTGATGGCAATGCATGACTATATAGCGGTAGCGCCAATAACATCACCATTGGCAGTGCGCGCAATTTGTGCAAGCAGAGTGATGATGCGCGTAAAGTAGGCAAAAATTTAAGTTTCATATAAATAACTCATTTCATAATAGGTGGTAGGATTTGCAAACTTTATGCTAGCTGCTATTTTTTGATACGGTAAATAGAAAGACTTTGACTAAAATAATGCTTTATCTTGGCGTTCAGATGGAGAAAAGGCAACAGCCACTTGACCAAATTCATACTCACCTGTCTCAAGATTGGCAGTCATACTAGAGGCTTCAAATCGATTCATGCCTTGTTCGATTTTCACAGGCGCGTCACTGTATACTTTGCCTGACTTCGTATTACCTTTTAGCGTACTACCAGTCACTTTTATCGGTTCGATATCAGGAGTACTCTTATTACCTTCGCTCACCAGTGTAAATCCACCTGATAAACTAAGCTCCCCTGTCTGTTGACTGATGGCTGCACTGCCCGCTTGAATACGATAACGTTGCTCTGCAGATGGTTCCCAATTCATGGTAATACCTGACATTTCATCCTGATTGGTCTCAGGATTATGCGTCAAAGACTCAGCGGTAAGCTCGTATTCGGTTTCGCCTTGCTCATTCGTCTGAACGGCTTTGATATCGGTGGCTTCATAATCGACATCTGTCGTTTCAATATTGACTGGCGGCGTTACGTCGCCTTGCTGCTGAAAAAACCAACCCGCGATACCAGCAATAATTAAGGCTAATACAATTAATACACGTGTATTCACGACTGTTTATCCTGAGTTTGCGCCTCATCAAGCGTGTAATGCGCGATAAAGTCTTGATAATGTCCATGACCTTTTAAGATAAGATCACATATCTCGCGCACCGCTCCAGTACCGCCAGCACGAGTCGTTACCATGTCACTGCGCTTGATAACTTCAGCATGCGCATTAGGTACGGTTGCTGCAAATCCTACTGTTTGCATCGCCTTAATGTCTGGTAAATCATCGCCCATATAGGCACAGTCAGCAGCAGTGATATTCAGGGAAGGATCTAGAGAAGATAGCAGCTCGTTTAGCGCAATTAATTTATCATCACGGCCTTGCACCACATGGTTGACGCCCATTTCTGTTGCGCGCTTGTTCACCATTGCACTACTACGGCCCGTAATGATAGCTGTCAAAATACCGTAGCGTGCTAACGACTTAACACCCACACCATCCTGTACGGAGAACGCTTTGGTCTCAACACCGTTAGCATCATAGATAATTTGACCATTGGATAAAATTCCATCGACATCCATGACCAATAGTTTTACTTGTCCGGCTTTCTGTATCAAGTCCTGCATTATTTGTCTCTTTTTAATATTTATTTTCGAAGCGTTATTCTATATAGCTTAACTATTTCAACGGCAACTCACAAACCTTATTTGACCCCAGCTTGCAGCAAATCATGCACGGTAATAATAGCTTCTAAACGATCTTCATCGTCAATGATCAATAACTGGCTAATACTACTCTCATTCATGACACTAAGCGCATCTGACGCACGCATCGTTTTACTGATATGGCGTGGATTGCTGACCATCACTTCATTCATTGGCGTTTGTAGGTCGATGCCTTTTTCTAACCCTCGGCGTAAGTCACCATCTGTGAACACACCGACGACCTTATTATTATCATCAGTCACCACTGTCATACCCAAGCGACCAGCAGACATGGTAAATAAAGCTTGTTGCAATGGGGCCTGCTGATGAATCAAAGGCAAGTCTTCTGAGTTGGTATGCATCAAATCTTCAACACGCGTCAATAGCTGACGACCCAGGGCACCAGCAGGATGTGATAATGCAAAATCTTCAGAAGTAAAATTACGTGCGTGTACTAAAGCCACCGCTAACGCATCTCCGAGCGCTAAAGTAGCTGTCGTACTGGAGGTAGGCGCTAGATTAAGTGGACAAGCCTCTTGCGACTGACCGAGCGTTAATACAATGTCAGCTGCTCGCGGTAGCATACCGCGCTTATCACGACTGATACTGATAAGAGGAATATTTAGATGTTTGACCACTGGTAGTAGCATCTTGATTTCATCTGACTCACCTGAGTTTGAAATAGCAAGCAGCACATCACCTTGTACAAGCATACCCAAATCACCATGCCCTGCTTCACCAGGATGCATAAAAAAAGCAGGCGTGCCAGTTGAGGCGAAGGTCGCTGCAATCTTGCGTCCAATTAGCCCCGACTTACCCATGCCCGTGACTACCACTCGACCTTTACAAGTCAAAATAATGTCACATACTTGTGCAAATCTGTCGTCAATCTGCTCTGTTAGTAATGCTAATGCAGATATCTCTGTGTTAATGGCCTCAATAGCAGTGGTAATAAATTGCTCATGGGTTAAGTTGTTTTTGGTATCACTCATGAATCCGCTCTATTTTTATAATGAATCAATACTTCATTTTACTACACTATCTTTCATATTAGTAATGGTCTACAAAATCTACACTAATATAGTGCTTTACACTGAATAAAGAGCTTGCTGCTATCTATACAAAAAAAACCCACTATATCAGCAGGTTTTAAACGAATAAATCATGTCTTAATATTTTTCTAGACAACATGCTCAATTAATGCAATAAGTTAGCTGTTGCTATCATTAGAACCGTCGTTTGGCTTATCTTCAAAGCCTGTAGTATCTGCTGTGACATCGAACCCACGATCTTGACCGAAGCCACCACGCTCAAATCCGCGCTCTTGACCTTGACCGAAACTACCACGTTCAAAGCCGCGATCCTGACCTTGGCTAAAACCACCACGATTAAATCCACTACGACTCGATGCAAATCCGCGCTCTTCAAAGCCGCCAGCAGCAGGGTTGCTACCACGTTCAAAGCCACCGCCTTGATAACCAGTCGGTACTGCGCTCTGAGGCTGAGCACTTGTACCTGTCGTCGTACTACTACGCGGGTTACGCGCTGGCACGACTGTTGAAATGGCGTGTTTGTATACCATTTGGCTCACTGTGTTTTTCAAAAGAACGACATATTGATCAAATGATTCAATTTGGCCTTGTAATTTAATGCCATTTACCAAGAAAATAGAGACAGGAATGCGATCTTTGCGCAGCGAGTTCAAGAACGGATCTTGTAAAGTTTGTCCTTTTGACATGAAATCTCTCCTAAGTATTATATAGTTATGTTTTGGGTGCCAATTATTTTAAGTGTTAATTTAATTATAATGGCTAAAAGGTAGATACAATAAGGTGTTTTCTTTATAAAACGTATCTAAATAAATATTCGTTGCTCTTAAGTGATTCCACTTTATCGCGAATACGTTATTATTGTAAATAATTAAGTAACTAGTTGTTTCATTAATAATTTTTGTCTACAAAAGTTCATAAGCCAGACATCATAACAACGCTCAATGCACTGAGCCGAATTATAACAACTATCTATGTCAATCTTTGAAACTAATTGTGTTAGCTATCATTGCACCTTAAGACAAGTACTCTCGTGTTTCGGCCATGGTTTCAAACGTTTGTAATATCATACGACTGCTAGCATCAGCCCCGCTCTCAGATTCTGCTATGCCATTTGATGATGCGCTGGGCAATTGCATTACCTTTCTCAGCCATGTGTACTGACGTTTTGCTAGCTGTCTTGTAGCATATAATGCCTTATTTTGCATTTCCTGACAAGCAAGCGCCTCGGTCTCTTGGCTAGCCATGTTTGGTTGAGCAACTGACTGAGCAACATTATCTGAGATTTCTTTTTCTTCATTGACAGCTGTATGCTTTCCAAAAGCTTCATAAAATTGAGCTTTATCTAGATGAGTCTCATCAAATATCGGATGCTCAATATGTACCAAATATTCTAGTACTTGCCTGTAGCCTACACAGCGCATCGAAGGCATATTAGGCGTGAGCGGATACTTTTTTAGTAAGTCTATGACTTCAGCCACTAGCCCTTCATTCCACATGATATCTAGACGTTGTTCGATACGATTATGTAGCCATGAACGATCTGGCATTACCGATAGCGCGTGCCACTGCTGCTCTGGGTTATGGGCTAGGGCTTGCTTTGGCTTGCGCTGCCAGTCACTTATTGGAATATTTGTTTGTAGATAGACCTCAACTGCTCGCGTGATACGCTGAGTATCAGTAGCATTCAAACGCGCATGGCTTATAGGATCGATACTCTCCAAATAATCATATAGAGCGCTAATACCTTTCTCTTGACGCCACTGCTCTACGCGCGCCCGTACGCTGTCATCGCTATCAGGCACAGGAGACAATCCATCGAGTAGCGCCATGTAATACATCATGGTGCCACCTACTAATAATGGTATTTTTCCATTTCTGTGACACTCGTCAATAATACGAGCAACGTCACTGACAAACTCCGCCACACTATAGCTTTGCATAGGATCAATGATATCGACCAAATGATGTGGATAACGCGCCAGCTCAGCAGCTGTTGGCTTGGCTGTGCCAATATTCATATCACGATATATCAGTGCTGAGTCCACAGAAATTAATTCAAAACGACCTGTATCGTATAGCTCGTACGCCAGTGACGTCTTGCCGCTAGCAGTTGGTGCCATAAGACAAACCACGCTATTATCCGCCAACTTGTGAGAGATGCTATCAGACGAATGTTGCATAAAGTGGCCTTTCATAATATATGGATAACTCGGATATCGATTGGTTTAATTGCTTTAAGATGTTGTAATTATTTTCAGATATTCAGGATAGCATTAGCTTTACTAAGCGATGGCTATCTATCGTCTTGATAGCATTGTTCATCATTATTTCAGTAAGATCATTCACGAAAACCATTGAATCTTGCACAGACATTTGCGCATTGACCATTATAAGTTGTTGATTAATCTCAGTAACACTGTTTGGTAATCTATCTTTTTTGAATAATTGATCACTAGAGGTAAGTGATTCGAACAATTGGCTTACTTTAAATTGCCAGTCTTTAGCACTTATCAGTGCACACTGCCCTTGGTGATAAAATAATAACCAAGGTAGCTTTTTATCATCTGTGTTTAAGTCCATGTCAACAGCTTCTACATCGTTAATGATATCTAAGCAAATTGGTAAAGATGCAAAAGTACCTGCTCCATCAGAATAATGTGAAGTGCTGTGGTTACTATTGTTACTTTGGTCTGATCGTTCATTGATATAAGATCGCGCTGACTCTTGCAATGAAGGATTATATGAAAGTGATTGGTTTGCAGTAGACTGATAAGACTGTCTAGTAGATTCTACTCGATTATTCTGCCTTTGGTTATTGCTAGACTGACTACTTGAGATGGGCATTTCAGACGAACGACTTTCAGAAGCATCTACGTTTGATAATTCCGCAGATATATATTGGCTATCAGCGTCTGTCATCGCTACGGACGCAGATGCAGAATCAATTCCAAGCCCAAACTTAGCTACATCAATCGTTTTCAACTGCGTACGAACTGTATGGCCTAAGTGCGCCATAATATTATTCAATGGACTGATTTTGATACGTTGTTTAGATGGATGCACATTGATATTTAACCATTGAGTTGGCAAATCAAAATACAGTGCATACCCCATACCTGCTAGCTGCGCACCTTGCGCCAGTTGACGTATCTGATTGCTAATCAATGCTTCTTTTACCAGTCTGCCATTTACATAAATCAGCTTGGGTAAGTCAGATTTGTCATAATGTAGCGGCCATAACCAACCACTAATCGCTGCTTGATTAACATTGCTATCATCGCACGCTACAGACGACTGTACCAGACTCGACAAATCTATCGATATTGCTAATGCATTATCTGTCAATGCCATACCCGTTGCTTGTTCCAACCGCGGTAGTGGCAAGCGACTGTCATTGTTACCACTAATACTCGTAGCACTTGCAGATAATGATAGCCGCTGTTTATTGTCATGAAAAAGTGTCAAAGCAACATCGGCACGCGCCAGTGCGACTTCTCGGACAATGGTTTCGATATGACCGAATTCAGTAGCAATAGATTTTAGGTTGCCACGGCGGGCAGGCACATTGAAATATAAGTCTTTGACTATGATTGTTGTGCCGCGGTTATGGACAACTGGTAAAAGTTTCGGAGTGTCACCTAATACGCCAGCGACCTGTAATTGACGGCCAATACCACTATCATCATGACTACTGATTAAGGTCAAACGTGAGACAGCAGCCATCGCCGCTAACGCTTCACCGCGAAAACCCAACGTCGTAATACCATGCAAATTAGCAACGTCAGCAACCTTACTGGTCGCATGACGAGTAATGGCCATGACCATGTCATCAGGATGGATACCCAGCCCATTATCTACTACCTCAATCAGGCCCATACCGCCTTGAGTGATGCGCACCTCAATACTGGTCGCACCAGCATCGATGGCATTTTCCAGCAGCTCTTTGACCACTGCTGCTGGACGTGTCACCACTTCACCTGCTGCTAATTGATTGATCAGCAACGGCGATAGTTTTTTAATGCGGGTATTAGAATGATTATCTGGCATTGATAGATGTCATATTTTTGGAAAGTAGCGATTGGTATAATTTAGATATTCGTTTAGATGTCAAGTTGCGATAGATCCAAGCCCTGCGCTTGGCCTGCCTTTGACAGTCTCAACTGCACTTGGCGAGCTTCAGTGCCGTTATCATCGCTTACACTTTGAGTCATATCGATAAATAACGTGGGCGGCGGAAGATAGCTATCAGCACGGCTAGCCCATTCGATGATGACTAATGCTTCAGGCTCATCCAGATACTCGTCAAATCCAATAAAAGACAGTTCTTCTGGATCTTGGAGACGATATAAATCTGCATGATAAACTGGCTTGATCGAACCATCTTTTCGCTGAATACTATAAGGCTCAACCAAGGTATAGGTTGGGCTTTTTACCGCACCTGTATGACCAAGCGCTTGTAACCAGTAACGCGTCAGTGTCGTTTTACCTGCGCCCAAGTCCCCTGCCAGCCACACGCTACCTGTCAGTGGTAATGTCGCTAATTGCTCAGCCAATGATTGAGTATCTTGCTCGGAGTTTAGTATCAGAGTCTTTAAGTATTTGCTATTTTCTATAGATTGACCATCACACATCAGACTGAACCTGCTTGTACTTGCTCTGTCTGTACCTGCATGGTCACCGTTGGATTGGTAAAGCTTTCACCACGAATCAGCTTGGCATATAGCTCAGAGTCAGTCCACTCAGCACGAACCTGCTCACTAAATTCAAAGTCTTCTAAGACTAATTTACCCATTTGATCGTTTGCAACATCATCGGCAAAGCACTGCGCATACCCTGTCGCCGTCTCATGGGCAATCACTGAGTACACGCTGACATCTGCTTCACCGTTTTGCATTTGTGTCTGACGCAGTATTTCTTGCGCCCAAAAGAATATCACTCGTGAAAACTGCTCTGCTGATGGTGAAACTGGTAGGCTGATCCAACGTGCGCTAAATTTCTTACATGCTGCGACATACTCAGGATCATCTTTGTTCCAAAAACAAATGGCATGATCAAAGCTATCAATAATGTCTTTGATTGAAGATTTTAGCAGACCAAAGTCATAAACCATTTGCCCATGGTCTAAACGAGTGGCCTCAAGGATCAGCTCAATTTGATAGCTGTGGCCATGAATCGAGTGCTTACAGCGCTCAGAACTACAGTTACGAACGATGTGAGCATTTTCAAATTTGAATAGTTTACGAATACGCATAATAATTTGACCAAAACAGTAAGCACTATGGTGCTAAATGTTAATAAATAAGAGTTTGCCGCGTTTATAAATCGGTTTATGACTCATTATAGCAAATCGCCATCTATCCGTAAGTATAGTCACCTGACCACAAAAATGTTATAAAATAAATCAACTAAACGATTACCACAATAAATAACCATGACTTACTCCCTAGATTATCGCAAACAAGTCTTAAAAAGCTTAG
>Ga0207897_100186_pt1 | contig 27373 bp, 24 predicted proteins | sample LinPmetageLP42_FD_184054 | JGI IMG/M metagenome (GOLD analysis project Ga0207897, IMG submission 184054) | Marine viral communities from the Pacific Ocean - LP-42 (SPAdes) | ecosystem: Environmental > Aquatic > Marine > Oceanic | place: Pacific Ocean | collected 2010-08-27
GTCCAGTGCTTGACTCAGAAACATAAAAAATCCGTAGTTAGAAAACCTAACTACGGATTTTGAAGTCTCTGCCGGATCGGTCAACCGATCGCTAAAATTTTTCTTAACTGATCGGCATTAGGCCATTTGCCCGGTTTTTAACTGTTTGCTGTAACGCGCCGGAACATCGGCAAAGAACCACAGTTGATTATCCTGCGTCAGCGTCAGCAACTTAAGCCCCGGAGACACGTACATGCCTTCCTGAATATCCAGACTGGTAATATAGCCCGACTCAGGTGCGTAGTAATCGACCACATATTCGGTTTCGCCACCTTGTTCCAGAGCTTTAATCTGCGCTTCGCTCATACCGAGCAAACGCAGACGCTGCTGGCCGCGGCGCTTAAAACTTTGCTGACTGTTACCGTTACGGATATCTGAGAGTGAATCAAGTAACTGCAGGTAGTCGTCCTGAGCCACAACTAAGTCTGGTGCATACAGGCTGTAGAGTTTGTCACCCTTCTCTACCCACTGTCCTTCAACGTCAGCATGTAATTCTTCTACCCAGCCTTCGGCGCGGCTGTGGATATGCCGCTGAGCGGACTCCTGCCAGCGTACCTGAGCCTGTGCCATAAGCTGCGGTTGCAGATCTTTGCGAACCGCTTTTGCGGTAGTTACCCGAATAGCCTGCTGACTGGACTCCGGCACGGTGAAGCTTTTTTCTTCTTCATGCTCAGAAGGGTCCTGTTTAGGCTCTTTCTCGACTAAATCCATCCCACAAATTGGGCAGGTTCCCGGCTCGTTCCGAACCACCTGACTGTGCATAGGGCACACGTACTCGGAGCTCTGCTCAAACGGGTTTTGATCTTCTGAATGATTGTGGTTGTGTTCCTGAGCCACAGATAGAAGTGGGATCAGGAGTAATATCGCTATCCAATAACGCATGGTATTTCCTCGAAAACAAAGGTTTAAGACGTAAAAACTGGGCTTAAACTGCGTATTTCGGCGGACGTATCAGCGTTTCAGTAATAACCGGAAGGTTTGAATAAAGGGGATGGGCAGCGTGCGTGGATGCTGCTGGCGAAAGTTGTTTGAATGGGTTCAACAGCGCCAGTTGACCCGCACAATGTTGTTCACACTGCTGGCAAAAGGAGCTTTCACTGTCGCAGTTCGATTGCTCCATTGATATGTCGGACTCATCACAACAGTCATGCTGTGACATATCCTGAGATGACGAAGCACTAACGGTGTCTGACATCGGCATAGCATGCACTGCTGGTGAGGAGAAACTCCCCACCAGCAGTGCTGTAACCAATATCCAGACAACCGTTAATGTTTTCATAGTCCGCTATATTACCAGATAGTAACGCGGTTTTCAGGCGCAACGTACAATTCGTCACCTTCTTCAACATCAAAGGCTTCGTAGAACGCCGGAACGTTAACAACAGTACCATTTACTCGATACTCCGCCGGCGAGTGCGGGTCACTCATAACCTGCTCACGAATTGCGTCTTCGCGATACTTGCCGCGCCATACCTGAGCCCAGCCAATGAACACGCGCTGTTCACCGGTAAAGCCGTCAAGAACTGGGGCTTCTTCGCCCTCTAATGACATTTTGTAGGCTTCGTACGCGATGGTCAGGCCGGCTAAATCGCCGATGTTTTCACCCAGAGTCAGGTCACCATTAACATTAAGGCCTTCAATTGGCTCGTACTGGCTATACTGTTCAGACAGTTGCTGAGTCCGTTCCTCGAACGCCTTTTTATCAGCATCAGTCCACCAGCTTTGCAGGTTACCGTCGCCATCATATTTGGCGCCCTGGTCGTCAAAACCGTGTCCCATTTCGTGACCGATTACCGCACCGATACCACCGTAGTTTACTGCCATTTCGGCGTCCATATCAAAGAATGGAGGCTGCAGAATGCCAGCCGGGAAAACGATTTCGTTACGTACCGGGCTGTAGTAGGCATTGACTGTTTGCGGAGTCATACCCCAGTCTTCTTCATCAACAGGACCACCAATTTTGGCAATTTCTTCCTGATAATTGAACTCGGCGTAAGCTTTGTAGTTAGCAACTAAGTCAGTTGACGAAATTTCCAGTTCGCTGTAGTCACGCCATTTGCTTGGATAACCTACTTTAGGGTCAAATTTCTTCAGTTTTTCCAAAGCTTTTTCTTTGGTTTCGTCCGTCATCCACTCCAGGTTACGAATAGACTGACCATAAGCGTCACGGAGGTTTTCAATCAAACCTTCCATTTTCTCTTTAGCTTCTGGCGGGAAGTACTCTTTAACGTAGACTTGACCTAACACTTCACCTAATACGCTGTTGGTTGCATCAACCGCGCGTTTCCAGCGAGGTTCCTGCTCTGGTGTACCACGTAATGTTGTGCCGTAAAAATCAAAGCGACGCTTGCTGATATCTTCGCTTAACGCAGAAGCGTACTCGTTCACAAGACGGAAGCTCAAGTAGTCTTTCCACGCCTGTAAGTCCACTTCATTAAACAGTTCACCAAATTCTTCAAAATAAGATGGCTGACGAATAACCATTTCTTTTACATCAGATAACTCAGACGTCTCGATAAACTTTTTGAAATCAAAGTTGTTAAGCATTTCAGCAACTTCGTCGGCTGATTTTTTATTGTAGGTTTTATTCGCATCGCGGCTTTCTACGCGGCTCCACTGAATTTCTGCCAGTTGAGTTTCTAACTTCAGAATACGCTCTGCGGCGCCTGCTGCGTCTTCGACCCCAACCATACCCAGAATGTCTTCCGCGTATTCGACGTATGCGTTACGGAATTCTTCGAACTTTTCGTCGTCTTTCAGGTAATAGTCACGATCCGGCAGACCTAAGCCTGACTGAGAAACATACATCGCGTTAATTTGCGGGTCTTTCGCATCTGGGTAAACATAAAAACCAAATGGAACTGAAACGCCACCACGGAACATGCGTGCCATATGCTCAGCAACTGAGTCGTAATCTTCCAGTGCCTGAATAGCGTCTAAGTCACTCGTAATTGGTTTTGCGCCTAGCTCATTCAGTGTTTCAACATCCATATAGGCATTGAAGAAGTCGCCAATTTTACGCTCGTTTGTGCCTGGTTCAGGGTTAGAAGAGGCTGCTGATTCAATGATATCGCGTAAACGTTTCTGATTTTGTTCGCGCAAATCGAAAAACGAACCTACAGATGAGCGATCAGAAGGGATTTCTGTTTTATCAATCCAGGTACCGTTTACATAATGGAATAAATTGTTCTGCGGTTTAACACTGTGATCAAAGTTCTCAAGTACAACGCCAGAGCTCAGTTCTTTTTTTGCTTCTTCAGCCTGCTGGGTTTGTTGTTTTGATTCTTCCTGCTGTGGAGAACAGGCGCCCAGAGTTAAAGCCATAGATACGCCAAGCGCTACAGCGGTTAATTTTTTCATCGGTTATTACCCTTTCTTTTGTGTTCGTTATTTTAACCCCACTAAACTAGCGCATTGTTAAATTCAGCGCAAAAAAAACGGCTGCATTCGCGATGAATGCAGCCGTTTTACCGATGATTTATCGTAACAAAATGTTACTTCTTCTTTTTCGCCTTAGGATTCGGCATATCGGTAATAGCACCTTCCTGAATTTCAGCAGCTAAACCAACTGATTCATGTAAGGTTGGGTGTGCATGAACAGTCAGAGCGATATCTTCTGCATCACAGCCCATCTCAATTGCCAGGCAAACTTCGCCCAACAATTCACCAGCGTTAGTGCCACACATAGAACCACCAATAATACGGTTGTTCTTATCAAAGATGAGCTTGGTCATGCCTTGCTGTGCGTTTGAAGCGATAGCGCGGCCTGAAGCTGACCAAGGGAAAGTCACTGCATCATATTCGATGCCCTGCTCTTTCGCTTCTTTCTCAGTAACACCTGCCCAAGCAACTTCCGGGTTAGTGTACATGATAGAAGGAATGACTTTAGGTTCGAAGAAGTGCTTCTTACCGGATATCACTTCTGCCGCCACATGCGACTCATGTACCGCTTTGTGCGCCAACATGGGTTGGCCAACAACATCGCCAATGGCAAAGATATGGTCAACATTGGTGCGCATTTGGCTATCAACTTTGATAAAGCCACGGTCGTCGACATTAACGCCAGCTTTGTCTGCGTCAATTTTATTACCGTTTGGTGCGCGGCCTACAGCAACCAGTACAGCGTCGTACTTGACTGGATCTTTTGGCGCTTTATCACCTTCAAAGGTCACATACACACCGTCTTTTTTCGCTTCAACATTGGTCGCTTTGGTATTGAGCATAATATTCTCAAAACGGCCTTTGATTTGCTTGTTGAAGTTCTTGATGATGTCGGCATCCGCTGGCGGTACCAGTTGGTCCGTCATTTCAACCACATCAACCTTAGAACCTAGTGATGCGTAAACCTGCCCCATTTCCAGAGCGATGATACCACCGCCTAACAATAACATTTTCTTAGGAATTTCTTTCAGTTCCAGCGCGTCGGTGGAATCCCATACGCGGTCGTCGTCATGTGGAATGAACGGCAATTTAATGGCTTGAGAGCCTGCAGCAATAATCGCGTTATCGAATTTAACTTCGGTTTCGCCGTCGTCGCCTTCAACTTTAATGGTGTTGCTGCCGGTAAATTTGCCGTAACCGTTAACAACTTTTACCTTACGCATTTTTGACATCTGACCAAGACCGCCGGTTAACTGGCCAACCACTTTTTCTTTGTGTTTGCGCAGCTTATCCAGGTCGATTTTCGGTTCGCCAAACTCAATACCTTCTTCTGCCAGGTGCTGAGCTTCTTCAATGTGCTTGGTCATGTGCAGCAATGCTTTTGACGGGATACAGCCAACGTTCAGGCAAACACCGCCTAAGGTGCTGTAACGCTCAATCAAAACAACATCCAGACCCAAGTCAGCTGCACGGAAAGCTGCTGAATATCCGCCCGGGCCCGAACCTAACACCACTACCTGTGTTGTAATTTTGTCGCTCATGTTAACCCCTTTTTTGTCACAGCCAGTTGAGCCACCAGCTGCGCTCAGTCAACGCTAAATGTGGCGCTATTGTAGCGCGAATTTTTTCGTATTTCCTACCCCAATTGGTGCTTAAAGCACCAATTTGCGGATATCTCCCAATACACCACTTAAATAGGCGGTGAAACGCGCGGCCTCAGCACCATCAATAACACGGTGATCGTATGACAACGATAATGGCAGAGTCAGACGTGGTTCAAACTCTTTGCCGTTCCATTTCGGTTTCATCTCGTTACGAGAAACCCCGAGAATGGCCACGTCAGGAGCATTCACGATAGGCGTAAAGGCTGTACCACCAATACCGCCCAGGCTGGAAATTGAGAAACACCCACCTTGCATATCGGTTGCTTTCAACTTACCGTCACGCGCTTTCGAGCTAATTTCCACCAGCTCTTCCGAAAGCTCGTAAATGCCTTTTTTGTCGACATCACGAATAACCGGAACCACCAGACCATTTGGCGTATCAACCGCAACGCCAATGTTCACGTACTTCTTCATGTACAGTGATTCACCAGACTCTGATAAGGACGAATTAAAGGTCGGGAACTCACGCAGGCCTTTGGCACACGCTTTCAAAATAAACACTAACGGCGTTATCTTGAAGCCCAGATCTTTCTTCTTAGCCACTTCGTTTTCTGACTTACGGAAGTTTTCCAGCTCAGTAATATCGGCCTCATCGAACTGTGTTACGTGAGGGATAGTCACCCAGTTACGGTGCAGGTTTGGTCCAGATTTACGCTGAATGCGCGACAACTGAACTTCTTCCACTTCACCGAACTTGCTGAAGTCGACCTTAGGCGGGTCAATAACCTGTAATCCACCGCCACCCTGGCCTGTTGCACCAGCCACGGCTTTTGGACGGGACAGTTCGTATTTAACAAACTCCTGCACGTCTTCTTTCAGTATACGGTCTTTAGGGCCCGAGCCTTTCACTTGCGATAAGTCGACACCAAATTCACGTGCCACACGACGTACCGCAGGTGACGCATGCAGAATGCCTTCTTTACGATCGCTACGTTGGCTTGGATGATCAGGAACCGGCGGCTGGCGTTCGCTACTTGGCTTAACGCTACTACCACTGTCTTTTTCTTGCTTCTGGTCTTTATCTTCGGACTTCTCGCCAGAGTCTTTATTAGATTCTGACTTCTCTTCTTTCGCTGAGTCTTTCTCTTCAGCTTCAGAGTCATCAGCGCCGCCGGAAACTTTCAGCTTGGCAATAACTGAGCCCTGCGACACCTTGTCGCCGACCTTCACCAGCATTTCTTCAATTTCGCCATCTTCAGGGCAAGGCACATCCATAGTCGCCTTGTCCGTTTCCAGGGTAATTAAACCATCTTCGGCAGAAACAGAGTCACCTTTAGACACCAGGATTTCAATGATTTCAACATCTTCTTCGTCACCAATATCCGGTACTTCTACGTCGATAACTTTACTGCCGCCACCGGAAGATTTCTTCTCAGGTTCAGAGTCTTCGTCTTTCTCTTCTTCCTGTTTATCTTCCGACTCTTCAGCTTTGTCTTTGGTTGCTTCTTCATCCGCTTTGTCATCGGTTTTGTATTCAGCTTCTTCTTCGCTGTCAGACTCATCCGATTCGTCGGCTTCTCCGGAAGCTTCGATCATAGCCAGCACGTCGCCTTCGCTAATGGTGTCGCCAACTTTTACTTTCAGCTCGGTAATTTTACCGCCTGAAGACGCCGGAATATCCATTGACGCTTTGTCACTCTCAACCGTCACAATACCGTCTTCTTGTTCAACGGTATCGCCTTTACTGACGAGAATTTCAATGACTTCTACTTCTTCGCCGCCCACGTCGGGGACTTTGAGTTCGATTTGATCGGCCATCTCAGTACCTCCTTATGCTAAACGCGGGTTCAGCTTGTCAGTGTCGATATCGTAGTCTTTGATAGCTTTAGCTACCACTTTCTTATCGATATCACCTTGGTCTGCCAGCTCTTTCAGTGCTGCAACCACAATGTACTGCGGATTAATCTCAAAATGCTTACGCAAGTTAGCGCGGCTGTCTGAGCGTCCAAAGCCGTCGGTACCTAATACGCGGTAAGAGGTTGGTACCCAGGCGCGAACCTGATCAGCGTACAGCTTGATATAGTCAGTTGCCGCTACTGCCGGTCCTTTCGCCTTTTTCATCACTTGCGTAATGTAGGCTTCTTTTTCTTTCTTCTCAGGGTTCAGCATATTCCAACGGTCAGTATCCAGACCATCGCGCGCCAGCTCATTGAATGAAGTTACGCTGTAAACCGTTGAGTTCACGTCGTACTCTTCAGACAAGATTGTCGCTGCTTCACGCACTTGCTGCAAAATAGTACCACTGCCTAACAACTGAACATCGCCTTTAGCTTTGTTCTTGGCCTTCACTTTATCCAGTTCGTAAATACCTTTGATGATGCCTTCTTCGACACCTTCCGGCATTTCTGGTTGATGGTAGTTTTCATTCATTACAGTGAGGTAATAGAAAACATTCTCCTGGTCGCCAAACATGCGTTTCAGGCCATCGTGCACGATAACTGCAATTTCATAACCGTATGTCGGATCATAGCTAATGCAGTTTGGCACCGTGCCAAAGTGAACCATGCTGTGTCCGTCCTGGTGCTGCAGACCTTCACCGTTAAGCGTTGTGCGACCGGCAGTACCTCCGACCAGGAAGCCGCGGGTCTGACTGTCACCTGCGGCCCAGACTAAGTCACCGACTCGCTGGAAACCGAACATTGAGTAGTAAATGTAGAACGGAATCATCGGCTCGTTATTTAACGAGTAACTGGTACCCGCTGCAATCCAGGACGCCATAGCACCGAGTTCGTTGATGCCTTCCTGAATCACCTGGCCTTTTTTATCTTCACGATAATAGGCAACCTGGTCTTTATCCTGCGGCGTGTATTTCTGGCCATGGTGCGAATAAATACCCACCTGACGGAACAAGCCTTCCATACCAAAGGTACGAGCTTCATCCGGAATAATTGGCACAATACGTTTACCAATTTTCTTGTCTTTCAGCAGCGCTGTCAGTACACGAACAAAGGCCATAGTTGAGGAAATTTCCCGGTCCCCTGAACCTTTCAGAACCGCATCAAAAGCTTTCAGTGCGGGCAGCTCAAGCTCAACATCGCTTTCCGGACGACGCACTGGCATATAACCACCGAGCTTCTCGCGACGCTCGTTCAAATACTTCATTTCATCGCTGTCGTCGTCAAACTTGTAGTAAGGCAGGTCTTCCAGCTCTTTGTCTTCAAACGGGATATTGAAACGGTCACGCATGTGCTTAACCGCGTCTAAATCCATTTTCTTAACCTGGTGGGCAATGTTTTTACCTTCGCCCGCAGCACCCATGCCATAACCTTTTACGGTTTTCGCTAAAATAACCTGTGGCCGACCTTTGGTATTAGCGGCTTTATGGTACGCCGAGTAGACTTTTACCGGGTCATGCCCGCCACGGTTTAAGCGCCAGATGTCTTCGTCAGACAAGTTGGCGACCATTTCTTCGGTTTCAGGGTACTTACCAAAAAAGTTTTCACGGGTGAACTTGCCACCTTTGGCTTTAAAGTTCTGGTAATCACCGTCAACGGTTTCTTCCATTAACTGCTGCAATTTACCTTCGGTGTCGCGGTACAACAGCGGATCCCAGTAGCGCCCCCAGATAACTTTAATCACTTCCCAGCCGGCGCCATGGAAGTTACCCTCCAGTTCCTGAATGATTTTACCGTTACCACGTACCGGCCCGTCTAAGCGCTGCAGGTTACAGTTAATAACGAAAGTCAGATTGTCCAGCTCCTCGCGAGCAGCCAGACCAATAGCACCTAAGCTTTCTGGCTCATCGGTTTCACCGTCACCTAAGAAGCAGTAAACACGTTGTTTTGAACAGTCTTTAATGCCACGGTCAGTCAGGTACTTAAGGAAGCGGGCTAAATAGATAGCCTGAATTGGGCCTAAGCCCATAGAGACCGTCGGGAACTGCCAAAAGTCCGGCATTAAGTTCGGGTGCGGATAAGAAGGTAAGCCTTTACCGTCGACTTCCTGACGAAAGTTATTCAATTGCTCTTCGGTCAAACGTCCTTCAATGAAGGCCCGGCCGTAGATACCAGGTGACACATGCCCCTGGATAAACAGGAAGTCACCACCATCGTCTTCATTTGGCGCACGGAAGAAATGGTTAAAGCCAACATCGTATAACATCGCCGAAGAAGCAAAACTGGCAAGGTGGCCACCTAACTCTTCGCCTTTTTGCGATGCACGCAACACCATCATGGCGGCATTCCAGCGAATGGCTGAACGAATGCGCGATTCCAGCGTCTGGTTACCCGGCATAGTGGGTTCCTGACTGGCAGGAATGGTATTCAGATATGCCGTGGTTGGCTTATAGGGTAAATAAGCGCCATTGCGACGAGCTTTGTCGACCAGTTGCTCTAACAGATAGTGCGCTCTTTCCGGGCCTTCAGCCTCAAGCACCCCCTCAAGAGCGTCTAACCACTCTTGAGTTTCCTGCTGGTCGACATCTTTGTTTAATTCTTCACTCATAGCTATTCCTTACCTTTTTATCAATTCAGGAACGTCGTAGCGAACGTTGAATGCGTGACTGTTCTTTGCCTAAGTTTAACAATGTCTGTTCAATATAGGCTAAATGTTGATGACACGCATCCCGCGCTTGCTCCGGTTTACCGGCAACAATGGCACTAACCAGCTGCTGACGGTGTTGATTCAGTTTTCCCAGCAAGTCGTCACGACCCGCCAGTATTTCCAGGTTCTGCCTAATATTTTCGGCCAGTAATTCCTGCATGCCATGAATGACATGCAACAAAATAACGTTGTGCGAGGCCTCTGCTATACGGTGGTAGAATTCCACTATTGCATTGACCTGATCATCGATGCTGTTAGCCCGGCTATTCTCTAAGTCTTTTATACTCTCAGAAATCCGATCCAGATCGGCCTCGGTGCCTCGTAACGCCGCATAAAAGGACGAAATACCTTCCAGTGCATGACGGAACTCGAGCAAATCAAATTGTGACTCTGGATGTTTGGCCAGTAATTCAAATAAAGGTTCGGTCAGTTGCTCATTCATGCTGTTAATAACATAAGTGCCACCGCCCTGCCGACGCTCTAAGACACCTTTTGCTTCCAGTTTTTGAATAGCCTCACGCAACGACGGGCGCGACACATTGAACTGCTGAGCCAACTGTCGTTCTGACGGAAGCTTTTGCCCGGCACCAAGCCGTCCGTCCACGATCATCTGCTCAAGATGAGCGACGATAGTGTCAGATAGCTTCGTTTGTTTTATGGGTAAATCCGGCATAACGGTAAATTGGTCAGACCAAATGATGCGGTTATTCTAAATCATTTACCCGCTGAACCCAAATTTTTCTCAGCTGGTACAACCTCTAACTAACCCAACCGGTCAGAGTCAAGGCGGCAATAACACAAACCCAGAAAATCTGCTGACGACGCATTAAGCGCAACTGACAAGCAATATGCTCGGTTCTGTCGTCGGGGTGCTGAGGGCTGTCTTCTGCTTTGCTGGCGACATTAAAAAACAGTTTATCCGGTTCGGCCTGCGGGTTCAGACTGTGCTTGACCCAAACGGGAAACGCCCGCGAAAAATGCCCCACAATTAATAAGCCAAACCCGGCTAAGCGAGCCGGAACCCAGTCTGCAAACCACATAAATTGCTGCCAGGGTTTAGTCGACGGCGGTTCGCTTAATTGTTTTTCCGCGTAACGCAGACTGGCGTATACCAGAGCGCCGAAACTGCCAAACAGCACAAAATAGAACATTACCGCGATATATTGCCGATAATTGATCCAGATTAACGAGTCACTGAACTGCTTTGGCTGATGATGTCCGGCAAATTCAGTTAATACTAATTGATGTTTATTAGCCTGTTGTTCGTCACCACGGTTTGCGGCTTTTAGATAAGCCTTATAACTTTTGCGGGCGGGCTCGCAATTGATCGCCAGCAGTAAAGACAAAATACTGACAATAAAGGTCACCATCAGGTTGTCCAACAACACCACTAGAAAACCGACAGCCAAAGCAGGAACCAGCAGCCGAACCAGTTGCAGTGGTTCACTTTCCCACTTTTCGTTTGTAACCCGTGCCGCACTCCAGTGTTGCCAGCGTTCCAGAAAAAACGACCAGTGCAAAAAGGCCGGGCTGTGATACAAACGCTCAACGCTTAATGCAATCAGCAACGCAATGAGGACCATTCATGACTCCTTATAAGGCATTTAAATAGGTTTGCCAGTCAAATTCACTGCCCGGGTCCGTTTTACGACCCGGGGCGATATCCTGATGGCCGACAATACGTCGACGGTTTAACTTGGGATATGTGCTGATTAACGCCTTAGTGACTGCAATTAATTGTTCGTATTGTTGTTGAGTATAGGCACTGTGGTCGGTTCCTTCGAGCTCAATGCCTATACTGAAATCGTTACATCGTCTGCGCCCGCAGTAACGGGACATACCCGCGTGCCAGGCTCGTTTATCAAAAGGCACGTATTGCTCCAGCGTACCGTCCCGGCGGATCACACAATGGGCCGACACCCTCAGCCCTTTCAGAATAGCAAAGTCCGGATGTGCACCGGGTTCCAGTTCGCCCAGAAACAACTGACGGATATAAGGTGTACCATATTGTCCCTCCGGCAGGCTAATACAATGAATGACCAGCAGACTGACTTCAGCGGTCTGTGGGCGCTCATCGTAATGCGGGGACGGATGCTGCACCGCAGTCGTTATTTTATGATTTTTTATCGGGTCGCTTTTCACAGGCTCAACAAAACGGTAAAGTTTGCCCCCTAGTATCCGTATTGTCTGTTAAAAGGTAAAGCCATCTATGAGCCAGCCCGAGCTGCAACTTGCTATTCAGGACGGCGTGCGCGCCGCATTGAAAGAAGATTTATTCGGTGAAGACGCCAGTTTAGATATTACTGCGCAACTGATTCCGGAACAAAGTCAGTCCCGCGCCAGCATTATTACCCGCGAGGATGCTGTGATCTGTGGTTGTGCCTGGGTTGATCAGGTGTTTCGCCAAATGGGCCAACAGGTGGAAATAGAATGGCTGGTAAAAGACGGCGATAACGTGAAAGCCAATACGGAGCTCTGCCGTTTAAAAGGCCCCAGCCGCATTTTGCTAACCGGTGAACGCACGGCGCTGAACTTTTTACAAACCTTATCGGCGACTGCGACCACCACTTATCACTACAGTAAATTGCTAGACGGTTATAAAACGCAACTGCTGGATACCCGGAAAACACTGCCTGGTATGCGTTTAGCGCAGAAATACGCGGTGCGCTGCGGTGGTGGTGTGAATCACCGCATTGGTTTATTTGATGCTTACCTGATTAAAGAGAATCACATTTTCGCCTGTGGGGGCATTACTCAGGCTGTCGCTACGGCCAAACGCCTGAACCCCGGTAAAACGGTGGAAGTTGAAGTCGAAAATTTGGATGAGTTTGGACAGGCTCTGAAGGCCGAAGCCGACGTGATTATGCTGGACAACTTCAGTATTGAAGACATTAAGCAGGCCGTACAGCAAAATCATGACAATGCCGGGCACAGCGCGCAACTAGAAGTTTCGGGGAATATTACCGATGAGCGTTTACCGGAACTGGCTGCCACCGGGGTTGATTTTATTTCCTCCGGCGCTTTGACAAAGAACGTCCAGGCAATTGATTTATCAATGAGAATTTCAGAAGATAGCTAGAAAATGGCGGTGGATAGCCAATAACTTACAGGAAAATAGAATTTACTAATTCGCCCGGGTGAACCACAGTTCTGCTGTTCTTAAACAGGGAGCTGAATTATGCAGGAAGCACATTTTCACCGTTTACCCGTTCTTCGTTTTCCCGATAACGGTTTTAGTCTTATCGAGATGATGGTCGTGGTGGCCATCATTGCCATCCTCTCGGCTATTGCCGTTCCGTCGTACACCTATTACACCCAGCAGGCCAAAGTTAGTAAAGCTTTAGCCCATGCCCAGCCGTTACAGTTGGGTATCGCTTTATGCTGGCAAATTGAAGGGCAGTTAAACCAGTGCAATCAGCCGGGAAATAAAGGCCTACCGGGTTTACCTTCTCCGTTGCCCGATGAACTTAGCGACCTCAGTCTGACCGAGTCCGCTGCCGTGCGCCTAACTCTAAACTCAGTCAATATTAACAATCAGCCACTGCAGATTGAACTGACACCCAACGCCGAGAATACGCATTTAGACTGGAACATTGCCTGTTCCGATTACAGCGAAATGCGCTCAGTCGTGCAAAACTGTGAACAGCAGGTAAGCTACTAATGACTGACTTCGCGCGTTGTTCACTCACTCATCTGGCCGGGCAGACGAGTTCTTCTGAGAATGAGCACGACCCTTTTCTACAACAACATGGTTTGCTGCTTTTTGCTCAGGGGAAAACATGGCTCATGTTAGTACAACAACCCGGGTTTGCCCCGGTCGACGAGGTATTACTGAGCTTTTACAGCGATAAAAAAGTATTGCTGATTCGTGGCAAAGGCAGGCTACCTGGTATTCAACTGCCAAAGGACTCGGCTATCGAATACGTTAACCAGCTACTGCTCTATTGCTCTGAGAAAGGATTATCTGACCTGCATCTGCAACCTCTGAACCAAGGTGTTGTTGTCAGAGGCCGTGAAGCCGGCCAGCTGCGCCGTTTAGATTTTATAGCGCGAGAATTTGCTCAACAGGTTTATTCGCGTATTAAAGTACAGGCCAACCTTGATTTAACTGAGCAACGCCAACCGCAGGACGGCCGCTTGTCCGTGCAATCTCGTGATAACACGCAACTGGAATTCAGATTAAACTGCTGTCCGGTTATCGGTGGAGAAAAGTTGGTGCTGCGATGTTTACAACCAACTCACAACATTCCCCCCTTACAGCAAACCGGCCTGCTGGAACAACAGTACGCTTGGTTTGCCCGCTGTTTAAGTCAGACGCAGGGGTTAATTCTGGTGACCGGCCCTACCGGTAGCGGCAAAACTTCAACTTTGTACAGTGCAATGAACCAGTTGGATACTGAGCGCAGCAATGTCTGCAGTGTCGAAGACCCGGTTGAGGTTCCGCTGCCGGGTTGCAGTCAGGTGATGGTGAATACACGCCAGGGACTGACCTTCGCATCGATTCTACGCGCCCTCCTCCGACAAGACCCCGATGTTATCCTTATTGGCGAAATCCGCGATTCAGAGACAGCCAAAATTGCCGTGCAGGCAGCGCAAACGGGTCATTTAGTTTTGAGTTCACTGCATACCAACAACTGCCTGGATACGTTAAAGCGTTTGCATTCGCTGGGTGTTAACCCGCTGGATATTCGCAGCTCATTAAAGCTTATTGTCAGCCAACGTTTACTGCCAGTAGCCGAGCGCCACAACCAAACGGAGAAAAACCGTCAGGCGGTGTTTGAGGTTGTGCCCTGGTTGGATGACTCTGAAGAGCAAGTTCAGAAACTAATCAGCTCCCGAGCCTCCATTAAAGATTTTCGTCACTATCTGAGCCATTTGAAGCTTCCGGATTTTTCGCAGGCGCTACAGCATTATATCGATAGCGGCTTAATCAGCCCTGCGGAAAAGGAACGTTTCACTTATGAAGACTCTTAATCACTGCTGGCAGTGGCAGACAGGCAATTCATCCGGGCTGGTTCATGCAGACTCACTGTTGCAGGCGAAACAGCTGTTATCGCAACATCATATCCGTTGTACAAAAATGAAACGCTTATCGAAGCGTCAGAGAAAACTTATTAGGCCTAAATTATCGCTCTGGTACATTCTGTTGCAACAAACCGCCAGTTTACTGGAGAGTGGCCTGCCGCTTTCAGAAGCTCTGCGGCACAGTATTTGTGAAACTAAGTCCAGAAGCCTGCGCTGGTTAATTGAAGATTGTATTCGCAGCATTGAGCATGGCTTCTCTTTCAGTCACGCCCTAACCTATTATGAAAACTGGCTACCTAAAGCTGACATTAACGCCATAGCCTGGGCCGAACAAAACGGACAGCTTGCCGATGCGTTACAGCAGTTACAAGAACTGGAAAAACGTCAGCAGCAACTGAAAAAGCAATTAACCAAAGCGCTGCGTTATCCAGTCATTGTATTAATAGTAGCTGCAGGTATTTGCTTCATGATGATGGGCTGGGTTTTGCCTGCCTTTGCTCAGCTTTTTGGCGAAGGTGAGCTACCCTGGCTCACTGCCGTTTTACTGAATTCATCAGCTTTTTTGAAAGAGCAGGCATTTGTCATTTTCGGTGCGATATTAGCTGCGGCAGTTACTCTTTTTACCGTTAAAAATAAAGCTCCCATGTTCTTTCAACGAACACTCGCGCAGTTACCCGTTGTTGGTCAATTGCTGCAGGATATGAAACTGCAGCAATTGTTTCATCGGCTGGCGGTAGCTCTGCGTGCTGGTATTGAAACCCGGCAAGCTATTCTCAGCACCGAATCGTCTTTGAGCTGGCTCCCCCATAAAGCAGCCTTGCGTCAAATTCATAATCAGCTAGAGTCCGGTAACGGTTGGGTAGACAGTTTCCGCTCCAGTACGCTGAATGAGCCCCGCACTCTCAGTTTTCTTAAAGTTGGCGAGCAAAATGGTAAAATCGATAACGCCTTCGCCGCACTTGCCGATTTCAAGCAACAACGTTTTGAGGAAAATTGTGAGCGCCTGATTGCACTGGCAGAGCCCTTGCTGATGGTCGTTTTAGGCGGCATTATAGGCACTCTTTTGGTCGCTATGTATTTACCGCTGTTTTCCATGGGGCAGCAGTTTCAATAACTAAGGAATAGAAGTATGGAATACTTGCTTGCTGCCGGGTCGTTACCGACATTGGTGGTCGCGCTGGCGCTGGGGGCCGTTATCGGTAGCTTCCTGAACGTAGTGATCACCCGGCTACCAATACAACTGGAACGTCAATGGCAGCGCGAATGTGCCGAAATGAACGGTACGCCGGTAACCGAACAGGACCGCTTTTCCATCGCGTTTCCGGGCTCACATTGCCCTGAATGCAAGGCCTCTATTGCCTGGTACGATAATATTCCGCTATTGAGCTATCTGGTTTTGCGCGCTCGCTGCCGCCATTGCCAAACTCGCATTCCGGTTACCTATTGGCTGGTTGAAATTATCAGTTGCGCGGCTTTCGGTCTGATAGGCTGGAATTTCGGGTTCACTCTACCGGCGCTGGTGTATGCTACGGTCTTTTCGTTATTAATTTGCCTGTTCGTTATCGACTGGCGTCATCAGTTACTGCCCGATCAGCTCACTTACCCTTTACTCTGGGTGGCTTTGCTCTGGTCTATCTCTGACTTAAGTGACATGACTCCGGCCTCCGCAATTATTGGTGCTGCAGCGGGTTATCTTAGTCTCTGGAGCGTGTTCTGGGCCTATAAGCTCATCACTGGCAAGGAAGGTATGGGCTATGGTGACTTCAAACTGCTGGCGGCTATTACCGCATTTACCGGCGCGACTCTGTTGCCTGTCACTATTCTTGCCAGCTCGGTTTGCGGAGCCGTAATAGGACTGATTATGTTACGCCGGCAGAGCCGCTCGCAGCCGATACCCTTTGGACCTTTTCTAATCGGCGGAGGCCTGCTGAGTTATTTCTATGGTATGGAGCTGTTGTTCAGCTACTGGCATTGGTTAGGGGGAACTTGAGTATGACCTATGTAGTTGGTGTAACCGGTGGTATCGGTAGCGGAAAGTCGGCAGCCACAGCTGAGTTTGAAAAATTGGGCATAACCGTGATCGATGCCGATATTGTGTCCCGTCAGGTGGTAATGCCGGGCACCCCCTGCCTGCGAGCAATTGCAGAACATTTCGGTCGAGATCTGCTAACCGACAAAGGCGAGCTTGATCGCAAAGCGCTACGCCAAAAAGTATTCTCTGACCCTGCAGAAAAAGACTGGTTGAACAGCTTGTTGCACCCAGCCATACGTGAGGAAATTCTGACTCAACTGGTACAGGCCTGCTCACCCTATGTAATTTTATCAGCGCCGCTGTTACTGGAAAATAATTTAGATAAGTACTGCCAGCGGGTATTAGTCGTGGATGTTCCGGAAGAATTGCAACTGCAAAGAACCATTCAGCGCGACGAGAGTCCAAAAGAAGAAGTTGAGGCAATAATGAAAGCTCAGCTGAGTCGTGAGACACGACTTCGCAAAGCGGATGATATTCTGAATAACGAGGGCAGTATCGACCAATTACGTCGGCAAGTTAACCAACTGCATCAGCGCTATCTTGCGGCAACCGTTGCACAGGAAGAGTAATCCGCTATCATAGCAACAGAGTTCAACAATCGGCAATCGCATGACATCTACTGATAACGACAACATTCTCTATGAATATCCGCTTCAGGAGCGTATGCGAACTTATTTGCGTTTAGAACATGGCTTCGAACAGTTAAAAGCCAGCCGAGTCTGTTTTGATGAACAGGCTGAACCCTTTTTTAACGCCCTGTTTGCTGTCACCGAACTACTTGAGCGCTGTGACATCCGTACCGAACTGACGAAAGACTTAGAGCTCGACAAACAGCGTTTACAAAAATGGGAAGAGCACCCCGATGTTGACCGCGATGCATTGCGAAGAACCATTAATGAAATTGAGCATTGCATCAACACGCTTCAGGATATTCCAAAGTACTTGCGCCAACTCAAAGACGATGCACTGCTAACGAGTATACGCCAGCGATTCAGCCAGCCGGGCATGAGCGGCTTATTTGAATTACCTCAGCTACATTTATGGTTAAGTCAGTCTGCTGAAGAAAAGCGGCAACAATGTGAAAGCTGGAGTCAGACACTGGCTTTTGTTGAACTGGCTATTACCTTAAAACTGACATTATTACGCGAGCAATCCGTTTTTGCGCCAATACAATTGCAAAATGGTTTCCTGCAGGAAAGCTCAGAGCAACTGCTTGCCATGCTGCGAATTAAAGTTCCCCGTTCGGCGAAGATTTATCCGGTCATCAGTGGGCATCGACAACGATTTACGGTACGATTCATGCCCTTACCCGGGGAGAGCAAAGAAACATCCCTGCACGATATTGAATTTGAACTCGCAAGGTGTAGTCCATGAGTATTAGTGTTAACTGCCCAACCTGCCAGACTAAGGTAGAGTGGTCAGAAAAATCCCCTGCCAGACCTTTTTGCAGTGAGCGATGCAAGCTGATTGATTTAGGTGAATGGGCAAACGAGGAAAAAAGCATCCCGGGCGAGCCCGTTGTCATAGCTAACGACGACTATAACAACGAAGAATCAGATTATTAGTTCAGGTAGTAGCCATTAGAATATGAGTTGCTGTATTAATAAGCGTTCAATGACTGCATAATGCATTCAACAATGGGTTGATTAGCTTCGGGAAACTGGAATGCATCCAGCTGGTTTTTATCAACCCAACACCAGTCCTGACCTTCTAACTGACTCGCTTCACCGCTGTATGAAAGCACCCACCAGACATCGAGTAAAACTCGCTTATCTTTGTACTGATGCTCTATGACGGTTAATGGAGCCATGTCGGTCACATCAATACCGCACTCTTCTTTTAGTTCGCGCTGCAATGCTTGTTGAACATTCTCGCCAGCTTCGACTTTACCGCCGGGGAATTCCCACTTACCACCCTGATGTTGTTCAGGATGACGTTGAGCGATAAAAATTTCGCCCTGTTCATTTTCAATCACGCCTACTGCCACATGGACAGCAGGCGATTTTTGGGTCTCCATAAAAACCTATAGTTTACCGTGACAATGTTTGTATTTTTTGCCTGACCCACAAGGGCATGGCTCGTTACGACCCACTTTTGCGCCTTTACGAACCGGTTGTCCCTGAGCATTATCAGTGTTTTTCTGAGGCTCTTCAGCTGCCGGGCCACTTTGCTCATGGCGGAACTCACGTGGCGCGCTATCGGCAGCTTTACGTTGCTCATCTACAGCATCCACATCTTCCTGAGCTCGTACTTTCACCTTGCTCAGAATAGTCACAACGTCGAGTTTCAGGGCTTCCAGCATCTCGGTAAAGAGTTCAAAAGCCTCTTTTTTGTATTCTTGTTTCGGGTTTTTCTGAGCATAACCACGTAGGTGAATACCCTGACGCAGATGATCCATTGCTGCTAAGTGTTCTTTCCAGTGCTGGTCAAGGCTTTGCAACATGATGGATTTTTCGAAGCGGCGCAGCACTTCAGGCCCCACCATCTCTTCTTTTTCCTGGTAAGCTTTAACCAGCTCTTCCAGTACCCGCTCCCGCAACACTTCCTCATGGAAATGCTCTTCTTCGTCCAGCCATTGCTGTAGTGGCAGCTCGATGTGGAAGTCACCACGCAGACGCTCTTCCAAACCTTTTAAGTCCCAGAGCTCAGCCAGAGACTGAGGCGGAACGTACTCGCTGATCACTGAATTGATCACGTCGTCACGTATCGCAACGATGGTTTCAGAGATATCACCTTCGTCCAGCAATTCATTACGCTGGTCATAGACAACACTACGCTGATCGTTGGCTACATCGTCATACTCAAGCAATTGTTTACGGACATCAAAGTTACGTCCTTCCACCTTACGTTGCGCATTTTCAATAGCTCGCGTTACCCAAGGGTGTTCAATGGCTTCGCCTTCTTTCATACCCAGACGTTTCATCATGGTTCCAATGCGATCCGAAGCGAAAATCCGCATAAGTGGATCTTCCAGCGACAAATAGAAACGCGATGAACCCGGGTCACCCTGACGACCAGCACGACCGCGTAACTGGTTATCGATACGACGCGACTCATGGCGCTCAGTACCAATAATGTGCAAACCTCCAGCTTCAATTACGGCATCATGCAGTTTCTGCCAGTCTTGCTTTATTTTCTCGATTTTATCGTTAGATGGTTCTTCCAGCTTTTCAACTTCAGCCATCCAGCTTCCGCCCAGAACGATATCGGTACCACGTCCGGCCATGTTGGTCGCAATGGTCACCGTTCCCGGACGGCCTGCCTGAGCAATAATGTCGGCTTCGTGTTCGTGGAATTTAGCGTTCAGTACCGCATGAGGAATTTTCTTTTTCTTCAGCAACTGTGACAAAAGCTCAGAGTTTTCAATAGAAACCGTACCCACCAGCACCGGGCGCTTCTGCTTACGACACTCTTCAATGTCTTCGGCTATAGCTTCGTATTTTTCCAGTGTGGTCAGATAAATAAGATCGGCTCTGTCATCACGAACCATTGGTTTGTTGGTTGGCAGTACAATGGTCTCCAGACCATAAATAGACTGGAACTCGAAGGCTTCAGTATCGGCTGTACCGGTCATACCGGCTAGCTTGTTGTATAGACGGAAATAATTCTGGAAGGTAATAGATGCCAATGTCTGGTTTTCGTTCTGAATTGGCACGCCTTCTTTGGCTTCTACTGCCTGATGCAGACCTTCAGACCAACGGCGACCTTCCATTGTACGTCCTGTATGTTCATCAACAATGACAACCTTGTCGTCTTTGATGATGTAATCCACATCTTTTTGAAATAGATGATGAGCACGTAAAGCAGCATTGATATGGTGCAGTAAACTGATATTAGCGGCTGAGTATAGCGAATCATCAGCGTCCAGCATGCCTTTCTCTTTCAGCAGCTCTTCAATGTGTTCCTGACCGTGTTCGGTAAGATGCAGCTGCTTGGCTTTTTCATCAATGGTAAAGTCGCCGTCGCCTTGTTCTTCTTCAGTGTCTTCTTTTTCCTGACGAACCAAGTGTGGAACCAGCTCATTCATTTTGCGGTACATTTCTGAACTGTCTTCAGCCGGACCGGAAATAATCAGCGGCGTACGGGCTTCATCAATCAGAATTGAGTCGACTTCATCGACCAAAGCGTAGTTTAATTCGCGCTGAACCCTGTCCTGTGGCGCAAAGGCCATATTGTCGCGCAGGTAATCAAAACCAAACTCGTTATTGGTACCGTAAGTAATGTCGGCCTGATAAGCCGCTTTCTTGTCTTCAGGCGCCATGCCCGGAATGTTGAACGCTACGGTCAACCCAAGGAAGTCAAATAATGGTTGGTTGAATTCAGCATCACGCTTGGCCAGGTAATCGTTCACCGTAATAATGTGAACGCCTTTACCCGGTAACGCATTAAGGTAAGCCGGTAAGGTCGCTGTCAGCGTTTTACCTTCACCCGTTTTCATTTCTGCTATGCGGTTATCGTTCAGTACCATACCGCCAATAAGCTGTACATCGAAGTGACGCATCCCGAAAACACGTCTGCTGGCTTCACGAACGGTAGCAAAGGCTTCGGGTAAAATTTTCTCTATGCGCTCACCATCGTTCAGACGCTTGCGAAATTCAGCGGTTTTCTCTTTTAGCTCGGCATCACTTAACGCTTCAAACTCGGGTTCCAGCAAATTAATTCGCTCAACGTCTTTCTTCATAGTTTTGAGAATGCGATCGTTGCGACTACCAAATACTTTTCGAAACAGACTGCCTAGCATGAGATTGATTTATCCTGTGTTACTTTCCTGAACAACAAAAGCGGTACCTAAAGTACCGCCTACGTTCTAATTAATTACCGAGTTAATTTGAGTCAGCTTTACGATACACAAACTGATTAGGGTCAATTTGACGGCCATTACGCAAAACTTCGTAATGAACATGTGGTCCGGTCGACCGACCACTGCTGCCCATTTTCGCAATTTGCTGACCGCGGGTAACAACATCCCCTACTGAAACTGTTAACTCGTCGTTATGACCGTAACGGGTTTTTAAGCCACCACCGTGGTCAATTTCGACTAAGGTGCCGTAACCGTATCTGTCGCCGGCCCAGGTGACAACACCGGCTCCGGTAGCAATAACCTTAACGTCTTCGTTATAACTGGCAAAATCTAACCCTTTATGCATAGCGGGTGTGCCATTGAAAGGGTCCTTACGAACTCCATATTGCGAAGACAACCAACCATCTGAAATTGGACGGCCTGCAATATACGCATCATTATTAAGTTGGTGATTCATCATCACAGATTCAAGTAGCGATAGCTGTTTTTGTTTGTCAGAGATCTGCGACAGCATATCTTCAATTTCAGTGAGGACATCCGTACCAGAGCTGTGAGGCAATTCAGCAACTTCTAACTCTGGTCCGCCAATAGGAAGTTCCTGATTAAAGTTGAACTCACCATTGTCGAGATTGGCGACACCAGCTAAACGTTCACCTAAGGCGTCCAGACGACGCATTTGAGCTCTTAACTCGCCCAGATATATGGTCATAGCACCCAGACGCTTTTGAGTATCTTCTTTTAACTCTTTTAGTGCCTGCTCTTGTAAAACAAGCTTTTTCTGCTCTTCCGTGATTTTGTTCTGTGCCACCGCAGGGTCAATACCCTGATACTGCCATGGCTGCCAGCTAGCAAGACCAATAAAGGCAGCAATACCGATAAAGGAAAAAAATCGACGTCGACTTAACCGAATACGAAAACGTATTTTGGAGCCTCGATAAAAGACTGATAAACTCATCCGAACTCTCTTAATATTTGCCTACTACGCAATTATGTCACGACATCCGAAAACACCATCAGAATGGCTTCGTTCAGGTCAAAAAACCTTGTCGTCAACATTACGACATTATGCACAGTTTGCCGCCCAACTTTCGCATTGGCAACAATTGTTTCAACAATGCGTTGATAAAAATACCAGTCAACACTGCCAATTGCTGAATATCCGCGATGGTCAAATGATCATTCAGGTGGATAACGGTAGCTGGGCAACCAGGCTAAAACTTCAGCAAGCGGCCATTATAACGCATTTTCGCCACAATGCGACGGTCCCGGTACAGAGCCTTTCAATTAAGGTGTCTCCGTCAATGAACAGTTTTGAGAAAAGTATTAAAAATCAGAAAGGTTCGAGCAGCGCAGAGCGCCTACTGACAATGGCTGAGGGGTGTGATGAGCCGTTGAAGTCGGAATTAAAAGCGTTGGCGGCAAAGTTTACCGCCAACGATAAAGATTAAGCTGTCGTGGTTGCTGGTGACCAAAAAGCGATAGGCGCAGTAGCCTGCTCTTCGTCAAAGGTCACAAACTCCCATGCTGACTGCTGCGCTAACAAAGCCTGTAATAGCTGATTATTCAGCGCATGCCCTGACTTGTAAGCACGCAGGTGACCTAAAATACTGTGGCCACCCATGTACAAATCACCAATAGCATCCAACATTTTGTGTTTTACGAATTCATCGTCGTAACGCAAACCGTCACTGTTCAGAATGCGGAATTCATCCAGCACAACAGCGTTATCAAAACTGCCGCCTAATGCCAGGTTATTTTCCCGTAAATACTCAATGTCTTTCATAAAGCCAAAGGTACGAGCACGGCTAATTTCTTTGATAAAAGCATTAGCGCTAAAGTCGATACTGACGGTCTGGCCTGTGTCTGCGATAGCCGGGTGTTCAAAGTCGATAGCAAAGTCGATACGGAAACCATCGTGGGGTAGCAGTTCCGCCCATTTATCACCGTCTTCGACACGTACCGGCTGTTTGATCCGGATGAACTTCTTCGCTGCTGACTGCTCTTCAATGCCCGCGCTTTGTAGCAGGTAAACAAACGGGTGCGAGCTGCCGTCCATAATTGGAATTTCATGCGAATCGACTTCGATAATAGCATTATCAATTCCAACGCCGGCCAGCGCAGCGAGCAAATGCTCGACGGTAGAAACGCGAACGTTTTCCTCATTGATAAGACAGGTACACAGCTGCGTATCACGCACCCAGTCGGCCCGTGCTGGAATATCCACCACAGGATCAAGGTCCACACGACGGAATATCAAACCGGTATTGGCTGGCGCAGGGCGTAAAGTAAGGTTTACTTTATTGCCTTTGTGCAGCCCAACACCAGTGGTTGATATCGCTTGCTGTAATGTACGTTGCTTAATCATGGTACTTGTTCACCTACCTTTATATTCGGTTCGCCATGGCTAAAGCCAAAGCGGCCGCATATTATACGACATTTGTCATGGTTCGATCAAATTTTACGCATACTTATCAAGCGTTACGTCAATTTAGTCGACCTGTTTTCGCAAAAAAGCCGGAATATCCAGATAATCGAGTTCTTTATCCTGTTTAGCTTTGGCAGCAGGCTGACGTTTTGGTTCCGCTTTTGCTTCCGGTTGCAGCTCTTCCTGCTCCTCATAACGAGGTGCTGCACCGCCGCGGTCTATATCATTACTACGGTAAGCCGGTTGCGGTTCACGCTTGGCCGTTGTCTGGTTAGTATTATTCACCAAAGAGATATCGGGCTTACGTTCCGCGCCAATACCTGTAGCAACAACAGTTACGCGCAACTCGTCAGACATTTCAGTATCGATAACCGTACCCACGATCACCGTTGCGTTATCTGAAGCAAAGGCTTTAACCGTATTACCTACGGTGTCCAGTTCTTCAATACTCATGTCCATGCCGGCGGTCACGTTAATCAGAACGCCACGAGCACCAGACAAGTCGATGTCTTCCAGTAACGGGCTGTTAATGGCCATCTCCGCAGCTTCCTGCGCACGGTCTTCACCGCTGGCAACACCGGTGCCCATCATGGCGGTACCCATCTCTTTCATGACCGCGCGAACGTCAGCAAAGTCGACGTTAATAAGACCCGGACGAGTAATCAGCTCAGCAATACCCTGAACCGCACCCAACAAGACGTTGTTTGCAGCGCTAAAGGCATCCAACAGGCTGGTTCCGCGACCCATAACTTTAAGCAGCTTCTCGTTTGGAATGGTAATTAACGAGTCGACACTTTGTGCCAGTGCGTTAATGCCTTCGTCGGCTACAGCCATACGCTTTTTCCCTTCAAACGGGAAAGGCTTGGTAACAACCGCAACTGTCAGAATACCCAGTTCTTTGGCAACTTCAGCAACCACAGGTGCTGCACCGGTTCCGGTACCACCGCCCATGCCAGCTGCAATAAAGACCATATCAGCACCTTCTAAGTGGACTCTGATATTTTCGCGGTCCTCTTCTGCCGACTGACGACCCACTTCCGGGTTGGCGCCAGCGCCAAGACCTTTAGTGATGTCCTGCCCTAATTGAATGGTGACATCCGCCGTATGATTACGCAGAGCCTGCGCATCGGTATTGGCTGCAATAAACTGCACACCTTCAATTGATTCTTTAACCATGTGCTGGACAGCGTTTCCGCCACCACCACCGACGCCAATCACCTTAATGACGGCTTCGCTTTCATAATTGTCCATCAGTTCGAACATAATAATTCTCCCTACCTGCTTTTAACGTGCTACCCCAAGTTAAAACTCACCTTTGAACCAACTCTGCACTTTTTGCCAGAGTCCGATCACGTCAGTTTTAGAGCTTTCTTTTTGTGACACAGCGGCATCTTCCTGCCCATACCGTAACAGTCCCACCGCTGTGGCATAAACCGGATCTTCGACGTAATCTCGTAGGCCTTTCATACCCAGAGGAACGCCGATACGAACCGGCATTTGAAAAATTTCTTCGGCAAAATCAACACAACCTTCCATTTTGGCGCTACCGCCGGTAATAACTACTCCGGCTGCAATTTGCTCGTCTAAACCACTTTGCTGAATTTCATCCCTGACCAGCTCAAACAATTCCTGATAACGCGGCTCGACGACTTCGGCCAGCGTATGACGCGACATTACCCGCGACGGGCGACCTCCCACCGAAGGCACCTCAATGGTGTCTTCCATGCTGACCATTTGTCGCAGTGCACACGCGTGCTTGGTCTTAATTTCTTCTGCGTGGTTGGTCGGCGTACGGAATATCTTGGCAATGTCACTGGTGACCTGATTGCCTGCCGCCGGAATCACCGCTGTATGGCGCAATACCCCGCCCGCGTATATACAAATATCAATGGTGCCGCCGCCTAAATCGACCAGCGCCACGCCTAAATCTTTTTCGTCATCGGTTAATACCGATATACTTGATGCTAACGCCGAGAAAATCAGTTTATCCACCGACAGTCCGCAACGCTCAACCGCTTTTATAATATTCTTCGCCATATCGTTGGCACAGGTAATAATGTGCACTTTCGACTCCATACGGACACCGGACATGCCTATTGGGCTGCGGATACTTTCCTGTGAGTCAATGACGTACTCCTGCGGCAAGACGTGTAAAATACGACGTTCCTTTGCAATAGGCACTGACTGCGCGGCGTGAATCACGCTGTCGACATCATCCTGAGTCACTTCAGCTTCGTTAATCGGTACCATGCCACTTTCGTTCTGACAGGAAATATGACGTCCGGAAATGTTCAAATACACCGATGCCACGCGGCAGTCAGCCATAAGCTCAGCCTCATCAACAGCGCGCTGAACCGACTGCACGACCAGATTAAGGTCATTCACGCCGCCTTTATCCATTCCACGCGACGTAGCCGTGCCAACGCCAACAACACTGATCTCATTATCAGGCAATAACTCACCTATAAGCGCTGTGACTTTGCTGGTGCCTATATCCAGACCTACAACCATATTGTGTTCGGATGTTTTCGACATAACCGTCTAACTCTCACTTTTTGCTTCACGCCAGGCCACTGCAGCCCCGGTGTCATATCGTAAATCCACAGTATCGATTTCGTTGTTTTTACTTTTTTCGTGCTCAACGATGCTGGGAAACACATCGATAAACCGCTTAATTCTCTCTAATGTGGCTTCCCGCCCTAACTTAATTTCAATTCCCTGTGCCAGAAACACGCTAACAGCAAAGCGTTCGGTTAATCTCAGCGCTCTTATCTGAAAGCCATTCACCTCCAGCATTTGCTGTACCCGGTTAAACTCCTTCCAGGTCTCTTTCACCGCATTCTCCGGGCCGAACAACTGTGGCAAATTACTGTCAGCTTTCGTTATATCAGCCCGGAAAACTTCCTGGTGCTGATTGATGAGCCGATCACCGTTCCACATAGCGACAGGTTTGTGCTCTGTCACATAAACCGATAACTTATCTGGCCAAACCTTGCGAATAGAGACCTTTTGCACCCACGGCAACTGCTCTACCCGACGCCTTAAATCATCCACATCGGCCGTAAAAAAGCTTCCTAACGGCTCTGCTGTCAATGCCTGTCTAACCTCTTCGCTAGCGGTATACTGCAACTCGCCCTGAACACTTAGTTCAGCCAGCGGTACTTGCTGTTCGTCTGTCAGCACTTCGTTTAACTGATAGATACCAACCAGTGCCCCCGCAATTGTCAGACATAACACCACTACACCTGACCAAAAATTGACTGAGCGCAGGCGCTGTTCAGCAGCCATCGTTAGCGCTCCAGCGTTTGCGCTAAAATGCGCTCCACTAAGTCATTAAACTGTAAACCAGCAACTTTTGCTGCCATAGGTACCAAGCTTTTTTCTGTCATTCCCGGTACCGTATTGGCCTCTAACAAAAACCATTCACCTGCGTTATTACACATCACATCGATGCGTCCCCAGCC
>Ga0207897_100189_pt1 | contig 27202 bp, 20 predicted proteins | sample LinPmetageLP42_FD_184054 | JGI IMG/M metagenome (GOLD analysis project Ga0207897, IMG submission 184054) | Marine viral communities from the Pacific Ocean - LP-42 (SPAdes) | ecosystem: Environmental > Aquatic > Marine > Oceanic | place: Pacific Ocean | collected 2010-08-27
TGAGATATTTGTAGTTGTTAATACCTTCATAAAGTTCGAGTTTCGTTGAAATACGGCTGTAAAGTTTACGACAGATAGCAACAGTAAAAACTTTTAAAAACAAACCTTATGAAAAATTTGATTAGAAATTCATTAGCAATTTTATGTTGCGGATTAGCATTAACATTTATATCGTGTAGTGACGATGATGATGTGGTAGACGATGGTTCAGACCCAGAAGTGGCGGGCTATATTTATACTACAACAAACGGAGAAGGTGAAAACCAAGTAATACGATTTGAACGAATGGATGACGGATCCTTAAGAAATGAAACTGCTTTTCCCACAGGTAGTAATGGGGGAGCAAATATCTCGGCAGGAGGTAACGCTTTTGGAGATTATGATTCTCAGGGAGCGGTTCAAATAATTGGTAATTATCTTTTAACCGTTAATTCTGGAGGGAATACTGTTTCCGTTTTTTCATTGGATAGAACCAATGGAGATTTAACACGTGTAGCAAATACAAATTCAGGTGGAACACGTCCCGTAAGTATTACTTCCACTCCGGTGAGTGGTAGTACAACAGAATTCTGGGTAGTGGTAGGTAACCAATGGAACAATCCTAATGTTCAGGCTTCAGGTGCTGATTTGAGACGCTTTCCAAATGACGCATTTCATATGATGGATCTTACACAACCCGATGCTACAGATCAAGAACGAAATATTCAGTTATTCCGTTTTGACAGCTCTAATGGTGTTATGACTTCAGTTTCACAATTAGACAATTACGTTCGTGAAAATGGAGGTCCTGTAAATGTGACTTTTAGTGAGGATGGTTCTAAATTGGCTGTTTCTCTTTGGGGAATTGCTCATTTCGGTACTGATAGTCCGTCACTAGATGAACAACACCCAAGTCGTGTGTATGTATATGACTTTAATAATGGAACTGCGTCAAATGGTCGTTTCTTTCAAGAAGAAGGTATCGCAGGTACAATTGGAATTGATTGGGCACCTGGCAGTAATTCTTTGCTATATTCAACAAATTTCAATACAACGATAGCTAAAACAGCTAATAGTTTGACTGTGTTAGCAGATACTGGATCGAGTGTAACAAAGTCAGCCAATTTCGCAACGAGTACAACAGCCGATTTGGATGAAGCATGCTGGACTGCTATAAGTCCATCTGGAGATAGATTATATGTAGCGAGTTTCGCTGCAAACGTGATTACTCCATTTACATTAGATGGTTCAGGAAATGTTACAAGCACATTACCTGTTGAGGAGCGTGGGGGTAATGCACCACCGGCAGATTCTAAGGATGTTTGGGTATCTCCAGATAACCAGTACTTATATCACCTGGGAGCTTTTCAATCGTTCTCGATGAATATTTTTGATATCACTGCTAATGGGGTTGACTATCGCGAGCAAGTAGTGCTTCAAACCACTCAGAGCGGTATAGGCCAACCGGGACAATTTAATTTCCTTGGTCTTACAGGATTTGACCTTCAGTAATAGAAATAGAATTTAATATTATTAAGGCCTCCTGTAAATTCATTACAGGAGGCTTTTTATTCATTTAGGTTTTAAGGAGTACATAAGATATTTTAACCTCTGGACGAAAACACAAATAAATTAAGAAAAAAAATAGTAAGTAATTAAAAAACAAAGATGATGATAACCTGGAAAGAAGTAATAAATTTTGCAAATAACGGAAATCCTGAGCCAGATCGTCGTGTTGAAAAGACCGAAGCAGAATGGCAGGAACAATTAACCCCAGAACAATTTAGGATTACCCGAAAAAAAGGAACCGAAGCACCTCATAGTGGTGCCTTGTGCAGCATCTATGATGAAGGACACTATAATTGTATTTGTTGTAATTCCCCTTTATTCGATTCAACCATAAAATTTAGTTCAAGTAGTGGTTGGCCGAGTTTTACACAGCCTATTGAGAAAAATGCTATTAAATATGAAAAGGATAGCACTTTTGGAATGACCCGTGTTGAGGTTATGTGCAATACCTGTGACGCCCATTTGGGGCACGTGTTTCCCGATGGTCCAGAACCTAGCGGGTTACGTTATTGCATCAACTCTGCATCGATGCAAATGGAGACCAAAAATATAACTGAAGAAATTAAAACTGAAAAAGAAACAAAGTAATGGAAAACGAGAAATTAAAATTAATGACAATTGGTGGAGGATGTTTTTGGTGTGTTGAAGCCGTATTTGTGGAAGTAAAAGGAGTAGAGAAAGTAGTCTCTGGTTATACTGGTGGCGCTGTTCCTGGCAAGCCAACCTATAGAGAAGTTTGTTCTGGTAAAACAGGGTGTGCAGAGGTGATTCAAGTTAGTTTTGATCCATCTGTTATCGCGTATGAAGATTTGTTGGTTATTTTTATGACCAGCCATGATCCTACGACCTTAAATAGACAGGGTGCAGATCGAGGAACTCAGTACCGCTCGGTGATCTATTATCACGATGACAGTCAAAAAGAAATAGCCAATGCTGTGGTTTCAGAATTAGCGCGCTATTTTGAAAACCCTATCGTTACCGAGATTAGTCCAGCAGAAGAATTTTATGCTGCTGAAGAAAGTCATCAAAATTATTATGCAAACAATCAGTCACAAGGGTATTGCAGTGCTGTAATAACCCCAAAATTAACAAAGCTACGTAAAATGCACGCTGATAAATTAAAGGTGAATGCTTAGCGATTTATAAGCTCTTGATAATAGGTTTTTTTCAGTGGGAGGAACGATGGTTTTTTCCACTGAAAAAAGTAAAGACAAAAATTCAACCGCTTTTAGAATACTAATTTTTATACCTTTATTGTTGTAAAATAAAGGTATGCTATTGAGATTACTATTTTTGATCTTCGGTTTTCAAGCTCTTTTGGCACAAGATCGTGTGGCCATACTTGTGGATAGTTTAGCACAAACCACTATAATTAAAGAAAGGAGTGCAATAAGTCTTGCTATTGCAAAGGAACTCCAGCAAACGGACTGGAGTAGAACCTTGTATTATCTCGATATTGCCAAAGAAAATGCTGTAAATTCAGGAGCTGATAAAGAATTGGCCGACTATTATCAGGCTTCAGGTAACATATATTCTAATAAAGATGCCTTGGACATTGCCTTAGCGCATTTTTTAAAAGCCTATGACTTTTATCAAGAAAAGGAGCCTTCAGAGCGTTTTCGACTGGAGAATAACCTGGCTATCGTCTATGCACGCATAGATAACAGGGACAAAGCACTTGAGTATTTCAGAAAAGTGTACAACTATCAAAAGCAAAAAAAAGACACCCTGTATCTGGCCCAAATTCTTAATAATATGGGCAATCTCTACCGAGATAAAAATGTAGATTCTGCTCTGGTCTATTTTAATAAATCTTTAGTCCTTTCTCAAGGAATAGAAGATCCTAATCTAACCATATATCTTTACACAAATTTGGGTAGGTGTTACCTAAGCAAAGAACAGCCCGATACAGCAAGGTCTTTTTTTAAAAAAGCATTACATGCAGTGGACTCAATTACAAATACAAGAACGGCTTCTTGGTTGTTTACTGAAATGTCTGAATTTTATTTAAATGAAAAACAAATAGACTCTTCGCTACTATTCTCAAAAAAAGCGGTTGCGATCAACGACTCGTTGGCACCTTTTGGTTTTGAGCAGCAAAAGGCAGTTTCATTGTTATATCAAGGACTTGTTGCCGATCGAGATTATAAACAGGCCACGTCTTATTTTAAAAAATATGATGAAATAAGAGATTCGCTAGATCTCGAAGATAAAAGAGTAAATGTCGAGAAGGTGCTTATTGAACAGGAATACCGCAATAAGGAAAAAATTAGAGAGCTTGAAGAAAGCAAAAAACGCTTTCGATATTATATGATTCTCTTGGGTATGCTGGCTGTCCTTTTGCTATTGGTGGTTCTTTTGGTTCGCTTCAAGAATAAACTCAAAAATACGGAGCTAGAAAAGGAATTGGCAAAAACCAAACAGAAGGAGCTCCAAGCGAATATTCAGTTAAAAAATAAAGAATTGATAGGGAAGGCCATGGTCGAGATGCACCGTACCGAAATTGTAGAAGAAATCTTGACCGATCTAAAACAAATAAAAAGAAACGCGGCTAAAAAGGAAACCCAGCAAGCTATAGACTACATTGTTAAGCGACTAAAAAGAGATGCCGATTCCAATATTTGGGAAGAATTTGAAATACGGTTTGAGCAGGTACATGAGTCTTTTTATAAAAACCTGATAAAGAAACATCCCGTTCTTACCATACGCGATAAGCGTCTTTGTGCGCTGTTAAAATTAAACCTCACTTCAAAAGAGATTGCACAAATCACAGGACAATCCTTAAAATCTGTGGAGAATGCCCGAACGCGACTTCGAAAAAAGCTAGACATTACGTATTCTGATACCGATTTATCCTCCTATTTATTCAATTTTAATTGAAAACCACTCCATTTTTATACACAAGTTTTATCAACATAATATGTTAAAAATCAAATAGTAGTATATATTTGAGTAGTAAAGAGTGGGTATTTTTATATGCCTGAGTGTTTTTGTTGGGGTTCCTAAATTTTTTAAAGTTTGTGACCGTTCTATATTTGGATCAGATTTTAAAATCAATTACAATTAAATGAAAGACACATCAAAACAAGAAAAGGAACTTGATGACCTTCTTGAGAATAACAAGAACAAAAAAAATGCATTGAAGAAGATAATCAACGAACTTGAGAAACAACAAAAATCTAATCAAAAACGTAAATAAAATGAACACTATGAAAACAATTTTTACAATAATTTGTCTCGTCATGATGGGGAGTGTCCACGCACAATGGACAGAAAACACCGATGAAAATACATTGGTAGTAGAATCTGAAGCTACAGATATGAAAGCTCTTGGCACATCGACAGGGGAAACCTACGTGGTGTTTTGGAAATCAGTAGCTGCCCCAACAAATTTTGAGTTGCGTATGCAGGTACTTGATGCTGATGGTAATCAAACATTAGGTGAAGATGGGATGCTGGTAAGTGACCAGATCCCTATGTCTACCTTTACGGTATTGTGGAATATCGAAGTAGACGAAGCAGATAACCTATATATTGGGGTAACTGGTACAGGCGGTGGAGATCCAGCTTTCGCATTTAAATTGGATGCAGAAGGTAATTTTATTTGGGATGAAAACGGTGTGAGTATCGGTAGTGGAAATGTTGTAACGATCTTGCCATTATCTTCAGGGGGAGCCCTCATTAGTTGGTTAGGTTCCTCTGGGGCAGTCATGCAAGCGTATGATGAAACAGGTATGCCTGTTTGGACTACTACGCAGCCCATAGCAGGAGGCCCGGGGTTTACAATACCTGGTAATTTCTTTGAAATTTCTGGTGGTGATTTTATAGCGATTTTTCATTCTTCCATAGGAGGTATCAACACAAATCTTTATGCACAGCGATATGACAGTGACGGGTTAGCTCAGTGGACAGAAGCTTTACAGCTTTCAGATAAGGCGACAGTGTTTAATAGAGGGTATGAAGGCGTTCAGGACGGTGATATTGTTTATATGAGCTATTTTGGAGCCTCTAATAACCGTTTTGATGCATATTTACAACGTATAAATCCAGATGGAACCATACCTTGGGGAATTAACGGTGTAGACTTTGATATGAGTAATACTTTTTTTGAAACTACTGTTGCTATTGCATTCGATGGTGGTGCTTCCGCTATCTATGCCGTAAGTAACTATACAGATGCTACGCAAAACATGAACGGACTTTTTATACAGAAGTTTGATAAAAACACAGGCGCGGCACAGTTTACAGAGAATGCTAAAAGCATTTATACGGTAGGACTAGAAAAAGTGCATCAAGGCGGTATGCACTTATTAAATGGAACTCCATGGTTACTTGTGCAAGATGGCGTGGATAATGGAGCTTCTCCAGTTACATTAAATGCGGTCTACCTAGACGAAAATGGTGATTTTGCTTGGGATGAAGAGACTCGGCCAGTGGCAACATTCTCTGCTAATAAAAGTAGAATTCAATATACAGCACCCGTTGATGGACAAAGCGTAGCCGTATTTGTGGAAGATAAGGGAACGGGTGAAAAAATCTATGCGCAGAATGTGGAGGATGAAACATTGGGTCTGGACGAATTTGCTCAAAACCCGCTCTTTTATTCAAACCCTGTCAAAGATGAAGTGAGGGTGCAGACTGCGACGGGAATTGAAGCAATTTCCATATACAATATATTGGGACAAAAGATTTTTTCTTCATATTATAACGGGCAACAGGATGTTATTATTAACGCTCAATCTTGGCAGAAGGGGATGTATGTGCTTTCTGTAAAAAACAATAACGGGACGTCTAAATCAGTAAAACTGGTAAAAGAATAATGCTCCTCATTTTTTATCAGAATAGAAAGCCTCTTCATAGATGTATGAAGAGGCTTTAATAAAAAAGCCCTTCAATAAAGAAGGGCTTCTGTGAGAAAATCTTACTTTTTCATAGCGCCAAAAACCGTTGTTTCTGACTATTATTTTTCCCACAATCCTTTAAAAATAATAGTTGATACCTGCATTAAAATAGTGACTATCTACTATTAAAGGAATTAATGTGTTGTTTTTTATAAAGCTTAAATTAGTTTCATACTCTGGTATAAAACTTACCGTAAAGCCTATTTTTTTGCCATTATTCAAGCCAACTAAAACTCCTGCCTTAGGTTGAAAAAATATATTTCCTTCAGCTTGATCAATTCGGTCGCCATTATAAAAGCCATCATAACTTTCTGTCGCCGCACCTATGCCTATTCCAACAAATGGTTGTATTTTCTTTTCTTTAGCAAATCGATATTCGGCGCCTAATGTAAAACGATAACTGTTTTTTTTGAAATTTGTTGTAAAAGGAGCATTGTTAAAATCTTTATCACCAGAAAATGCGGCGCTAGCTTCTGCAGTAAAATATAGATTATTCTGTAAGTTCCCAACAAAACCAGGTGTTACGGCAACACCCACATTAATTTGAGGCTGAGTTTGTGTTTCGTAATCATCAAAATTAAAAAAAGATATTCTATTTACTGAAGCACCTATTCCCCCATAAAATTGAAATGTATCGGTTTGATATCTATTGGCCTCTTCAATTTCTGAAGTAGTAGCTTGATAAGCACCATACGTACACTGATTATATAGATTTGTAAGATTTATTAATTTGCTTTCAGTGAATGTTTGATCCTTATTGATTTCATCGCGAATTGAATTACAATCATTAAATAGAACCGATAGAATTCCTGGAACTTGCTTTTGCTTGTAAGAGTCATCTCCTGTGTACAAGACTTTTTCTTCTCCATTACTCATCTTGACAGCAAATTTACTGTCGCTGTATTTAATGAGTGTTGCTTTTCCGGAAACTAAAATATTTCCGTTTTGTGATTTCCCAGCACTATTTGTTACTTGAGCGGTACCCAAAGTGGTGCTAAGTGCCAAAAAAAATGTTATAATATATATTGATTTCATTGTATGTTTTTGAATTAAGTTTTTCGCAAGAGCGCCTCCCCAAAATAAATTTCCTTATGTGGGTAAGAGCAGCTCTAGCGTACTATTTGTTTTATTTATTAGCGCCAGGAGGATATTCGGCTAAAATTTCAGAGACTATTTCTCTAATTCGCTCATCACGGGCATCTATATCATTGCCAGTTATAAGCCTAGCGCTCCCGATACCTTGCCAAACTAATTCATTAGTTTTAGCATCTATGAGGTCAATGTAGAGGCTGCCCTCTGTACTCCTAGAGACAGAATTACCATAACCTCCTCCATAAAAACCACGATAATACCAAGGATTCCATCCCCAGCCATATCCAAAATTATTGTTGTATACATCAACCCGTTCACGCTCCTTCGTAAATATGCTCACTAAAAGGGTAGGCGCTTCGTTTTTTTGCAACCCTTTTGCAGAAAGTTCTGCATCGATTGCTCTAAGAATTCTTTTTTTATCTAAATCACTGATCTCTGCTTTATCAACACCTGGCTTATAAAAAGCATAAGAGTTATAGCTATTGAAATCTGCTTTACGATCATAATCTGCCGCGACGCGTACAGAAGAACATGAAGCAAAAACAAAAACCAAGAGAACGGGCAAAAATTTAATTGCTTTCATCTGTATTGTTTTTTATTTTAATAAATCATCATCTACAAAATTAGGAAGCGTCACTTTTAAGTTTGAATTGCGTTTCATTTCTCTCTTAATGGCAAATATTGCTTCTTCATTTCTAGCCCAACTTCGCCTGGCGATACCATTGTTTACATCCCAGAAAAGCATGGATTCTAGACGTCGTTGAGCATCATTACTACCATCAAGTACCATGCCGAAACCACCATTAATAACCTCTCCCCAGCCTACACCACCACCATTATGAATGCTTACCCAGGTAGCTCCTCTAAAACTATCTCCAATTACATTTTGGATGGCCATATCTGCTGTAAAGCGACTCCCATCGTAAATATTAGACGTTTCTCTATAGGGGGAATCGGTTCCTGAGACATCGTGATGATCCCTGCCCAAAATTACAGTGCCTATCCTTTTATCGGCAATTGCTTTATTGAATGCCGAGGCTATCTTCATTCTACCTTCTGCATCTGCGTATAAGATGCGCGCTTGTGATCCTACGACCAATTTATTTTCCTGAGCACCTTTAATCCAGGTGATATTATCCTGCATTTGCTGCTTGATTTCCTTTGGTGATGTTTGCATCATTTCTTCTAGTACATCGCAGGCAATTTCATCGGTAGTTGCTAAGTCTTCAGGTTTTCCAGATGCACATACCCATCTAAAAGGGCCAAACCCATAATCAAAACACATAGGCCCCATGATATCTTGAACATAACTGGGATATTTAAATTCTTTGTTTGTTTCTGCAGAAAGGATATCGGCGCCAGCTCTTGAGGCTTCCAATAAAAAGGCATTTCCATAATCGAAGAAGTAGGTGCCTTTTGCGGTGTGTTTGTTAATGGCCTCGGTGTGGCGTACAAGACTTTTTTTAACTTCAGTTTTAAAAGTTTCAGGATCATTTGCCATCATATTATTAGAATCTTCGTACGATAATCCCACTGGATAATATCCGCCTGCCCACGGGTTGTGTAAGGAGGTTTGATCGCTGCCAAGATCTATGTGAATATTTTGTTCATCAAAAGTTTCCCATACGTCTACGATATTTCCGTCGTACGCAATAGAGACGGTTTCCTTTTGAGCGATCGCTTTTTTAACACGTTCTGAAAGCAGATCCAAATCACTAATAACTTCATCAACCCAACCTTGGCTGTGTCTGGTTTCTGTTGCTTTTTTATTAACTTCGGCACATACCGTCACGCAACGAGCAATGGTTCCTGCTTTGGGCTGTGCGCCACTCATTCCACCTAATCCTGAAGTGACAAATAAACCACCTTTTGGAGATTTTTTAATTTTCCGGAAGCCATTAAGAACTGTGATCGTGGTTCCATGTACAATGCCCTGTGGACCGATGTACATATAACTTCCTGCGGTCATTTGGCCATATTGGGTAACGCCCAGCGCATTAAATTTTTCCCAATCATCTTGTTTTGAGTAATTAGGGATCATCATTCCGTTAGTTACTACCACTCTCGGTGCATCTTTGTGAGATGGGAATAAACCCATTGGGTGACCAGAATACATCGCGAGGGTTTGCTCCTCTGTCATTTGAGCAAGGTAGCTCATCACGAGCCTATATTGTGCCCAATTTTGAAACACAGCGCCATTACCGCCATAGGTTATTAATTCATGAGGATGTTGGGCTACGGCATGGTCTAAATTATTTTGAATCATCAGCATAATTGCCTTTGCCTGTTCGCATGCTCCCGGATACGCTTCAATAGGGCGCGCATAAATTTTATAATCTGGACGAAACCGGTACATATAAATACGGCCAAAATCATCCAATTCCTTTTTAAATTCTGGAAGTAAGGTGGCATGGTGCTTCGGGTCAAAATAGCGCAGTGCGTTTCGCAAGGCAAGCTTAGTTTCTTCAGGAGAAAGTATTTTTTTTCGTTTTGGCGCATGATTAACAGAAGTATCGTAATCCTTTATTTCTGGAAGTGTTTCAGGAATTCCTTGTAGTATTTCTTCTTTAAAGTTCATAAGGTAAAAATTCGATATTCAGAAAATAGTTTTTCCAAAATTAGTAAGCTATTCGTTATTTTTTTTCGTCTTATTGAATCCGTAGGGACAATGTCTGCAACCACTTTCACAGCAATAGCCTCTCTTTAAATGGTACTGCTCGGTAAAGCATTTATAGCCTTCTGGTGTAAGGTAGTAATCGCCTTCTTCGATCTCTATTTTTTTCTTTGGAAATAGCATTTATCAAAAATACAAAAAACGAATTATGAAATCGGTGTTCACATTTTAAAAGGTGTGTCTGTAAGAAAAGGAAACCTTTAATTTATTCTATTGTTGGCTAAAAAAAATTTATGAAAAAGTGGTTTTAGTATAAAAAAAGCAAATGAAAACCTGTTGTTTTAAGAAAACAGACTCCGTTACGTTGTGTTTCTTAATTAATAAAAAGCAACATAAGAAAGTTGAAGATTCGTAAATGTAAAACCTGTGTGATTAGCAATATGAAACTTAACCACACCTGTAGCTGCCTCGGTTGTAATAACAAAGTCGCCAAAGTTTACTCCAATTGGTAGGGGGCCAACTAATGTTGGGGTTACTGTCGATGATTGTCGCATATTTACGTCGGTTATGCTCAATAAGAAATAGGTTGAATTAATGTCAAAAGTTCCAGAAAAAAATTTTCCGATATTACTTATTTGTCCGGTGTTTAAAAAACCAGGTCCCCAGGTGGGAGGGACGCCCGGACCTTTTGAAATTAAAAGCTGATCTGTTGCACCAGGTACATTTCCTGGTTTAAAATCCCCATCGATACGTACATTACCGTTTACGTGCAGGGTTTCGGTAGGTATGGTAGTATTAATACCAACTTGACTAAATGCAGACGTAGTGAATAGTAATAACAGGACAGAAATCAAAAGTGTCTTTAGGGCTTCTTGGTGCTGCTTTTTCATATTGAAACTTTTTGAAAAGCAGGTAAACAATACGTAAGATTTGGAGATTTAAATTACTAAAAATATTTGATATACAGTGCTTTAATAGAATAATTTGAATCTGATTTTTCTAAAAATGTATTTTATAAGAGTCATTTTTTCAAGAATTTATAGTGGCTATTATTTAAGTTGGTAACTTAGAGGCATGATTTTGCTCGTTAATAAGTTTTTGCTTCCGAAAGGTTTCAATGGGATCGCCTTATGGCCATTTGTGATCGTGCGTCATAAAGAATTGAAATATCAAAGCCAGTTCATTCATCATGAAAAAATTCATTTAAGACAACAGGTCGAAATGCTCATTCTTTTTTTCTATCTGTGGTATGGGTTTGAATATATAGTCAGGTTGTTTCAATATAAAGACAGGCATATTGCATACCAAAATATCAGCTTTGAGCGAGAAGCGTATACTAACGAATATACCCCCGCTTATTTAAACACGAGGGTTTTCTGGGGGTTTTTAAGATATATAGTCTACTAAATTATATTTATCGATGTATAATGGCCTGTATGGAATCGTAATTAGTTTCTCCAAAAACCATTTGAAACCCAAACGATCCACCAAAACCACGTGCAGTAAGGGTAAAGTTGTGTGTTCCTGCGGGCAATTCCACATAGCCATTCCCACTTAAATAATAGAATCCAGAAGCATATGTGCCGCCAATAGTTGTTGATTCTGGGTTATTGGTGTACGTGCCCGTATCGTACCCATAATGATTTGTGTTGTTGCCATTAACCGTAAACCATGCCCTAAACAATCGGGATGCTCCATCTGTGATGGGACCCCCATCTATAGCATTAATGACTACGCTAAATTGGTAGCTATAGTGAACCAAGGAGCGTTGCGTCAGTGTTATGGTTGAGGTATTGAGGTTTATATCTACAGAAGCTCCAGAATTAGATGTAATTGTCACAGCATCGGTAAAATTTCTTAAATTTAAAGGCATAAAACTTTGAATAAGAGGAGGCTGAGTAGTAAGATCTCCGTCGTTGTTTACATAAACGGGAACTGGATCTGCTGGAATATTATTTGCATCGTTTGTAGTGTTAAGTCCGTCAATCCTAATGGTAGAATTATTTCCTGCAAGGTGCATTTCTTTTTGAGGATTGTTTGTGCCTACGCCGGTATTCCCATTAGGACGAACTATGAAATTTCCACCGCTATAGGTTCCGTCTGAATTAGGTGTGACGCCCAGTACCATTCCACCTTCAGACCAATACTCACTATCTGTAATGTCTACACCCCAAAGTGGCGCTCCTTCATCAGTTTTTCTACCAGAAATCCAATATTTGTTGGCTCCTGGGTCTGTAGTTGTATTAGCTAATTCAATAAGGCTAAAACCATAGTCCCCGCTATTAATAATTCCGCTTTTATGTACTTTTAATACAGAGCTTGCGTCTTGACCGCCCCCGCCATTATCCGCATCTTCTATAGTAAATACGTCCTTTTCTCCTGTAAGGTTGTCTCCTTGAAAAAAGTTGAAAGCATTAATATTAGCATTGCTACGAGCGTCCAAAACATTTGCGTTAGTGGTAGAATTAATTCCGAAGAAACCATTTTCATAATTTAATACTTGACCGCTCATATCGTAAGTTCGAGTTTCTAAACTTTGGATAAGATCATTTTTACCCAGATTGATATCAGAAATATTAATCCATTCGCTCGTTTGCCAATAATAAAAGCCTTCGTTTATTATTGCATTATCAGTTGTGTTGTAAATTAAGGTCCCATTTGTCAAGGGTCCAGAGATTGTTGCCGTATCTACGTTTGAGAGTAGGGAAATTCTAGGGATTAAGATACCACTGTTATTACTGTCTATTTCTAATGCTATACCGTTGTCGATATTAGTGGTGCCAATTCCTACTTGTGCAGTTATATTTCCCATAGATAGGAAAAAAATCAAAAAACAAATTGAAAGTTTGAGTAGTTTTTTTATCATGATTATAATTTGAGGAATATTCCTACAAAATATAATAAAAAATCGTTTAAAAACAAATATAATCGTTGAAATGATTATAAAATTAACATTTACATTGTTTTTGTCTAAAAATTATACTAAATAACACCATCAGGACTGATACTCCTACGATTTTTTTGGAATATAAACCTTAACTTGAATTTTGCCGAAACAGAATCTTCTTTTACTAAAAAGCCCTCACATCTATTATGTGAGGGCTTTTGGGATGAATGGATAACATGCTACTTTTATTCTTTTATAATTTTTTTAGTCACAGTACCTTTTTCTGTTGTGATCCTAACAAAATAGATCGATGTTTCAAGAGGCGCTAAATTGATGGAAAAGATATTGGTTTTTTCTTCTATACTTTGTGACATTCTTCTGCCTCTTACGTCATAGACTTCGACATCTTTGATAAAATAAGAAGGTGAATTAATAGTAATAATATCATTTGTTGGGTTCGGATAGACAATGATTGCATTCTCATCATTCATATCTTGCCCTAGAATTTCTTCAGGCTCAAAACGAAGTATAAATCTATTATCATATTTGGCTTTCCCACTTTTGAACAGATAGTTTTCTTCACTTAAATTCGTGATGATATCTTCTTGGGTATCGATTAAATATACGGTTGAGATGCCTAAACTTTCCCCTTGTATGTCTGCGATGGAAATTTCATAGAACAGCTCAGATTCAACCTGAGTTGAAAATCCTAGAGTTACTTCAGTAATTTCAGTGAAAGGTGCTCTCGATTGAATTCCCAATTCTTCGCTTCCGTCGTCAAGATGACTGTATAATGAAACTACTGTGGCAAGACGATTTGTGTCATATCCTTCATCCAGATTATTTGTAGCATTTGCTGTAAAAGCAATTCCTGTAAAACCTCCAGCATTAAATTTAGGATCTCGCACCTCTAAAACCAAACTTTCGGTAGGTATAGTCCTTCCTAAGGTGGTATTGCCAGAAGTGAGCCTCATGCTGTTATTAAATGTTATTTCCTGCGTTGTGCCATCGGCTCCCGAGGTTCGAATGGCAAATCCCTGTGCGGTTGAAATTACGCCATTAGGGGCCGTGCCCTGGGCATTACCAACATCATTTGCCGCAGGCATTCCCATCCCTAAGTTTCTAATAGAAATATCATCCATATCAAAACGTAAATTAGAGCCAGGGAGGCCTGTTCCGGGAGGTGTTAAGTGCTCCCAAAAATAAAGTGCTGTTAATCCGTTGGCTGTCATAAATACATCACCATCAATTGCAGATGAATATGGGTTTGCCAACACATTCGGGGTTCCATTAGGATTATCCGCAGGACCATTATTATAGGCGGTATGTGTTGTTACACCATTTTTTAGTGTTCCCTGAGTGTAATTGAAAGTGTAGGTTTCGTTTGCTGGATCGGTATAGCTATCCTGCGGGCGTACCACATAACCATGTGCTGGCAAAATTGGCGTTGTTCCGGTAATCTGATTGTAATAATTACCATCATCGTCTGCAAAATTTGTACCTCCAAGCGGAACATCTGGATGCGGAATAAAATCACTAGGATCAAAATCAAGGACCAAGAACGGGGTAGCAAAAACACCATTTCTCGTTTCCGAATCCATTGGGCTTCCCATAATCATAAAATCCCGTGTTTGTAACACGGGTGTGATCACTTCAACGTCGATGCTTCCATTATTGATCACTTGAGCGTTATCGTCGGTTTGTACTATACTACCTTGATGTGCTACAACAAGATTACCATTAACTACTATATCTTTTTCAGTTTTAAGATAGGCGTCTGCGGCTATGGTAAGCGTACGGTTCGTATTTACTTGACAATTGCAAGCATCAATGCTAGTGGCTGATGTTAGTGTTGCGTTGGAAGCAATTCGGGCATTTGAACCTAAACCAGGAAAGCCATTGGACCAAGAGCTATTGTTCGCGATATCACCTCCTGTATATTGTGTTTCTTCCGCTTCGATAGTAATTGTTCTGGTACAAGATGCTTTAAACCCATAGTCGTCTTCTACTTCGATGGTGATATCAAACGTGTTGCCCACGTCGGCACAGGTGAAGGTTGTTTGTCCACTTAAGATTGTTTTTTTTATAATCCCTTTATTGTCTGTGGCACCTGCAGCTAGATCATCTGCTGTTAAAGTAAGAATTCCCGATGCTTTATTTAAGGTAGCTATTATTGGTGTGCAATCCATTACTGGAGCTTCGTTATCGTAATTTTGTGCTTTAACAATAAAGACTCCTCCCTCTAAATTGGTCATTAAAATATTTCCACTCTCAAAAAAAGGATATACATTCCATGTCCCATTAAAGATATTATTATTTGGGGTTTCTTCTATATATGAATCAAAATAGGACTCTTCAACCATATTATCTGGTTGGTTACTGCCATTTTCAAAAATACTACTGCTTGCTGGAATTGTGTTGTCTATATTATGAACTCTTTTTATACTCATCCCTGCTCGATAATTAGCCATATAAAAACGTTTATCTTTTACATATCCATTATGATCAATAGCACCCGTTCTTCCGTAGTAGTTAAATTGGATAAAAGGATTGTCTAAATCTTCAACATTTAGAACAATTGTTTTTGTATTACCAACGCCTGTTGTTGCTTCATCTTCTTCATCCCCGAAAATAAAATATTTTTTATCTTTAGTAAACCATCCTTGGTGTGCATATGCTGCTTGACTATAGCCTATTCTAGATATAAATTTAACAGCTCCTGTGCCCGCACCAGTGATGCGATCTGTAAGGTCTGAAAAAACAATGTTATTAGATCCGCCCACATTACCATTACTGCCTATTAATATTTCTCTCCCTTGATAGTCTGGGTCTGGACCGTCATAGGTTACAACCTGCGCATCGTGGGTATACCCTTCAGATGAGTAGTTGCCCTCGAAAGTTAACGTAGGTGGAGCTGTACTTGTGTCTATCCCAATAAAAATAGGTCCTCCAAGACCTAAATTTGATCCTAATATATAGGCAATGCCAGAATCTTCGTTAATAATTATATTATGTGAATCTCTAAGGACCGCACCACCCGTCCCAGGAATGGTGGTCATCCTCATATATGTATTATTAGTGGTTACTGTTGTTAGGTTAAAAACTCTTGTTGCATCTTCAGTAAGCCCCTGTAAGCTGTTTAGATCAAAAACCTGCATTCCGAAATTTCCAGCTTCACTCACAATAAATGCCCAGTTTTCATAGGTTTTAACATCACTCCATAAACTGTTGGAAACTCCAGACGGTTTTGGGAGCCTGCCTAATCTTCTAGGGTTTACAGGATTGGTTATGTCCATAAAATAGAGGCCATTGGTTAGGCCAACTAGAGCATATTCTTTACCATCTCGAACGTCGGTCCAACCCCAAGAATCGTTTCCTTGGTAAGGTCTTCCTCCCAAAGTTAATGTAGCGGCTCCCAATCCATCGGTTGTTCCAATATAAGGTGTGAAGGACATTAAGTCAATTCCATCACAAGGGTAACTTCCTGCAAACCCATTAACACAAGGAGTTTGGGAAAAAGAGAAAGGGGTTATTGCTATAGCAATTAGGAGAAGTAAAAATTTTTTCATCCGATATATGGTTATTATTTTATGGAATACTTTGCTTATAAGATTAATCTAAAAAAGTAAATTCTACGGTGCACGGTGTGCCTACACCTACATGGCCTCTACCATCACCCGAGTTTCCAGTATCTTCAAAATGGGTGCCTACAAAAATATCAATTTCTAGCTTAAAAGGATATACTTGCCCCGCTACCAAATCAACATATTTTACGATTGATGTATCATGCTTGTATTGTTCATAGTAAGTGCCGCCTCCTATACCTCCATTATACAAAGAGTAGGAATGCGTATAGATTATATCACTACTTCCGTTAAAAGTGAACCGAAAAAGTCCCTCCATGGTACCCATATTAATACTTCCCGTAACGGGTAAAATCATTTTACCAGCGCCAAAATTAAAGCTTGTTTTTATTCGGTATTTGCCTGTGTATTTTGCTGTAAAGCTGGACCCTGTTTCTAACCCTGGTATTTCCGCCCAATCTGAAGTGCCCGAATTGTAGGTTTCATCTCCGGTCACGGTTCTAAAGTCTAATGGGGATTGTTCGTATAATGCTGAGTCTTCACGCAGGTACTGTGGATTCCATTTGGTTCCGTCCCATGCATATATTCCTGGGGAGACATCGTTTGATCCTGTTTGTGTAGTATTTGTATTAAAAATAACTGTGCCTTGTACAAGTGGCCCTCCATTAGGATTTGTTACGGGGCTCGCAGAATTCGAAGCTATAAGGGCTGCCTTTGGAAAGACAAAACCTTTAAATTCATTGTTTTGTAGATCCAACATGCCTTCAGGAGAGTTCGTCCCTATCCCTACCTGAGCATCAATATGAAAGGAGATAATACAGAAGAATGCTACAAATGATATTTTTGATATACATTTCATAAAAATAGTTTTTATCTTTTTCTGTTAATTTTCATCTATATAGGATATTTCTATATAGCATGGGATATCTGCTCCGACATAGCCTCGCCCGTCGTCCGATAAAAATTGGTTTCCACCTGCTTTTAATCCAGGAGCATCGAATTGATCAAACTGTAATGACAGCGGGTAGTTAGTGCCTGCCACTAATTGCACATAAATTGTCTTATAGGTCTCTGCCCATACGTTGCTATAATAGGTTCCTCCACCAATATGCGCATTGTAAGTTGAAAAAGAATTCACATTAAAGATATGATCGGTTCCGTTAAATGCAAATTTAAAGTTGCCTTCAACCATCGCTGTATTTACATCGCCGTTATCAATCATTTCACCACCGCCAAAATTAACTTTTAATTCGATACGGTACAGTCCAGAATATTTTGCTGTAAAGGATTTTCCTGCAGAAACTCCTAAACCAGAAATGTCTTGATAGTCTCCAATAACTGGGTTCGATGAAGTTCTTACAGCACTGGTTTGTTTAAATAATTCGGTCTGGCGAATAAAAAAGTGAGTAACCCATTTACTTCCGTTCCAAGAGTAGATCCCTGGCTCAACATCATTATTCCCAGTGTTGGTTGTGTTAGTGTTATAAATAGTAGTACCAATGGTGAGGTTTGGTGCGTTTGGATTTATGACGGGCCCTTCTATAATAGTTGAGGTCAAAGCCACACTTGGATACACTACGCCATAAATAGTACTATCAATATCTAATATTCCTTTTGGTTGGTCTGTCCCTATCCCAACTTGAGCTTGGCAGATGGGGATATTATGAAGCAAACCAAGTATAAGAATAAAGCAAAAAAAAGTATTTTTTTTCATCATTTATTTTTTTGGTTACTCTCCTATGTAGGTGTATTCAATTGTGCACGGAACGTGGTCTGGAATACCTATATATCCTTTGCCATTTGCTGAGTCTCCACCACCATCAAATCCTGGTGCTGGTAATTGGTCGAACCTGAGTTCAAAATTGTAAGGAGTGCCTGCAGTAACACTTACATATTCCGTAGTTGAGAATTGTTCCCAGATGGCGTAATAATTTGTTCCTGTGTCGGTTCGGGTACAATTCGTCTTAGTGCGGATAATATAGTCTGTTCCATTGAATCTGAACCTAAAATTACCCTCTTGTACACCAACGTCGGTTCCTGTAGAGGCATTTAAAATATAGCCACCCCCATAGTTGACACTTATCTCTATTTTGTAAGTACCTGTATATTTTGGAATGAAAGTCTTTCCTGTTAATCCAGGAATGTTTTGGTAACCTCCAGTTGATTGAGGTTGAAAAAATGAGCTTTGCCTGTACATTTCCGAATGCTTTTTTGTGAATTTGTTGAACCACTCGGTGCCTGTCCAAACATAAATACCTTTGTAGACATCATTAGAACCGGTATTTGTTTCACTTGTGTTGTAAACTACAGTCCCTACGGCTAGGTTACCACCCTGTGGATTCTTAATAGGACCTTGGATATTAGTTGCGCTGAGCGATACTCTGGGCAATACAATACCATGAGTGTTGCTATTGACATCTAGTATGCCATTTGGCGAGGTTGTGTTTATCCCTACTTGTGCATGAAGCAGGCCAAAGGTGTAGAATAAAGTTAAAAGTATGAGGTACCTTTTCTTAAGTAATTTTAAAAACATACGCATTCAAATGAAAGATTGAGTGGTACAAGTATAAAATTAATTTAGATCAAAACCCAATAAATTAGATGAAATGATAAAAAAATTAACATTTGAAAGAAATCGACTACATAAAAGTGTAAAATTTTCTAAAAAGCATCCTATTTTCTTCTTTTTGAATTGATTAGACCCGAGTTATTTTTTAACTATTTTCTTAGTTGCCGAACCTTTTTTAGTTGTGATGTTTAAAAAGTAGATAGCACTTTTAAATGCGGATATGTCAATAGTTGTTATGTTAGAATCTATTGTATTTTCCTGAAGAATAGTTCTTCCGTGAATATCTGTTACTGTGATTGCTTTAAGAACATCATTTTGGGTATTTATTGTTATGCTTCCTTCGGTAGGGTTGGGATAGATATTGATGCTATCAACCAAAGTAGGTGTTTCATTGCTTAATACCGAATTTTCAAACTTCAGTAAAAATCGGTTGTCATTTCGCCCTTTGTCACTGGTAAAAGTGTAACTGTTTTCAGAAAGAAGGGTCGTTGTGTTTTCTTTCAAATCCACAAGAGATATTTCGGTAGTTTCTAGTATACTACCCGTTACGCTTGAGAGCGCTATTGTATAGTTTAATTTGCCTTCGACTTGGGTAGAAAAACCAAGCGGAATTTCTATTTCTGAAGAAAATGGTTCTCGTGATTGAATTCCCAATTCTTCGGTTCCATCTGCTAAATGACTGTAAAGTGATACAATGGTTGCCAACCGATTGGTGTCATATCCTTCGTCCAGTTCAGAAGTTGCATTGGGAGTGAAAGCAATTCCCATAAAACCGCCCGCATTATACTGGTCTTCTCTTACTTCTATAATTAGACTTTCAGTATTATTATTAGGCTTCCTCAATGTAGTGTTGCCTGTTGTCAAGCGCATACTGTTGTTAAATTCAATGTTTTGAGTGGTGTTCGCGGCACCATTGGTGCGAATTCCAAAACCTTGAGCGGTGGCAATAACATTATTGGGAGCAGTACTTGTACCTGTATCGTTTGCTGCGGGCATACCCATTACCATGTTCCGAATGGAAATATCGTCCATATCAAAGCGCAGATTAGAGCCAGGAAGACCTGTGCCTGGAGGCGTCAGGTGTTCCCAAAAATAGAGTTCGTTTATTCCATTTCTCGTCATGAAGGCTGAAGCACTAATGGCAGACGGGTAGGGGTTGCTTACTGCGTTCGGAGTTCCATTCGGGTTGGCGGACCCGCCATTATTTGTTGCTGTGTAGTCGATTATTCCGTTGTTTAAAGTTCCGTTGGAGAATGTAAAAGTATAAGCTTCGTTGGCAGGGTCGGTATAGCTATCTTGGGGTCTCACGACATAACCTTCGCCCGGATTTATTGGAGTAGCACCGTTAATTTCATTGTGAAAATTTCCATCTTCATCGGCCCAATTGGTTCCTCCTGCAGGTACATCTGGATGGGGTATGAAGTCTGATGGATTAAAGTCAAGCACTAAAAATGGAATAGCAAAAACGCCATCTCTGGTCTCAGCATTCATAGGGCTTCCCATGACCGTAAAGTCACGTGTTTGCAAAACGGGTGTGGTAACGATCACGTTTGTTGTACCATTGTTGATTACCTGGGCATCATCGTCTATCTGGACAAGGCTCCCTTGGTGTTCTATAATGAGCGATGCGCCTGGGTCTATTGTAATATCCCCATTTACGTTTGCGTAATCATTTGCAGTTATCGTAAGTGCGGCATTATTTGTTATTAAAAGGGAACATGCGTCAATATTTGTTCCAACAGTTGTAGTATTATAGTTTGAAGTTATGGTGGCAACCGTATTTATGGTAGGAATGCCGTTAGTCCAACCATCACCAGGACTTCCATCGTATGTTGTTGCTATTGCACAGCCAGAAGGGGATGTAAACCTTACATTATCTATCGCAAGGTCACTGGAAAAAGTAGCGCCCGTGGTACCTACAAGACGTAATTTTACGGACTGATTGTAGCCGCTTAGATCTGCTGCAAATGTTTGCCAATCATTAACACTCATATTAGGTGTGGTAAATAAATTAGTCCAAACGCCTTCAGTAACACTAATATCTAATGCAATATTTCCGATGGCAGCACCAAAGGTATGATAGTCAAAAGTAAAGAAAACATCTGCAGTTTCAGAAAGATCAAAACATGGGGATTCAAGAATTGCTCTGGCATTTTGACCAATGGCGCCTGGTGTTGGCCCTCCATTAGCTACTGTGGTTGATGCTTCTATATAGGCAAAAAAGTTACCATCATTGGCTGTGCTAGGGCCTGTGCCTGCTGAGGGTGTAGCTTGGTTAAGTAATAACCAATTACCATCATCTCCACCCGCTTGTACCCAGTCACCAATGTCGCCTTCAAAACTTTCTGTATACCCAGGAACATTATTGCTCGGTATTGTCGTGCTACACGATACAGGTTGAGGTGTTTCAGCAAAGGTAAAAAACTGACCATTTGCTAAATTGATTGAAACCGTATAATTGCTACCACTTACTGAAAGTGGAATGACCGTATCTTCTGGTCCAAAAGTATCATTGTTACTAACGAGTATTACTTGATCCTGTCCTCCAAATAAAGCTTGTGGAATCTGTATTTGAACAGTTCCTACTGTGCCTGTTTCTTGCACGGCCCACACACGATCCATGCGGTTAAGCATGCCATTAGCGGTATTTACATCTGTGGCAATAGAACTACTTGCCCCATTATTTCCCCAAAGAAGGAAACTAAGGTTAGCTGAAAAATTATTTCCATTAGATGCATTTGTGGCTGCTACAGCGCCATTACCTATGGTTATGAGTCCTGGATTGTTTGTGCTTACCGAATTCGTTGTTGTAGACTTTGATTGCTTTTGGTTAAGCCCAGAAGCATCGTCTCGCCCAATACCGGCAATATTAAAATCATAATTGTTAAACACTCCATCTGCGTCATAAATGGAGGTGCCGTTAGAGCTAATATAATCTTGGGGGGTGGTTTGATCTAGAGTGATTCCATATTTAATTGCTAAATACGACTCTACTTTATTTAAGTCTGTTCCTGTTAATCGGGATGAAAAGGAAATTACTTCTACTACATTTCCTTGGTAATTAAAACTACCGTTGTGGCGTCTTCCTACCGAAAAAGGTCTATTGCTGTGAACACCGTATTGAGTGGGATTTTGCCTGTTGTTAGGTTTGTCTGCTCCCCAAAGGCGATGTTCAGAGAAAGTTGATGGTGAAGTGTCTGGTGTTCCAGAGGCACTGGCCGCATTTTGCCTAACAATAGCTAAAAACGGATCTGGAGATGAAAAATTTGCATCGTCAATACATGCGATATACTCTGGCGAGGTTGTATCGTTATCACCAGAATTAAAAAAGTAGGAGTCTGCGCAAGGTAGTTGCGGATTGTTTCCAAAACCGATTCCGGCATCTGCAGCGGAAGCCCCAGGCAGAATATCATAAGCGAAAGGTATTTGTAAACCAATGGCAGGTGAAACTACTGCTGTTGGATTAAAAACAATGATTTGTGTATGACTAAACCAGCCTCCTGTTGTTTCAGATGTATTTGTTAGATAATCAGTTGCACCATCAAAGTCTATGGAAGGATTAAAGTTTAATCCATTTGTTTTATAAATAGGCCTATCGTTAGTAGTACCTTGGGTGAGACTATTTGAAAATCCTGAGGCTTGATTCGCCCAACTTGAAACTTGTGCGTTGTTGGTGGTTGTGTTGGTGCCAGCGTCTGCCTTGAGCCAATATTTTAAATCAACTGTCACTCCTCCAGGAGCTTGGGCATTTAGATAAGTAGTCGTAAGTCCAAATAATATAGCAACAAGTAGTAATTTTTTCATAATCAGGTCAATTTTTTGATTTTAGTTTAGCCACTGTTGACATATCGCAATTAAGACAGTAAGATACTTTTTATTTTATAAAACTTATTTCTACGTAACTTGGACTCAAAACACCTACAATGCCTCTTCCGTTTCCAGAATTTCCATCATTTACCAATCCAGGGCTTAAATGTTGGTCAAATGATACATTTAATGTATAGGGTGTATTAGCGGTTAATTGAACGTATTTGATAATCTCAGGCTCTTTGTATATTGCAAAAAAGATTGGGGAAGACGACGCGTTTCTTCCAGCAAAACTATTTACAAAGTGTAAGTAGTCTGTGCCATTGAACGTAAGCTTAAAGTCACCCATTCCTACATTAAAATTTACGATCTCAGGTAGCACAGCAGGATCTGACCACCCTGCCCCATAATTTAAGATAGCTCGTATCCTATAGGTTCCAGTATATCTTGGAGTAAATGTTCTATTAGTAAGACCTTTAATGTTTTCAAAATTCACGGTTGAATTACTTGCCGAGACTCTTTGTCCAATACCGTCAACTGGAGGTGTTGCTCCAGCAGTTCTATCTTGAATGAACAATTCGGAATGTTTTCTGTCAAATTGTGCGTTCCACCGACCATTTTCCCAATAATACTTTCCTGGGGAAACATCATTAGTTCCAGTAGTGGTTGTATTTGTGTTGTATACAACGGTACCATTAAGAGGAATCCCTCCTCCATTGGGATTCACGATTGGGGCAGCATTATTGGTTGCATTCAACGAAACGATAGGAAAAACAACACCTTGTGTAGTGCTATTTATGTCTAAAAAACCATTAGGAGTAGTTGTGTTTATTCCAACGGCCGATTGTGATACGAGGGAAGTTGAGTAGGTTAATACAACTAGAAATAATATTTTAAAAATAATTTTCTTCATAATAAAAAAATTAATAAAGCAACATGTTAGCTAATCAGTTGAAGCTTATTCTACAAAAGTAAATTCTACACTACAAGGTCCATTTGAGCCTACATAGCCCATTCCAGTACCAGAGGCTCCACCATTTACAAAACCGTTTCCAGCTATTTGGGTGATGGAAAGGTTAAAGGGGTATGAAGTTCCCGCTGTAAGAAGCATATACATAATAATTGTAGGGCGTTTGTACACATTAACAATATGCGGTGCCGCATTTCCCAGATTGATAGCCGAAAGCACATTTATGTATTTTGTAGTTGATGTTCCATTAAATGTAAAATTAAAATTTGCTTGGGCAGGAATGATATGTATATTTCCTGAAGGAGGATTGTTTAATTGCCCTCCACCATAATCCATTATGACTTCAATCTTATACATTCCAGAATATTTAGGAATAAAAGTACGGTTTGTGAGGCCAGTAATATTTTGAGGTGTGTTAGGCACGCGTTGACCAACAGATGTTTGTTCAAAAATTTGTGATTCTTCTAACTCAAATTGCGGAATCCATCTAGTACCATTCCAAAAATAAAACCCTTCGTAGAGATTGTTTGTTGCCGTTGGTGGAGTAGTCGCAGTTGTATTATAAACAGTAGTTCCTAAGGCAAGAACTCCGCCATTTGGGTTTACAACTGGGAGCGGGTTGTTCGCTGCAGTTAATACTACACGAGGGAAAACAACACCATTGGTTGAACTCGTGACATCTAAGATTCCATTAGGGGTTGAGGTGCCAATTCCAACTTGTGCAACAGTTCCCAAAGAAAATATGCAAAAAATTGAGATACACATAAGTAAGTGTGGGGAAGTATTTTTTTTCATTTTACTTAAATTAACTGATTTGGGTATGCCAATGATAAATATAAAACCGATTAAGTTGATTTATATTCGATTAAAGACACTTAACTTTGTGATATTTACGAAATTTCTTACGCATTGGTTTTAAATCAATTAAGATAATTGATGAAATTTCTTACACGTGCTTATATTTTGGCCCAAAAAAAGAGTGTTATATGTACAAAAAATAAACTTTTTAAAGTTCATACTGAACAAGACACTTATGCATGTAGTAAGACAAATTTTTATGTAGCAGAAGATTAGTGCAAAAAAATGAAGATCTTATTTTCTTAAATGAATGGGTTGTGTTCTGCTTTATAAAATGGACCTTTTTATAATTAAAGTGTAGATTTTCAAAATAGCCTACAAATACTCATTGTCCAAAAGGAATATAGCACGCCTTTAATAGGCATGCTATAACAGGATAAGAATACTTTGATACACCGTCCGGCATTTTGTTACAAGCAGTTTGACTTGAAAAACGATACGAATGCTACAGTCATTACTCACCCATATAGGTTATTTCGACATAGCTGGGGGATAATACCCCGACAACTCCTCGACCATCTCCTGTTTCCCCGTTGCCAACTAATTTTTCATCTCCCCATTGGTCAAAACCTAAGGTAAAGTTGTAGGCTGTGCCTGCTATTAGTGTGACATAAACAAGTTTTGTTGGTTGTTTATATATTGCAAAATATCGGTTAGCAGCTATTGGGGCGTGTGCATTGTTGTAAGAGGTAGTAGAGTTAACATACTTGTCATGATTAACACCATCAAACGTAAGTCTAAAAACACCTTGGCCTGCGGCAATTGTAACAGTGCCTGATACGGGGTCTTTTACCTGACCTCCACCATAGCTGGGTGCTAATAATATGCGATAGGTGCCTGTATACTTTGGGGTAAAGGTTCTGTTGGTCAAACCAGGAATATCCTGAAAATCCTCAACAGCAGAGCCAAAAGGAGCGGGTCCTCCAAGACCATTGGCAACTGTTCTAAAGCCGAAAAAATCATTACCAGATATTGATGTGCTTCTATCTTGTTCAAATAATTCGGATTGTTTTTTATCAAATTGAGCCATCCATTTGCTGCCATTCCAAACATACAGTCCAGGGGTGACTTCATTTGTCCCTATAGTTGTGGCGGTATTATAGACAAATGTTCCAGGAACAGGATTTCCACCAGTTCTGGGGTTTGTAACGGGAGCGGTAGTATTTGTAGCCGTCAATGCCACATTTGGAAAAACAATACCGGCATTATTACTGTTTACATCCAATGCACCATTTGGCGTGTTGGTACCTAGGCCAACATTGTCATAAGTACCATCTACATATAATGCATTATCATCATTGTCGGTTTCTACCCTTAAATTGATGGGGTCACCACTGGGGTTAAAAGTCCATTCGAGATCTGAACCGCCACCTATATTTGCATTGGCATTAAAAAAGTCGTATCCGCCTATAGACATGTTCATTTGGCTGGTGCCTGGTCTCCAGAACCCCATAGTCGTATCTACGTTCCAAGAATAAAATGGACTTACTCTCGATCCGTTAGCCATTGCCAGCACTTGATTACCATTTGCAACTCTAAAGCGTTGCACATCATTAGTTCTAAATGTTAATGCCTGACCGTCAAGAGTCCCAACAAAGTTGATGCCTTGATTTGTATTTCGATTTCCTAAGAGATCCCACTTTTCTGATGTTTCTCCGAGCGCTACCCACATAGTCCCATCCCAATAATAATATCCGGGAAACACTTGTGTAAGTCCAGAGCCTGCAGCTGCGTCATTATACACTAACAAGCTTGTTGCTGGTGCTGGATAGATTGGGTCGCTATCATCCGTTGCCAGTAGCGATACGGTAGGAATTAAAATTCCTTTATCTCCATCAGCGTTATCAACGTGTAATAAACTTGAAGGATCTGGAGATGTATTTCCTATACCAACTTGAGAATAGCCAAGAAATACGAAACTAGATACAATTATAGTAAGTACTAGCTTTTGTTTGAGTAGTTTTTTAAGCATTTTTAATTGAGTTAAAAGATTGAGTGTAACAATAATACTAAAAAAATCGATAAAGAGTACTAATTTATGGATTAAATGCATTATATTTTATAATTTGAAGTTAATTCCTACAAAATTATAATAATGTATAGCGTGTAAACATCGTAACGATTTCTGATTTTATACAAGTTCGATTTTTGGGAGTTTTGGGGCCCCTTTATTACTTTTGAAGAATGAAAAATAGCAGGGATTTTTTTTCCGATGCAGCGGTTTACTCAGAGATTATGGTTGTAAAATCGCCTGAGCTTTTAGCTTCAGACTATTCAATGGCATTGCTGAGGGAAGATCTACTACACCCTCACGTGTCAGGAAATAAATTCAGGAAACTGAAATTTAATATTCTTCAGGCACAAAAAGAAAA